>Ga0123353_10005416_pt1 | contig 16743 bp, 3 predicted proteins | sample TergutLab28metaG_3_FD_92763 | JGI IMG/M metagenome (GOLD analysis project Ga0123353, IMG submission 92763) | Labiotermes labralis P3 segment gut microbial communities from Petit-Saut dam, French Guiana - Lab288 P3 | ecosystem: Host-associated > Arthropoda: Insects > Digestive system > Gut ...
CCTTTAAGGGCGAAGAAGCGCCGGAAATGGTAATAGCGGCAGAAGATGAAAGTGAAATTATTGCTTTTGATGATTGTATTATTGTTAAGGATATTCCAAATAATACCAACTATCAGATTTATAGCGTAGTAGGTCAATTAATACAGGTAGGTACTACAAATCCCAATATTTCTATTGCACAACTCAACAAGGGAATCTATATTTTACAATTAGAAGGCGGAAAAGTGTTTAAGTTTGTGAGATAGAAAGAAAAATTTTGCCTTTGAATTATTGAGTCCTTTGCAAGGCAAATATTGATATAAGTATTTTGGTATTAGTATTTTACTTTATTTTTAATGAATATCTTCATACTTTCAGGGAGTATTTGGGGTCAGTCTGAAAATCGGGTGGGTGACAATGCCAAGACATTAAAAAAGCATATAGAAACCTACAGGTTGAATAACCTCATTTATATCTTATTTTCAAACGAAACAACCTTAATAGCAATGAATTATCGCACAATAAAATGACCTTATTACATTATTTAAAGAAAAATCAATAAGGTAATAAGGTCATTTTTCGTAGGATTAACTTTCTGCTACTAAGGTGTTTTATTGTTAATATGAGGTATAAATAAGGTTTTTTATTAGCCGATTATCACAAACCATTTCTATTATTATCTTTCCCACCCGATTTTCAGACTGACCCAAAAAAAGTACCAAAAAGTTCAAGGCTCATCTAAATTCCGCCCGCTCTACAATTCACGCCCGTCTGCTTCACGATGAGCCGTTGTCTGCCTGAGCTCTTTCTTACACGTCTTACAGATTAAAAAATCCTCATTAAGAGTTTGCATATTAGAATGCAGGGTGTACGAAGAAGATTTAACCAAAAAAACCGGGCGCTAATTATTAGGAATTTTCATAAGATAATTCATATATTTTTGCCACTAATTTTTCTAAAAGAACTTTTTAATGTAACTTGCAATGCACGAAGAAGAAATATCCAATATTCCTATCGAAGAACCTCAAGAAGAATCTTCAATTACTCAAATATACCCGCAAACATCAGATTTGCATAAAGTAAATTTTGTGCAATCTATGTTTGAAAACTATTTTTTAGATTATGCCTCTTATGTTATTTTAGATAGAGCAATTCCGAATGTTTACGATGGCTTGAAGCCGGTGCAACGACGTATTTTACACTCTATGAATGAGTTGGAAGACGGACGTTACAACAAGGCTGCAAATATTATCGGAAATACTATGAAATATCATCCGCACGGCGATGCTTCAATTGGAGATGCCTTAGTGCAATTAGGACAAAAAGAGATTGCAATTGATACACAAGGAAACTGGGGAAATATTTATACCGGAGATGAAGCAGCTGCGCCTCGATATATTGAAGCAAGATTAACGAAATTTGCTATTGAAGTGATTTTCAACCATAAAACTACCGAATGGAAAATGTCGTACGATGGACGAAACAAAGAACCCATAGCCCTGCCGGTTAAGTTCCCGCTACTGCTGGCACAAGGTGTGGAAGGAATTGCTGTTGGATTGGCTACCAAGATCTTACCCCATAATTTTATAGAACTTATTGAGGCTTCTATTGCCATTCTTGAAAATAAAGATTTTGATATTTATCCCGATTTTCCTACTGGTGGTACGGTGGATGTTACTAAATATAGTGAGGGATTAAGAGGCGGAAAAATTAGAAACAGAGCCAAAATATCTATCGTAGATAAAAAAATATTAGTCATCCACGAAATCCCGTACGGAACTACAACTACTTCATTAATAACTAACTCTATTGCACCGGCTATTGAAAAAGGAAAACTGAAAATTAAAAAAATTGATGACAATACGGCTGAAAAGGTGGAAATATTATTGCATCTGCAACCCGGTATCTCTCCCGACCAAACCATTGACGCACTGTATGCCTTCACCGATTGCGAAATGTCGTATTCTCCAAATGCTTGCGTTATTCATAACAGAAAACCGCGATTTATGTCGGTGAAAGATATTTTACGTATTAATACCGAAAATACTGTTACACTTCTAAAAAGAGAACTTGAAATTGAACTCGCTGAATTAGAAGAAGATTGGCACAGATGGTCGTTGGAAAAGATATTTTTTGAAAAAAGAATCTACAAAGAGCTTGAAAAAGATACCGCCACGTGGGAAAAGCAAATAGAGAACATCGAAAAAGCTTTCGATCCTTATCGGGATATGTTCAGAAGAGAGATTACGAGAGAGGATATTCTTAAACTTTGTGAAAAACCGGTTCGCAAAATCTCTAAATTCGATATTAAACAGGCAGATGATAAAATTGCACAGATTGAAGAAAAAATGGATGAAACGCTTCATCATTTGAATCACTTAATTGAATTTGCTATCAATTATTTCGAAAACCTGAAAACGAAATATGGCGAAGGGAAAGAGCGAAAAACTGAAATCAAAAACTTTGACAATATTGTGGCTGCCACGGTGGCTGTTGCCAATCTAAAACTGTATGTTAATAGAAAAGAGGGGTTTGTAGGAACTTCCCTTAAAAAAGATGAAGAGGTAGAGTATGTGTGCGATTGCTCTGATATTGATGAAATTGTGGTTTTTCACGAGAATGGTTCTTTTATGGTGAGTAAAGTGTCTGAAAAACAGTTCTTTGGTAAAGATATTTTACATCTGGAAGTGTTTAAAAGAAACGACGACAGAACCGTTTACAATATGGTGTATGCCGATGGGTACAACGGCACAGCTATGGTGAAAAGATTTTCTGTGGGAGGGGTTACAAGAGACAGACCGTATGATCTAACAAAAGGAACCGCCGGTACAAAAGTGCTCTACTTTACCTCAAATCCAAACGGCGAAGCTGAAAAAGTAAAAGTGTTGCTCAAAGCTAAGGCTAAACTTAAAAAAACTCAATTCGACTTCGACTTTAGTACATTAACCATTAAAGGACGCACCTCGCAAGGCAATATCTTATCGCGAAACCCGGTACGTAAAATCGAAATCATAGCAAAAGGAGTTTCTACTTTGAGCGCAATTAACATTTTTTATGATCCAATTGTGATGCGTTTAAATAGCGATGAACGCGGTGACCTTTTAGGTGTATTTAAAGAAGATGATAAGATTATATCCATTTATCCAAACGGTTATTACAGAATCACCGGATTCGATCTTTCTACTCATTTTGATGATAATCTTTACATCATTCAAAAATTTAATCCCAATAAACCTGTTACTGCTGTTTACGAAAATAAAGAGGATGGAAAGATTTACATGAAACGCTTTGTGCCTGAACTTACAGATAAAAAAATTGAGTTCTTGGGCGATGAAAAACTGATAAAACCTATTTTCATCAGTTATGACTCTTCCCCGCTAATTGAGGTGGAGTATTATGAGAAAAATCCTGAAAATGTTGAAAAAGAGACTATTTCTTGTGCCGATTTTGTTGAAACAATGAGCATCAAAGCACGTGGAAAAAGAATTGGCTTTAAAAATATCGTGCAAATAACCCCTTTAGAACCCCTACCGGAAATAGAAGATGAGGAGAAAATGGAGGGATTAGAGGATGAGATGACTAAGGGATTAGATGATGAGTTGATTAGGGGATTAGATGATGAGAAGATAAAAGAGAGAGAGGAGGAGAGAGAGGAGGAGAGAGAAGAGGAGAAAGAGGAGGAGAGAGAGGAGGAGAGAGAGAAAGAGAGAGAGAGACCCAAAACTTCTATAGAAAACGAAGAATGGGAGCAATTGACATTGTTTTAAAAAGACGAGAAGAGGTTTTTACTTTGCGACTTAGCGAGATTTTGTAAATGATAAGATGTCTGTTTATCATCTCATTATAGCAACTTTAGAAATAAACGTTTGTTCATTTGTTGAAATCAGTTTTACCGTATAGATGCCGGTTGCAACTTGTAGTGAAATCACTGTTTCCTGAACTATGATGACACCTCCATAAATGGTTCGTCCAAGCATATCCATAATTTCTACCGATTTCAATGCTAATTCTGTCTCATTTTTAATATAAACTGTGTTTTTATGGCTGTAAACTTTTACATGAGAAAGTAGATTTTCATCAATCTCTTCTTTTTCAACAAATGAAACATCAATCGTGTAGTTTGCAGTAACATTCGTAAAAGTGTAAACTCCGCCCTCTTCCGGTATGGTCGTAACCGGTTCTTCGTCAACTAAAACTTCTGCAAGATAATAACCATTTTCCGGTGTGATAGTAAATTCTATATTATCGCCGTGATTGATAGTTTGATTGCCCGAAGGTGTAATCGTGCCGTTCTCTCCGGCGGTTGCTGTAATCGTGTAGGTGTTTATGGCAAAGGTAGCATCAATGGTGTGGTTTGCAGTAACATTCATAAAAGTGTAAACACTTCCCTCCTCCGGTATGGTCAAAACCGGTTCATCGTCAACTAAAACATCTTCAACATGATAACCATTTTCGGGCATAATTGTAAACTCTATGTTGCCACCGTGATTGATGGTTTGAGTGCCCGAAGGAGTAATCGTGCCATTATCTCCGGAAGTTGCAGTAATTGTGTAAATATTTATGGCAAAAGAAACGTCAATTGTATGATTTGCAGTAACATTTGTAAAAGTGTAAACACCTCCCTCCTCCGGTATGGTCAAAACCGGTTCGGCATCAACTAAAACTTCTGCAACATAATACCCACTATTTGGTTCGATAGTAAACTCTATGTTATCACCATGATTAATGGTTTGATTGCCCGAAGGAGTGATCGTGCCGTTGTCTCCTGCGGTTGCCGTAATGGTATATTCAGGGGCAATATACACGTAATTAATGGTAACTGTTGTTTTATCACCAGGATTATTATGAGGATAAATCTCATATTTAACTTTTACGCTTGAAGAGGTTCCTTCAGCAGGATAAAAAATCAGTTTGAACTCATTCGGATCATTGTGAAGACCGGGAGTTATTGTTCCCTGCCATGTTTCGTTTCCATTGGTTGGCGCAAAACATGTGCCTCCAAAACAGACCTCTAATGTTCCGGCTGAAGGAGGTTCAAGCACTATTTGAGTCAAAGAGGCCGGAATATTATTTGAGGTTATATTATTCAAAAATATCTCCGATTTCATTAAAAGGAGACCTCCTTCATATTCAACATCCGTAATCGTAATCTCCTCATTATTTGGAAATGGATTCTCATTATTAAAGAATGTAAATGCGGGGGGTGGCAATGCTATCAGTGTAGCGTTACATGCTTGTAATACCGTCTTGTTTTGTGTGCTTTGTATCCATGCAACGATAGAAAGATTGCTAAAATCTTCTATCGAATGTTCAATATCATGATTAATTGGATAAAAAGCGTTAGCTGGAAGACGGTAATTGCCTTTAAATTCCCATACTTGTTCAAATTCTACTGGAGAAAATGCAGTTAAATTTCCTACAGGAATACCGTTTTCATCAGGAATAAATTTTTTCATCACTTGGGTAAATTCCGTTTCACCATTAGAAGTGGCATTTTGTGTGGTAGTTTTCTCAACGATTGCCATATACAATCTCAAATCCGGATCTGAAAAATCTGCTGTGGGATTAAGTGTCGCCTTTGCAAATACTGTTTTATCTGAAACATAATAGTCTATCCCCAACTCTATAAAAGCAGGGATATTCTGCAAATTTTCCAACTGATTATTAGTTAAAGATTCTGGATGAATACTTAATGCTGAGCCTTCACATTGCAAGTGGGGAACGCCAATAATTCCGTAATATGTTCGTCTTATTCCTCCCTCCTCTGTATAATATGGATCGCCTGTAGCGGGAAAATTACAGGGGTAGTTAATCAATGCGTACTGCCCTTGATTTTGGTTTAACAAATTTGTCAGTGCCATATTTCCTGTTGCACAATCAAGGGAGGTAGAAGCTGTAAATCCCTCAAGCAAAATGGTACGTAATCTGTTTGTTACAATACACTCACCTTTTGTTAAGCTAACCGGTTCAGATTCTCCATAGAAGCATACAGCAGTAACGCTCCATGTATGTCCTGTTGAATGATTTATATCTGTATCCACGTAAGAGGTTTCGGTTATCTCGGAAAGGATGAGGAGGTTATCCCGATAGATATTATAAAGCATATCTTCTCCACTGCTTGCCGGCGCATCCCATGATAATTCAGCTTTACAATCAGTGGTATAGTTCACAATTAAATGGGTTGCAGGGCTACATTCAAGAGTAGCGCCATCTTGAATAATCACTATATCATCAAGATAGATATTATTACCATAATTGCTTACTCCCTCTAAAATTATATATGCACTACTTAAATTTGCTGAAGAAAGCTCAATGGTATATTGATACCACCCTTCGGAAGTTTCTGCGGGTTCATAATCTGAGCATCTAAAAACAGTGAAAACAGGTATTAATCCTGAAATAGAGTATGTTGTGCTTAGATAAACATTTACTCTATCATTTCTATCTCCATAATTCCCGAAATTATCTCTGTAGATCCAAAAAGAGAGTACCATATTTTGGTCGTTTGTAGCAATTTTTGGAGTAACCAATAAACCTGTTGCTCCAGGAGCGTAGTTCCAACAATCATAGTGAATCATTCCTTCTCCGGAACGTGGATAGCAAGTTGGGTTTGTACCTAATGTAGCCCGCTTCCATGTGGTGCCACCGGAAGAGGTATTGTTCCAGCAGTTTGGAGGAAAAAGAGTATTATTAAAGCTTTCCGTAAGAGGCAAATTTTGCTGCGGGCAACCAAAAGTAACATGAACCGTATGGTTTTCGGCAACATTAGAAAATGTATAAAAACCGTTAGAAATAGCTTCATGATTTAAGGCATTATCAATTAGTACATAATCAATCACATTTCCTTCATCGGGAGTAAAAGTAAAAGTATAACTATTTCCCTGTTCCACAACTATTATTCCTGCCGGCGTGATCGAGCCTCCGTTTCCGGCAGTGGCTTGTATTACATAGCCAGCGCCACCCAAAAAACTAAAAGTAACTACTCCGGTAGCGCTCTCTTCATAGATATTGGTAATCGGTTTGTTTGTGTTTACATTATCCCATGATCTCATTGCGGGGGTTGTGGCATCAGTAAATTGAGTTTTATTAAGTGTTCCGGGCCAGGAACAAGAGTTTGAATTTATAGTTCCATAGCTACTCGACATCGCTATGGGTATCTGCTCAGGTGCATTGGCAGCTACCGGATAAAAGAGTTGCGGATGGGTAGCATTAACAGTATTACTGCTTTCAGAACCTGTAATTTGTGAATGGCATCTATAGATCATCAACCCTTGTCCGGGAAGATAAGTATCAAACATTTTTCGCTGCCGGTTTTCAATAATAAAATACTCATTAGCAGTTTCTGTGTTTATTCTATAGAATGCAGTATTGTCATCAATTGATGGGGGTATTTGCACAATTTGAGGCGTATTAAGCTCAGTAACCGTAGCCCAATTGTAAGTATATACTTTTGTTCTTGGGTTAGGGTGTGGTGGGGTTCTTCCGTTATCATTCCAACTTCCTCCGGCTTGCAAATCCCAGTTTCCGGTTCCTTGATACTGTCCGCCCACTGCATAGTTTGTATCGTAATAATCGGGAGCGCCTAACACATGACCAAATTCATGGCAAATCACTCCAATGTAAGTAATATTCGATCCAATGTTGCTTCTTAATTCAGAGGAGCATGAGTACCTATGTATCCATACTCCATTTAATTGTATGGGATTCACTAAATACCATGCATGCGCCCAGATACAATTGTCACCTCCTCCTGCCGATTCATCATAGCCGGCGTATATCACATAAATTCCATCCACCCAACCATCACCATCGTTATCATAAAGAGAAAAATCTGTTCCTGCATTATAGGCTAAAGTACAAGCCTCAGCTATTAATTCTCTGGGTCGTATGTCATTTCCGCTGCCATCATTAGCGCCGTAGTATGCCATATTCCCACTTGCTGTAAAAGGACCTACTACATCAACCGTTAAATCAAGTTGGTTGTATGAGGCTTCTGAAAAATACTCTTTTACGCTACCATTAGCGTTCTGAAAATTATAATTTATCTGATTGAAAAGATTCACAAATTCTGCATTTGTTCTAACAAAAACTCTATCTGTAAAACCAATAAGAATACATATTAATTTTCGCTCTCCCGTTGTGGGGAATGCTCTTTCGGGCGAACTCTCTATAGCACGCATCTCACGAATCTGCGATAGAATATTAAGTTGCGAATTGCTGTAGAATAATCCGCGTTGCACTGTTTGTAGAAAAAGTAACTCTTCAGCATTTCTTTCATTTTTCGATTTTGCAATGTAATGAGAAGGTTCTATATCTCCGTTCCTATTTTGCAGTGCATAACAAAAAAAACCATTGTGATCATACATTAAAGTATAGCCATCTTCCGATGTGGCAAACTTCAAAAATTCGTCTCCTGCCATCACAATAGTGAGTGTATCTCCATTTGGTTGTGTAAAAACTACAGGGTAAGGATAAGCAGGTATGGCAAAAAGAGTATTACAGGCAACAATAAAGAATGTTAAAATGATAACATATTTTTTCATAATTATCTCATTATAGCAATTTTAGTAGTTGAAACATATCCGTTACCCGAGATCAGTTTTACAGAATAGATGCCGGGTGCAACCTGAAGCGAAATAACTGTTTCGTACCCTGCAACAGCATCTTGGTAAACTAAACGCCCGTTCATATCCATAATCACTACAGATTTTAACGCCACGCCTGTCTCGTTTTTGATGTAAACAACGTTTTTATGGCTGTAAATTTTTACATGAGAAAGTAGATTTTCATCAATCTCTTCTTTTTCAACAAATGAAACATCAATCGTGTGGTTTGCAGTAACATTGGTAAAAGTGTAAACTCCGCCCTCCTCCGGTATTATCGTAACGGGAATGCCATCAACTAACACTTCTGCAACAAGATACCCGCTATTTGGTGTAATGGTAAACTCAATGCTTTCGCCATGATTAATGGTTTGATTGCCCGAAGGAGTAATGGTGCCGTTCTCTCCGGCGGTTGCTGTAATCGTGTAGGTGTTTATGGCAAAGGTAGCTTCAATCGTATGGTTTGCAGTAACATTGGTGAATGTATAAACACCTCCCTCTGCCGGTATGGTCGTAACCGGTTCGTCGTCAACTAAAACTACTTCAACATGATAACCATTTTCTGGCATAATTGTAAACTCTAAGTTGCCACCGTGATTGATGGTTTGATTGCCCGAAGGAGTGATGGTGCCGTTCTCTCCTGCGGTTGCTGTAATTGTGTAAGTATATATGGCAAAAGTAACGTCAATTGTATGGTTTTCAGTAACATTAGCAAAGATGTAAACTCCTCCCTCTTCCGGTATGGTCGTAATTGGCTCATTGTCAACTAAAACAACCAAAACATAATACCCGCTATTCGGTTCAATAGTAAACTCTATGTTATCACCATGATTGATGGTTTGATTGCCCTGAGGTGTAATCGTGCCGTTCTCACCGGCGGTTGCTGTAATGGTGTAAGTATTAATAGCAAAGGTGACATGAATCGAAAAATCTGAAGTAACGTTCGTAAAAATGAAATATCCGTTTGCCGCTGCATTTGGAATATTAACTCCATCAATAAGCACTTTATCAATATGGTATCCTGAATCTGGCAAAAAATCAAATTGCTGGGTTCCTCCGTGCGAAACACTTACTGCTCCTAGCGGAAAGATCGTTCCGTTATCTCCGGCAGTTGCTGTTATTGTGTAAGTATTTATCGCAAAGGTAGCGTTAATGGTGTGGTTTGCAATAACGTTGGTGAAAATATAAGTTCCACCTTCTGCCGGAATAGTAGTAACGAGCGTTCCGTCAACTAAAACCTGCGCTACATGATAACCGGGGTTCGGAGTAATCGTAAACTCTTTGTTATCACCATGATTGAGCGTGAAATTTCCGGGCGGTTCAATAGCGCCGTTAGGTCCTGCGGTTGCCGAAATTGTATAGGTGTTGATAGCAAAAGTAGCTGAAATAGTATGATTTGCAGTAACATTAGTAAAGGTGTAAACTCCTCCTGTTGCAGGTACCGTGGTAACCTGCAAGTCGTCAACTAAAACCTGCTCTACATGATACCCCTCATTAGGTGTGATAGTATAAGAACGGGTTGCACCATGATTGACAGTAATAATACCTGGGGAACTTATTGTACCATTAGGTCCGGAAGTTGCTGTTATGGTGTAAGTTTTTATCGCGAAGGTAACATTAATGGTTTGGTTTGCAACAACATTGGTGAAAGTATAATAACCGTTTGTCACTGCATCAGTATTATTAGTTCCATTTATTAACACCTGATCAATATAGTATCCTGTGTTTGGATGAAACGTAAAATCCTTATCTGCGCCATGTTCTACCGATTGATTTCCGGGCGGCTGGATAGTTCCGTTAGGTCCGGCAATTACTATGATCGTGTAAGTATTTATGGCAAAATTAACTGTAATAGTTTGGTTTGCAGTAATATTTGTGAAAGTGTAAAACCCGCTTGCTACTGCTGTAGGATTATTGCTACCATTAATTAAAACCTGACTGATATGATACCCCTCATTGGGTGCAAATTGAAATTGTTGGCTTGCACCGTGATTAACCGTCTGATTTACAGAAGGGGTGATCGTTCCATTGGGTCCGGAAATTACAGTGATCGTATAGGTGTTGATAGCAAAAGTAGCAGAGATCGTATGATTTTCTGTAACATTGGTAAAGAGGTAACTCCCACCTCCTGCAGGCACTGTAGTAACCGGCAAGCCGTCAATTAAAACCTGTGCCACATGATAGCCGCTGACGGGCGTTATGTTAAAGGATTGGTTTGATCCGTGACTAACGGTGTAATCTCCTGAAGGATTGATCGTGCCGTTGGGTCCGGCGGTTGCCGTTATGATATATGTTTTGATGGCAAAGACAACTGAAATTGAATGATTTGCGATAACATTTTTGAAAGTGTAATTTCCTCCTGTTGCAGGTACTGTAGTCACCGGCGCACCATCAACTGAAACCTGTGCCACATTATAACCCGTGTTCGGTGAAATTGTAAACACAATACTGTCGCCGTGATTGATGGTCTGATTGCCAGAAGGAGTAATAGAGCCGTTAGAACCTGAGGCTACTGTAATAGTGTAAGTGATTCTGACAAAAGTAACTGATATAGTATGATTTTCGATAACATTGGTGAAAGTATAAACTCCTCCTCCGGATGGAAATGAAGCAACCGGCACACCGTCAACGATAACCTGCACAATACGATACCCCTCATTTGGAGTAATCGTAAAAGATTGGTTCGTGCCGTGGTTTACCGTTATTTGCCCAGAAGGCTCAATAATACCGTTAGGCCCGGCTGTTGCTGTAATAGTATAAGTATTAATAGCAAAAGTAACAGATATTGTGTGGCTTGCGGTAACATTCGTAAAGGTGTAAACTCCGCCCTCAATAGGTACTGTAGTAACCGGTGTTCCGTCAACTAAAACCTGCCCTACATGATAACCTGCCTCAGGTAAAATAGTAAACTCAATATTATCTCCATGATTGACAGTACTATTTCCCGAAGGAGTGATGCTCCCGTTAACTCCGGCAGTTGCTAAAATTGTATAAGTATTTATAGAAAAGGTAACAGATATTGAATGATTTGCGGTTACATGATTAAAAGCAAAAACTCCGCCCGTCTCAGGTATGGTAGTTACCTGCACATTGTCAACTAAAACTTGTTCTATATGATAACCGTAATTTGGAGTGATGATAAACTCAATAGTATCACCATAATTTAGGATTTTATTTTCTGAAGGGTTTATTGTTCCGTTAGGTCCTGCGTTTACAGTAATTGTGTAAGTATTTATAGCAAAAGTAACAGAAATTGAATGATTTGCGGTAACATTATTGAATGCATAAACTCCGCCTGTTGCCGGTACTGAAACGGGTGCTCCGTCAACTAAAACCTGTGCTATATGATAACCTGTATTTGGCATAATGGTTAATTCAAGATTATCACCATAGTTGAGGGTATGATTTCCCTGAGGATAGATCATGCCGTTAGGTCCTGCAGTTACTGTAATCGTGTAAGTGTTAATGGCAAAAGTGGCAGTTATTGTATGGTCTGAGGTAACATTATTAAAGGTGTAAGTTCCTCCTTCTTCCGGCACGGAATAAACCGGTGCGCCGTCCACTAAAACCTGTGCTACATGATAGCCGGTATTAGGTGTAATCGTAAATATTTTACTCTCTCCGTGATTGATGGTTTGATTTCCCGAAGGATCAATTGTTCCGTTAGGTCCTGAGGTTGCCGAAATTGTATAAGTGTTTATGGCAAAAGTTGCAGATATGCTGTGATTTCCTGTAACATTGTTAAAGGTATAAACTCCGCCCGTTTGCGGTATTGTAGAAACCGGCGTGCCATCCACTAAAACCTGTGACAGATGATAACCGTTAGTTGGCGTGATGGTAAACGATTGGTTTGTGCCATGCTCCACCTGTACCAATCCGCTTGGAGTAATTGAGCCGTTTCCGCCGGTAACTGTGGCTGTGATGTGATGATAAATAATGATCACACTTGTAGTAAGCAACAACTGGGTACCGGTTGCTTCAAGAGTTGCTGTATATCCGGGCATATTTACAGTAAAGGGGCTGCTGACAATTCCGGAAGAAGCCTGAAAAAGCATTTGGTTTACAACAACATTAGAAGCAATATTCAGTGTGTTAACTCCTGATGGGTTCATGATGCCTGAAATAAACATCCTTGAAGGAGGTACTGTGGATAGATCCATGTAAATATTTCCACCCATAAAAGTTACCATACCTCCAATACTAACCGATCCTCTGATCTCCAACTCAGCCCCGGTCTCCTTGATGAAGTTTCCCTGCCACCTGTTTGAGATTACTAATCTCCCTTGGTTTTGGGTAAAGGCACCTGTTGCCGTATTGGTACCTCCTATTGTAAAGGTTGCTGTTCCGTTTTTAATAACACCTCCCGTGCCGGAAAAACAACCTACGAAAGTACCGCCTCCATCGTTTTGCCCTATTGTGCCGATCGTTAACATTCGTGAACCCAGAATAACTTCATCATCAGCTTTGGCGCTGTTTAAGTTTTTTATTCTCTTATTTCCGGCAGAAATATCAAATTTACAATTATTGGAAGAACTAAACCAAACCTGTGGTGAATTTTCAATAGCTCCGTTAGCGCCCAAAGCAAGTGTTCCGTTTTGGATATAGGTGATTCCAGTATAAGTATTAACTCCATCTAAATTTAATATCCCTGATCCATTTTGATAGAGCGCACCTGATCCTGAAATAACTCCCGAAAAGGTGTGTGTATCCGACCTGTTAAAATTGAGTGTACCATGGTTGATTATATTTCCGGAAACAGATCCTGCTGTGGTATTGTTGCCCAGAAACAGCGCACCTGCTTCAATAAGAGTGTTACCGGTATAAGTATTATTGGCAGTAAAGCGCAATACTCTATCGTTATTTCCGCTATATGAAACGTTTCCGACTCCGCTAATAACTTTAGAGAAAGTAATGTCGGAGCCCGGCTCAAAACGAAGTTCTGTATCTGCATTTATCCATACAGCAGCGCTATTGTTAATACTGCCGTTCGTGCCGTTTCCTATCACTAAAACTCCTTCAAAAACAGAAGTAGTGTTCATATAAGTATTTGTCCCTGTGAGAGTCAATTTTCCCTGTCCTGATTTCACAAGCGATCCGTTTCCGGAAATAACGCCCGAATAGGTAAAATCATCAGAACGGGAGAATCCAATCTGCGCACTGCTTCCGTTTACTACAATATTTCCTGCAACACTTCCATTGGGTGTGTTGTTGCCAAGATATAGATTTCCGTCATCAATCGTAGTTGCACCTGTATAAGAGTTGTTGGCAGTAAGATACAATCTTTTAGTATCATTCTCTCCGCTAAATTGAAGAGTACCGGCGCCGCTAATTACTTTTGAAAATATCATATCTGCCCCCGGTTCAAAGCGAAGTACAGCGCCGGAGTTTACCGTCACGCCGGAGGTATTATGGATACTACCGCTTGTTCCGTCACCTATTTGAAGCGTTCCGGAAGAAACCACTGTGGCGCCCGAATAGATCTGATCGGCAGCAAAAATAAGCGTACCGGCACCTGCTTTGGTAAACGTATTATCGAATGGCGGTAATACCGAAGAAAAAGTAACATGGTTTGTGCCCACATCGAAAGTTGGATATGTATTTGAACCTAAAATGCCTAATGAAACAATTCTTGAAGAGATATCGGAACTGTTTCCTGGTGACCATCGTAAGATAAAACTGCCGGACATTCTAATCAATGAACTTCCGAAATTGCTTAAATCACTAAACACCACAGTTCCTCCGTAAATATCTGTATATCCGGAATAGTCACTTATTCCCGACAATGTTAGCGTAGTCGTTCCATATTTGATAAGCGCCGGAGTGGTAGCGCTTGCATTTCCTGTAAATCTTCCGGCAAAAGTTCCTCCCCCATCGTTCGCTCCTGATGTTCCAATAGTGAATGAACCTGTCCCGATAATCACTTCATTATCTGCTGTCGAACTGTTTAAGTTTTTGATCTTTTTGTTTCCCTCTGAAACATCAAATATACAATTAGTGGAAGTGAACAAAACTTGCGATGATTGTTCAATAGCGCCATTCACACCCAAAGCAAGGGTTCCGTTTTGAATAAAAGTTACGCCGGTATATGTATTTACGCTTTCTAACGTAAGTTTAGAGTCATCCATAGTAACCACTACACTACCTGCGCCGGAAATGATTCCCGAATAGACCATATCGGTTGAGCGCGTAAAATATACCCGCTCATTATTTACAATATTGCCTGTCACACTACCGGTACTTCCTCCGTTACCTATTGACAGGTCTCCCGACTCTATGGTAGTAGTGCCTGTATAGGTATTATTTCCTGTTAAAAACAACCCTTTGCCAATAGCACCCCTGTATTCCACCCTTCCATCTCCACTAATCACTTTAGAAAAAATCATATTTGAACCGGGTTCAAACCGGAGAACCGTATTGTTATCTTGAAGATTAACGTTAGATGTATTATTGATACTTCCGTTTATTCCGTTTCCAATTTGCACAGTACCCCAAAGCACTGTTTCGCCTGTATAGATACTCGTACCGGTTAGTATGAGCTTTGCAGCTCCAAAATTGGTTACTCTTCCCGAACCCGATATTATGCCCGAATAAGTATAGGTGGTATTGTTAAGATTAATAATGAGATGACCATTATTTATGATATTTCCGATAACCTTTCCTGTTGAACCGCCATTGCCAAGATGCAGATTTCCTGCTTCAATGGTTGTTGATCCTGTATAGGTATTATCTTGTGTAAAAGTGAACGATGTGCCAACTGAACCTTTGTATTCTACACTTCCATTTCCACTAACCACTTTTGAGAAGGTTACAGAAGCGTTAGGCTCAAAACGAAGAACACTGTTTTGATTGGAGAGGTGAAAACTTGAAGTATTTGCAATGCTACCGCTTATACCATTTCCTATCTGCAAAGTACCTTGTGTAACAACGGTTTGCCCTGTGTAACTATTTACACCTGTAAAAGTCAATTTTCCTGTACCGGAATGAACGACAGTTCCTCCCCCTGAAATAGTATCAGAATAGGTATAATCATTTGTGCGATTAAAAACAAGTTGAGTCTCCTCTTGCAAAACAATATTTCCTGCAACGCTTCCTGAGGAAGTGCCATTCCCTATTATTAGCTTTCCTCCTTCTATCGCAGTGATACCGGTATAGGTATTCTCTCCAGCTAAATACAATTCTGAGTGTCCAACTTTAATAATGCCGCCTGTACCAGAAATAACGCCTGCAAAAACATACCCGTTCTCGTCGCTTGTTTCTGTTGAACCAATAGTTAAAGTACTCTCACCAAGAGTAACCTGCGAATCGAAACAGCTACTACTTAGCGCTTTGATTGATTTATTACCTGCTGATATATCCAACCTTAGATCATAGCCCAAACTTTCGCCGTCAATCCCTAATACCACAGAAGCAGATGATGCAATAGAGCCGTTCGTATCCAACACCAGCGGGCAAAATATATAGGTATTTCCGGTATAAGTATTCTCGCCACCAAGCGTGAGGGTACTATTATATATGTTCAGGTCACCTGTTCCTGAAATAACCCCAGAATAGGTATAATCGCTATGACCGGTTAAATGTAGTTTAGCATTATTTTCAATATTGCCGGTTGTTTCACTTAGTGGGGTGTTGCAATTAATATTCAAACTCCCTGCATTAATAGTAGTTGTTCCTGTGTAAGAGTTGTTTCCGGTAAGATTGAGGGTTCCACTTCCATATTTTACAATAGCGAAATCACCACTAATCTCACCACTAATTGTAGCCACTCCCGAAGCTATAATTATAGTTACATCATCGGTAAGGGTAATGTTTTGGGAAACCACTTGCCCATCTCCCAGTATGTGCAACCCAGCCCAAGTAAGTTGAGCAAAAGCAGTTGCGATGCTCATCAATAAAATAGCCGACACTAAAGCAGCTCTTTTTGTTTTTTTAAGAAAGTGTTTCATTGTTAAAAAAATTACAGGGGGCAAAAATACTATAATATTATTATTTTAATAAATGCCCTGTAATTTTAGGCAAATTCCTTCCTTTAACAAAAAAGAGGGCTGTCTTAAAACGAGCAGCCTCTTTTTTTTTAAGCCGCGTAACGGATTTTTCTTTCTTCCAATTGGATAAATTTTTGCTTCAACCCATTTTTATTTTCCAATATGAAGACGAAAATCAC
>Ga0123353_10005417_pt1 | contig 16743 bp, 12 predicted proteins | sample TergutLab28metaG_3_FD_92763 | JGI IMG/M metagenome (GOLD analysis project Ga0123353, IMG submission 92763) | Labiotermes labralis P3 segment gut microbial communities from Petit-Saut dam, French Guiana - Lab288 P3 | ecosystem: Host-associated > Arthropoda: Insects > Digestive system > Gut ...
CGCGCCCCAAAAGTTTTTTACTGCCCTAAACAAAGCCCCCCCCCCCCCCCATAGTTCCTATCCTGAGCCAGAACAATTTACTCCTCGCCTTTCCATTCTATTCTCTAAAATCCATTTTAATATTATTATATCAGTGCTTACATATTCAGAGTGGATATTTCCTTTAGGTTTCCCACCAAACCCAAAGTCTTAAAAAAAAAAACCTCCAGACACGGTCTCCGGTCACACAGTTCGCTTCACTGACTCTTAAGATCATCGTATTCTGAAACACGAGGGTGTGCAGTCAGAAATTTGCCAACGTTGCAGTGGAAACCGCTGTTTCTATAATCAGAGTAAAAGATGGGGTAGTATGTTCCTGCGATTTAAAATCTGTTCGCCCTTTACTGCCACTTAGCGCGTGTATTATTAACTATACGAATTACCGGCTGCGTGACAAAATAATGGCGTAACTTCAGGGTCCTTTACACAGGCTGATAACATACAGAGACATCGTCTTACCTGACAATGCTTCATTCAAAACGTTTTGCGTGACTTGACAGGTAGTCCAGCATTCACTGCTATGCCTGTTTGCCGCGAGGCAGTGCCCTCACGTTCTAGATCAATGTTGTGCAGTTAACATAACGCTTATACTAGCCGAATTTAAAGACGGCGCTGGAATTTTTCCTCCCGCTCGTAGAAAAGTGTCACGTCCTAGAAACACGTTCATTGCACGTCGAAATGACTAGTGACTGTTGTCAAATAAAATAATGTCCCTGTGTAATGATTTAATTTCATACCGCTTTTATTTAAGTTGTATTTTACAAACAATCCCGTTATGTTGCAACCATACCTGTTATAGATTGAAGTTACGACCACGTGACTTGCAGACTGTTACGTAGTTGGCTACACGTGTCTCGGATAACAATTGCGTGTGTCATCAGTGATACTGCAATTTACAGGTAGGCAGTGACGCCAACATGGAGATGAAGTCACTAAATACACGGCTATGGCACAGTGGCTGAGTGACAGAAAGAAACGTTTAGATTTGCAGCTTTCTGGGTCTATAGAAACAAACTAGGGACAAACTTAGACAGACTCGTAAATGCTAAAGCACTCTATGGAACAGTATCAATTTTCAGAACGCAGCTTTGGTATGGCTTAACTAACAGGTCATATGCGGATAGCTGTTTGTTACGGAATTTTTAAAAGAAATTTGTAACTGTTTTTCATAGGTGTTAGCGGTGTCTAAGTGCCCGACGGCGCCGAATACAAAAATGACTAGCCGGCAAAATAATTTTAAGATGAGGGACTGTCGAAAAAAATTGTTGAACAGTTTGCGACTTTTCAATTGACGCATTGGCAACACTGTCGCTGACGATTGAGGTAGACGACGACACGCGATGGAGAAGGTAAAGTCAAAGCAGGTAATTGCAAACCTAAATCCACTTCCATTCTTTAACTGGGCTGTTGTAAATAACAATTAAGCTTTTATATTATATAAAAAATGTTACTGTAGATTCTTGCAGCGCTTGTAAATGTCATTTTAGAGCATTAACTTGTTCTTCTGTCAAGTGCCTTGCGTGCCATGTCACAGAATGAATTTGTTTCATTGTGCTGGTGTCAAGTGCATTAGAAAGGGAACCGTATACCAGTTTCCCGGACATGTGCCATTGGTGTTTGTCTACTTTAAACCTTGACTTACCAAAATTTTAGCGTTTAACCTCCACAGAATTGAGGTACCAGGTTGTGCAATCCACTACTGAATCAATTTACTGTGTTTAACTACATTCTTCTGTATTGTTAAGTAAGCTAGGATACACCACATAAATAACTTTCTGGTAGATAATTGTCCATTTCTGATTTCTAGAAGAAGAAGAAAGACCAACACCAAAGAGAAGAAGAGAGAATTGCCATTTCAGTTCCAGATGCCCCAGTGTTAGAAGATTTCCTTTGTGATGATTCCAACGTGGTTTCCAGTTACTTTTGTTCAGAGAGTTCCAGAAATATTGAAAGTGAAATACTTGATGCAGTTAGGGATGATGGGGAATGCCTGCAAAAGGAAGAAGAAAGTCAGCAGTCAAATACAAATGAGATTTGCGATACTGACTCAAATACTATTCACAAGAAACTGGAGAATTTATCTGTGGCAGACAATAAGGTTGATATGCCTATGCTTGTTGGTGTGAGCCTGAAAGACTTACAAGAACTGGAGAACTGTAGGGAATCAAACATTGTAGGTGGAACCGAGTTGCAGGAAATTCAATCGTACATTGTAGCCATGACAGAACCAAGTAGTGGAGAAGCTGATACCAGATTAGAATCTCCAAGACGCTGTGTAGTTGACACAGATGGTTCTCCTGCACCTGTAGAAACACCCATAACACAGGTGAATGAGAGTAATACCATGAAAATTGCGGCACCAGTGGTTGAAAGAAGCAAAATCACATTTCGAAAAGAAGAGCCAAAAATTGTTGAACAGGCTTCATCTGAAACTGTAAATGATGTGAACTATGCAGAAGCTGTTGTAGATGAGATAAGGCCCTTTACTGAAGCTCAGTTATCATACCTGTATAGCAATCAAGAACTGGAAATGAATGCTGAATTTGTGTCAGAGTTTGTGGAGAATCACTTACATGATGGTAGACAGCAGCATCATCTCTATGAACTTTTGGTGAGTTACTTTCGTGCCAGGAATAGACTCATAGTTAATGCAATGGACCTTGAAGCACTGAAGAAAGAATGTGAAGAACATCAAAATAATCTGTGGATGGTTGAGACAAGTGTGGTTTCTGAAAATGGAGAATGCCAAGATGGTAACCCAGTTTCAGCATCACATGAGTACAAGGTGTCACGGTTCAGCAAGATGGCCTTGTCATCTTTGACTCGATCATTGGCGTCTGTCAAGGAACTAGTTAATGAGGTGCACTCACTAAACTCTTATTCAGCTGAGGTTCTCAGGCGCCAAATAGAACATTATGTACAGAGTGTGGCACACTCATGTCCTGAATTAGAGCGACTTCCTCGTAATGCACCAGTGAATCTTCGTCTTGGTGAACCACCGCCTCATACTGCAGCTTGCATCTCGGAGTTACGGATGTGCATAGCAGTCCTGTTCACATTTCAGAGACGCTTGATAAAGGATGCCCAGTTTGTGTCAGACACAAGGGAGTGGTTGTCCCATTTGGTGACTGTCTTGCTTCGTGTAGCATCATGGAGGGATCATTTATTCATACTGAATCATGTTCTGCGTTGCCCTGCTGAGGTTGGGTCATGGGCTGCAGGCTATATTCAGGTTGTCCCACCCCCACCTCTTTCATTTGTTGACAGTCCGTTTAGTTCATACCCTTCTCCGTTTTCAAGTTCTGAACTTGACCATATGGTGGCAGTGTTGGCAACAATCCTTCTGCCTGTCCGAGAGAGGGAACATTTTATAGAACAGGTAATTACAGATTTTTATATTCTGGATTTTAAGTGATTTGTACGTTCTGGTCCAGAATGTTGCGTTTACCCATTTGCTGTGTAACTATGAAGATTTAAATGTACAGAATGTGATTTTGCCTGCTGTGGCATATGGGTGAGGAACTTGGTCTCTCACATTAAGTGAAGAACATTGGCTGAGAGCATTTGAAATAAGGTGCTGAGGAAGATCTTTGGATCTAGGAGGGAAGAATTGACAGGAGGCTGGAGAAAATCAGGAGCTTTGTGATTTGGACTGATCACCAAATGTTCCTGGGGTGACCAAATCAAGTAGGATGAGCTGGATGGGACACATGGCACGTATGGGAGAGAAGAGAAATTCATACAGGGATTTGATGGTGAAATCTGAAGGAAGAGACCACTCAGAAGATGTAGGTGTAGATGAGCAGATACCTTGTGGAAGACCTAGGCATAGGTGGGAAAATAATGTTGAAATTGATGTTAAAGAAATAGGATGGGAGGGCATGGACTGGATTGAACTGGTTCAGGATAGGGACAAGTGTAAGGCTTTTGTGAACAGATAATGAACATTTTGATTCTTTAAAATGTGTGGAGTTCGTTATTTAGCTGAGGAAGTAATTAAGGTTCTGAAGGAGTATGTGTCATGTAGTTAGATAGTTAGTTAGTTCGTAGCTGTAAGTTAATTACATTAAAGCATTAGTAAGCTGTAGAAGGTCTGCACCATTCACAAAGTGGTATTTCTTCCAAATGGGCACAACAGAGTGGGTGCCTCCATCTGAGGATGACAATACAGCAAGCTATTCATATAAATTGTGCCTTGTTCAGAATGCCATATGATGGACAAAATGCAGAAATCCAATTAGCCACAGTGTAGTAAACCATCATCAGAACTTGTCAGAATTGATACAGATTGTGTGTTTACTAATGAAAATCTTATTCAGTAGGTCAGGAGTTCTTAACTGTTTTTAAGTTGGAATGCAGATTAGCTTTGGTAGTCAGCTTTGCTACCCACACTTCAGTTTTAAATTAGAAATGTATTTCCTGCTAGTTATATTACATTATTGTTACTAAAATGTAACTAGACTTAAATGTAGGGACAAAGCAGGTGGTTGCAAAAGTGCTGTAGCAAATTAGATGATCATGCTAGCATTAATTGGCTGAAGTGCTTGCTTGCAGTATGGAAACTCTTCACAGTTGAAAGTACTGCCAAGTGGTAGTAGCATAATATCCTGTATCCTGGTTGTACCACTCTAACAGTGTAAGTCTTACAACACTGAAAAAGTATTTATCTTTCTCCTTATACATGAATTGTGACACCCACTTGCATTTTTTCCTGCTGCATCATAATATGAGGTACTTTACAAAAATAGCAGTATTGAAATATGACTGAACATTCCTTTAATTCATTTGTAGACCACAGCATTTCTGCAAAATGAAAGATATTAAGAGAACAGCACAAAATTAAAGCAGACATCAGTATATTAGTGTGACTCTTGACTTTGCATAAGCACCTTAATGCTGAAATACACTGGTGTGGGAGGACATTGCACTCATGAAGGAGAATCATGATGACACGCCTTAAATGGCTTGGCTGTCTATTTTTGCATCAGCCATAGGTTAATACAGTAGTGCACAAATCCCAGTAACCAGGTCAGCCACATGACCTAAGTTTTGTATGCAAAGGTGCCAAATATTTGTGGGTCCACAGTGTGGAACTTATCTTGTATCACCTTTTGGCACCTGTAATTTGGAAGTAGAGCCTAGATTTTTATATAGTTTGTATGTCCCTGGGTTAAGAACCCCTGCTGTATGTGGCTTGTTGACACTTGTGTAATCACAAGTGGTATGTTCATTAATTCTTTATTAATGGTTTATTTTTCTGTAACTTCGCAACTCAAGAGTCTGTAATCATAGAAAAAGTATGCTAAGACGTTTGAAGCTATAGTAGAAGTGTGTCCATAAAGTCTCTGCCATTTTTGATTATAATGTTTAACATGAGTCCCGTGAACTACTACATTAGCTGAAGCAGAAGCACATCACCATGCACTTTTGGCCCCATGATGTCAGCACAGGCTCACTGATCTAAGGCCAGGGACTGTGTGGAAGTAGTTCTGCTGTAGGTTTTCTGTCTTGAAAATTGTCTGTTGTCATGCAGGGTGTTTGATACTCTTTAGATTCAGCCATCTGTGAGGGAATCCTCGTCCCATGATTCAGAAAGTGGACTGTGGGTATTGGTTGATTCCGACGGAGAGGAAGATGATCTTACAGGATGCCAGTACGCAAACTGGGCAACTCATTTGCGTGAAAATGACCTTGTGTCACTTCTAAACCAGATCCCAATGGATTGCCTGTACCGCCATATTCTGCTGGTTGAGAGGCGTGATGATAGGTAAATGACTAATGTAATATGGTGGTATGTGTGATGATGGGTTAATAAATGATATGCTTATAATCTGCTGACAGAGGTGCTTGATACAAGAGTTGAGGCATGAAGCTGACCAGTCACTTGCATCTAGTGCTGAGGTTAAGATTGCATGGTGGTAGATTTGCACTCTGCTTCCTAGTGTTCATTCTTGACATGGTGGTTAATGAAACACATGTCAAGTGTACCTCTGCTTTACAGGCTGCAATAAAAATGTGTTGTTTGAAGTGGGCTTTTTGAGTTGTGCTTGGGGAAAGTCTAAATGAGCTCCTTTTGCTTTGGTGCTGGGAAAACCAAAAAGGTATTTATTATTCGATGAAGAGAGATCCTTATATGCAAGTGTAATGCTTTTTGTGATGGGTGTTACTATGTGTGCTGTTAGTTACTGTGATTATATGCTCTTCATTATGGGTGAGTGAGTGAGTGAATATGGAGCATTGGTGGAATCATACTTACAGCAGAAAACTGAAGTACTCTAAGAAAAACTTCTCCCAGCTCCACTTTGTCTGCCAAAAATCATACATGAAATGGCTTGGGATTGAACCAGGTCCTCTGTGGTGACAGGCCAGCAACTAGCTGCCGGAGCCACAGCACAGCTCAAGTGTAATGCCATTGTGGCAGTTCAGGGGAAATGCAAAAAAACTGCTGCAGTTTAACATGTGTGGGTACAATAAGAGTAAACAAAATTGTATTTACTTTGCCATTTTGAGTGTAACTTCTAGGTGTACCTTTCTTTTAGTATGAAAGAAAGTCAGTTTTATGGATTTAGTTCTTCTGGGACGTGCTGTTTTGTCGCCGGGTGAGTGGTTTGCTGTGTTTTGAAGGTGCTGGGTGCCTTTGTCAAACAGGCATAAGCAGTCCAAGAAGAAGATGTCATCACTACAATCCTTCAGAATTGTGGGAACCACTTGCCCAGTAGTATAAAGTTACACCTCAGAAGACTTGTGTCATCAGCAACACTGCTTTGAGAATCAAACATTTGTTGTTCCGGTTGTCGCCATTAGTTTTGACAACCATTTAAATTTAGCCTGCTGTTTTTGATAAAATGATTGTGACTGTTCTTCATCAGACCAAGCTGTATGCCTGTTTGATAACAACAACAACTACATGGCCTGTCACTGGTGGAAATATTGCACTGAACTCTTTGTCACTGTACTGGTTGTGTACAACAGACATACATTTCTGTCAAAAACATGTCTGTTCTGTTAGTATCTGCTGCTTGACATTGGTGAGTTCAGATTTCAACAAGCCTGAAAGTTAAATTTATGTACCTAACCAGATATCCCACAACAGACAATAATAGTAGCAGCTTGCACGTAACACGCATTTCAGCCTGATGTACTGTAACTGGAATATTTTGATTAGCAGCCATAAAAAACCTAACAATTTTTGTTTGTAACAGGGATTTGTATGATGTCAGAAGAGTGAATGAGCACCACATTCTGCGTCTGTTTGCTTTTGCAACGCTGTTTGTTCGTCTGCTGAGACAAGGTCTGCGTACGTATGATTCTCCACGATACAGACAGTTTGCCAAGCGACTGGGTCGACTTATAAGGCATACTGTGCAGTATGCTTCTGATGTGTGGGAAGACTTCAGGTTTGTTGCTGTCTGCAGTTTGTGTTAACACATTGCCAAACTGTGAAGTACACTAAACACGTGACTTAACAAGGTTAATCTTATGTTTATTGGACCATGCATCATTGTAATAGTTGAAGAATAAAAGACCAGCTTGATGTCCCTTGCAATTTTATTTCACTTCTTAAATACTCAACATGTTTCGGACATTAATACATCCATCATCAGGAGCTTGCGACTGTGCTGTTTAATTACCACATCGGTCGTTTTGTTCTCGGTTAGTTGTGTGTTGGAGATTTGGTGCGGCTGGGTTTGAGTAGTGTCCGTGTTGCAGACTGAAGCACAACTTCAGCCTGCAACACGGACGCTACTCAAATCGAGCCACACCAAATCTCCAACACGCAATGTGTGTTGGAGATTGGTCTTTTATTCTTCAACTATTAACAAGGTTAATTTGGGGTGACCACATCTCTCCTCTTTAATGAGATTGTCCCAATTTTTACTGTTACTTCCCATTGTCCCAATGGATGTGAAACACGTTGTGAAATGTTCTGTTGTCATCACTAAAACTGAATACACACGTGTACTTGTATAATTTTAATTAGTAGTTTTGAAGTTTAGACTACATAGGCCCTCAGTGTTTCATTGTTGTGATCTGTCAGTTTTAATATAATTTTTTTAAATGGCAAACATTTGTAGTATTTTACACTGTCATAGTAAACTGTCCAGTTTTTTTTTTTTCCAGGTTCTTTACCATAGGTTAATTTGTTAGGAAGGTTTTCATATAAGTAGAAAACCATATAAATCTGACATTGCTTAAATGCAGTATTTTTAACGTACACATTCCAATGTAAACACAAAATAAAACATAAAATATGTACACTGTGCATCAAAAATTAATGTGGACCCTGTACGTCAGAATGCTGTAAATGATAAATTATGAGAACTTAACATATTTCTGCTGTACTTGCACTTCAAGCCACAACGATGCAGCATAAATAACCTTTGCAACATGCAGTTATGGGGAATTTTTTGCATTTTTCAGTTCAGCAAACTTTTCCAATAACTGCAGTGAAATGTTCTTTATGATCCGCTGTATCGCTGTACAGTTGGTGTCCATCATGTTGCACATACAGTCTAGTTGTATCTCTGTATCTCACATTGTGAAGGCCAGTCATATGACATCTTGCGGACATTAAACATGAAAATGTGAGTGTTGTGCAGGAACTTATTTTTAACACTTTATGATTTGTTATTACTTTATTGCCAGGTTGTATGGTCAAGTAAGTGATCCAGCCATGCTGAAACGTCTGCAGACGGAGTATGATGCTTTCTTTGTCCGTGCTACACGTTGCATTTTCTCGTCACAGCGTCTTGGAGCGTGGCAGTTTCTGGCTGTTGTTCCCTACAACACAGTCTCCTTGTCAACACTGTGGAGGATATTCTACAGCCTTCATGAAGAATATCAAGAAGAGGACTCACTAATGGCTGGGACTGACACCAAGACAGGTGACCATATCTCTGGAATATTTGCATTTTTCAGGACAGTAAGCTGTCAGTTAATCTGTGATGCTGCAATACTTGAAGTTCCCACATGAGTGTCTGAAGATTGAGGTCTTGAGTGATATGACATAGTGTCACTGGGTTAGTAGCTGTGGATGTTCCAAAGGATCATAGTGTCTTCATCGTCAGGGTTCAGTAGTGCAAGAATGTGAATATCAAAGCCCTGTGATCCGTTGAAATGTCGGACACTGCGCTCATGTCTCTGGAGACTTGAATCTTCACTTATGACATGTTGCATGGATGTAGCTGTAGGCAAATGTTTTTCTTCACCTCCTGCACACTTTTTTCCACATTTATTTGGTGATCTGTGAATCACACCTCTTCATCGTCAGCTGCACTACATGCCTTATTTACTAAATTATAAGATGACCCAAATGTAAGTCAACTCTGAATTTACACACACAAACACACACACAAAAATTCGGGCTGAACATATTAAAGGTGTAATAATTGATGCATATTTACTTACACCAAATAAAAATAATACGCTTTATTGCGCTATGCCTGCAGTATGTCACTTGGCCCAGGCTGGCCAAGGTCATCATCTGTTGATGGTGATTTGGGGTTACTTGAAAGTTATCAGTGCCCTCCCCCTGCCCCAAGTATTATCTTTTGTGTTATTTGGTTCATTCAAACTGGAGCATTTCTTAGAATCATGAATAATTATGTCACATGAGGTGCTGCGCCACAGTATCAGGCAATACTGGCACTTACAGTAGACTGCTCTGTGGCTGTAAATTATGCCATAAATGCTGGGTCCATAAGCAGTCCATTGACTCCCTGCTAATGATCCTGATTCTAAGCTGATGGGCATTTCAGACAATGTAAATTCAGGGAAGAAATGTTGATTTACAGATGAATAAATACAGTGGTTTCTCCTTTCCCAAAAAAGACCTTTTGACTTGAATGTTGTAAGAGTGGAACATGTTATGTAACAACTGCATAATGTTGCCTAGACTGGGAGAGGAAACTAAGGGCCCCACAGTTGCGGCAGCAGTTTGAAGAGAAGTTGGTGTCCATGCCAGATGCAGAGTCCTTCTATCTGTTGACAACATTTGCTAATATGGCTATGGCAAGGTCAGACCCTATGGATGCAAGTTTTGTGCGCGCTGCAACTCTCGACCTCTTTGAAGTAAGTTAACCATTTCCATTTCCGTGTTTTATTTACTGTTTTTAGCTTTCTTTGTAAATTACTGCATCAGTATTACCTCAGTGAGTATAGTGATTAGGCTGAACAATGCAGTTTGATTTATGGCAGAGACAGTGGATTTTTCTCTTCTTTAAAATGTCCAGACTGGCACTCGGACCCACCCAGCCTCTTATCCAGTAGGTAGTGGAATCTCTTTTCCCCACGATACAGTCAAGGTGTAAAGTTGACCACTTACTTCCATCTTGTGCCAAGGTTTAGAATTTGTGGAGCTGTAGAGCAGGGGTACACAAATATTCCAGAAATCTAGGCTCCACTTCAAAATTATTGGCCCAAAAGGTGAAATAAGCAAGTTTGATGCTGAGTAACCCCACATAGTAGGTGCCAATATACAAAATTTAGTTGCCATGACAACCTGACATTCAGGAATTTGTGCATCCATGCTATACGGGTTATTAATTAGTTCCTAGGTTGTTAAGAATCTAGCAGAGCTGGCAGGTGGACCTACTGTGTACATGAAGTGGCCAGGGCTGGGTAGTCATTTTGTATTACCATTGCTGTAGAAGTCTTGCTCTTGGCCTGCTACTTGAAAATTTCACTGGTTAGTGACTGAGAAATTGCCTATACTTCTCTGCGATTTATATGCCTTCATAGTGGGCATAGAGTCAGCTGTACCATTACTATTTACTGTATTGTTAACTATTTGCCACATGTATTTTGTGGACCTTTGTGAATATGAATATCATCGAATAATTTGAATTATGGACTGTTTGTGAATTTATCAGTTTAAGCAATGGTGCCTCTAAAGGATAAATAATGTGAAGAAATTCTCATAATTGCTTGTGTTCACATTCAGTCCCAAGTTGTAAGAACATACGAACAGTGCTGGTGCCTACCAGAAGCTATTATTAATTTCATGATTACAGACAGTCCTTATTTAGTGGTGACCCAATTACTATTTTGCTTCAGTTTTAGTCACCAGGGATTCAGTGAACATTGCCCTGACTGGGATTAGTGTTTTACCTGGTGGCTGATGCCAATTTCAAATTGTCAGTCTCTGTGCTCATTGTGTTGATGTGCCATTATTTGTTGTTAGTTGGAGGAATATAACTGCAGGGTTAAATGAAGACTTTATTGCTAATGAAATCTTTTGTTGTGAAAACAAGATTTCTGAGAAATACTTTACTGTACTCCAGGAGTCTATAATTCATTATGATAGCAAACTAGCATACATACAAATTACATGATTATATACTATATGATTACACTGTACAACATTGGGCTGTGTGGACCAGCAACACAGCTTCACTTGCCAGTAGGCTGGAATGTTTGGCTTGGTCGTGCTTGCCACTACCATTTATTGTTGTCTTCTTCTCTTTGTATTTGTATCTGCTTCTGTTGCTGCAATGTCACTACTACGAGGGTAGATCAAATATAAACCGACCTCTGTCAGTTGCAACCAGCAAATGAGCGCGATTGGATAATGACCATGTGCGGTGTTGTGGTGGAGAGTGGGGACCCACCTCACCTCGCTGTCAGACTCACCCTTCTCCACAGTTAGTTGAATTCAAGATGAGCGAGAGAGAGGTGCCAATTACTATTACACAACGTGTTGTGATGAAGTTCCTTACCAACGAAAACGTTGGGCCCAATGAAATTTGGCGTAGATTACGCGCACAATATGGGGAATCAACACTATCGAAGATGCAAGTGACATTCTGGCATAAAGAGTTTCGTAGAGGAAGAGATGCCGTGCGAAACACAAGTCATCAACAACGCCCAAGGATAAGCATCACCCCAGAGAATATTGCAGCGGTTCATGACCTTATTGAAGGCGATTGTCGGCCTACTGTGGTTGAAATTTGTTAGGAGGTTGGTACGCGTATCAGCTATGGGAGCGTGCAGTTTATCATCAAAAACGAGCTGCTGTTTCAAAAAATTTAGGCCCAATTGGTACCCACGACAATGCTAGACCCCATTCCACAATCCTAACCCAAGAAAAATTGGCTCAGATGTACTGGGCTGCACTAGAACACCCGCCGTACAGCCTGGACCTCTCCCCTTGCGATTACCACATGTTTGGACCCCTTAAGGAGGCGATAGGGGGGCAGCGTTTCGACGATGATGAGCAACTTGAGAATTTCGTGTGCATGTGGCTACAGATGCGTCCTTCTTCATTCTACGACGCAGAAATAAAAAATCTCCCAATCCGCTGGCAAAAATGCATAGAGAAAGGTGGAAACTATGTAGAAAAGTGCGAATTTTTTTATTTTGTAAAATTATGTTTCAATAAAAAATTGAAAGCTGAGGTCGGTTTATATTTGATCTACCCTCGTACTAACATGTACAGTGCCAGTATGGGAACTGTTTGCTACTGCCTTTTGGCCCTGTTGGTAACTACTTGCTGCAGAATGCTGGAAGAACAAGCCTTAACTTTTATCAATAAAAATGGATTATTAGCAGTGATACGGAGCACAAGACGCGTCATCACTGGGAGTGAAAGAGAAGCCAGACATCATAGAGAAGAAAAGACTACAATGGTATGGCCATGTCAAAAGGATGCCAGAGGAGAGAATACCAAAATTAATTATGGATTGGATACCTTGGGAGAGAAGGAAAAGGGGATGTCCAAGAAAAACTTGGATGGAAGGAGTACAAGCAGCCATGGCAGCAAGAAATCTAGAACCAGATCAGTGGAGAAACAGAGAGGAATGGCATTTGGTTTCCAGAAGATGGAGACAGCTGTTAAAAAAATGGATAGATGGATGGATGGATGGATATTCTTAGCTTCATCATGCAATGTAGATGTGTGGTCAGCTGAGAGAACAGGATGCTGGGTGGGCTCAAGAACTGGTGTGAACTTTTAGGAGCAGAGGAAAATCTGTTTCCATGGTGAGGAATTGAACCCTGGACCGTCCAACCTGCAGCTCAGTCGCTATACTGATTGAACTATCGGGGCTGCAGTCAACCTGCAGGTGTTGAAACATTTTTTTATCTTGGAGGCTTTTCTGCCGTTACAGTGCAGACCCTGCAGGGAAACTTTTCTTTCTCATCTCGCTGTAGTTATACTCCCAGAACCTGTATCCAGTTTAATGTTATCTTTCCTTCTGCATTTCTGACTTCCAAGTTGTGTTTTTACAGAAGGTTTGACAACTACAGCTGTGTGTTGTCATTGTCCCCATGCTTGCTGTTTGGCATGCAATAGTTAAACCATGTTATTTAATTGCCATAGGTATATTAATCAGAAGTTTAGCTCTCTCTTATTACAATTTTTGGGAAGATGATGAAACATTCTGAGTTTATTGTGCTGTAAATAAACTTCATTTGCTTGCACAGAAATACTGCTAGTAAATTCTTTGAAAATGTGACAGAATTTAAATACATGTATTTTGGATTGACAGTAACAAATCAGAATTGCACACACGGAGAAGTTAATAGCAGAATAAATTCAGGGAATGTTTGTCTTTTGTCTTGCCTTTTACTAGCTGAGAATACAAAAGTTAAAATATGCAGAATAATAATTTTTGTTGTTGTTTTATGTGGGTGTGCAAGTTGGTCGGTCACATTCAAAGAAAGACGCAGGCTGAGGGCGTTAGAGAATTTGTTGCTGTGGGAGGGAGAACACTAATTGGAGAGTTGAGAAAACTGTGTGAAGAGAAGCGTCACCATTTGAACTGCTGACTTATTTTGGTGACCAAATGAGGAAGAATGAGATGGGCAGGGCATGCGGCATGTATAGGGGAGAAGAGATATGCGTCCAGGGTTTGATGAGGAAACCTGACAGAAGGAGACCACTTGGAGGACAAAGCGTAGATGGGATGATCACATTAAAGTGGATCTGAAATTAACAGGATGGAGGGGTGTGGCTCAGAAGAAGGATAAATGGTGGGATATTGTGAATGTGGTAATGAACCACAGGGCTCTGTAGTATACAGTATTTTTGGGCTAGCTGAGAATGTATTAGCTTCTTAGGAAATCCTGCCCCTTGTAGTTATTGTAGTTAATTTTAGTTTATTATACTTTGATCGGCCAGTTGGTTGTGTAATTAGTAATATAAATTTATTGTGTAGGCTGTATGAAATTGTTGCGAGCTCTCTCATGACTACCACATGAACATAGTTGCATGTACAATGTTCTGAAGACCCTGTGTTGTTTCTTGTCTGACAGTGTGCAGTTGTATGTCCAAGGAGATCCTATTCAATCTTAATAAAAATCTAACCAGATGCAACAGTATACAGATATTTATTTACTGCAAAGTCACTCTACATGTTTCGGGTGTCACAGCACCCATAATCAGGAGTACTGAAAACTGTAACCGCAACCTCTGTTACAGGTCATAATACTGGTACAGCTACTTCCCTCCAACATGGCCTGATCAGGCCATGTTGGAGGGAAGTAGCTGCACCGGAGGCTGCGGTTACAGTTTTTAGTACTCCTGATGATGGGTGCTGTGACACCCGAAACATGTAGAGTGACTTTGTAGTAAATAAATATCTGCATACTGTTGCATCTGGTTGGATTTTTATTAACATTGCATTACGATGCACGGAACCATGAGTAAAAAAAAAGAAGAGATCCTATTCCTTGCACTGCATTTAATGTTTAGCATCAGGAATTGCTTCTTTTTCTGTAATTTATGAACTTATGTTTTTTTTCGCTGATCTAATTTAGGTTGGTTTCCTGAGTGCTGCTACTCAGGATAGCTGTTCTAAAACAGCACGTATTTTGCTATCCAACATCACTTCCCGACATCCTGTTCTGCTATCTGATGTCCTCTGTAAGCTGCGAGACAATTTCACACAAGCTGGAAAGGTACGTTTACATTCTTAATGTTAATGATTAATTGGGACCAACAAAAGCTCCGCCAGCAGCAGAATCCATATTCAATGTAAAACACTTGATTCTTTCCAAACTCACAAACTATGAGTAACTGAAACATTAAAATTCCCCAGAAGCACAAAAGGCATAGATAACTCAATTCTTGCCTAAGGGTGTATACAGTGAAACCTTCTTCAGACATTTTTTTGAACAGTTTTACAGGTTAGGCTAGTTAAGTGGGTGAGTGTCTTAAACAGGTGAGTCAGACAACATTGTATCATAATTCTGCATTGAAATTGACATTCCCGTACTGTAATGTTGTTCCATGCACAGTCTGTATTAAGGGATTCATTTTCATCATGAAACCACATTTTATGTCTTACTTTCTGTAGTAATTCTGACAGATTCTTCAACATGAGAAGATGTTTGTACAAGCACAACTGGTAGATGAAGCGCCTGTTCGTTTGGGAACTGCTACATGAAGACTGATTGTACGTTTCTGTATGTTGCTGTTTTCACCCTTGTTCAGGCTGAGCTGTTTACTGGGACTGTTTGAGTTCTGTGTGGCATGTTTCAAGTTGACACAAAGTTCTTAACTGATTTTTTGTGAGGAATGTTCGAAGTAGCATTTGATGTGTTTATAATAGCCAGCTGCTGTTCTTGAATTTTGAGCAGCTGGCATTTTGTATTGCTCATGACCCTCATTATTTCCATAATAGTTTGTCATAGGAAAGGAAATTTAAGATTGAAAATGTTATTAATTGTAAGAAACTCTGAAATACACATAACTTTACGATGTAGTAGGAGGGTGGTGAGTGCTTTTTTTAACTTCTTTTGAAGTACAAAGCAGTCCTTGCAAACTGTAACTTCTTGGACTGCCTGTCTGTATTTCAGAATGTCGGCACATGTGCATGTGAAGTGGTGTCACATGCGCATGTGACATGGTGCCACATGTGTGCGTGACGTGGTGTCACATCCTGTTCCTTCCGTTGCTGCATGCTTTTAGAACTCACATTGAACTTCTCAACAAATTTTGTGAAATTCACATTAAGGTACTGCAAATTGTTCACAGCTGAGTCTGTACCTCTTCAAAGAGTTGCCCCTGCACCTATGGAAACCAAGTGAACAAGATCTGTCTATCATTTCTAACTGGCTGCTTGACTGTCCACTGAACTCCACGGAGAACCAGTTGGCTCGCCAAATCCTCAGCCAGCTGAACTGGGGGTGTGAGGGTCCAGGTCTTCATGAAGGTAACTTGTTTCTTCCGTTGGAGCTACACCACCATGTGGCTGTTCTAGTGGTGGAGGCAGCACTGCGTTTTACACCCGAGGCAGTTGGTATTCCTGGTGCAGGAACAATCACAGAGAGCATGAAACAGGTATGATCCTAGGAGAATGTTATGTATAGCTTTATTACTAAGCATATAACAGCTGGGGAACTGTTTAAGAGAAGGGCATTTTGTGTGGAATACTTGTTGTGATGCTGAAGGCACTGTGTTCTGTTTAAACATGGTGAGCCAGTCACCCAGTGACACTGTGTCACAGCCCAGTAGCCCTGAATGCTTATTGACAGAGGCAGCTAATTGAGGGGTGCAGGGATTTGACATGTGGTGTGTGGAATGGTTTGTGTATTTGTATGTCTGCTTTCTGCATTAAGACTGACAGTTCTGAAGTAAAGTAGTGTTTGAATGTTATTTTGTGAAACTACAAGGGTTGGAACTTTAATAGTGGCAACACTGCTGTAGAGACGCCATGCAACGGAACCAAATAATGTCGCTTATACCACATGTTAGTTACATAC
>Ga0123353_10005419_pt1 | contig 16743 bp, 13 predicted proteins | sample TergutLab28metaG_3_FD_92763 | JGI IMG/M metagenome (GOLD analysis project Ga0123353, IMG submission 92763) | Labiotermes labralis P3 segment gut microbial communities from Petit-Saut dam, French Guiana - Lab288 P3 | ecosystem: Host-associated > Arthropoda: Insects > Digestive system > Gut ...
TGCGTGATGAAGTCGTCGGCCCCGCAGGCCCGACCACCGCCACGCGGATGGACAAATTCACCCGCATGATGCTGGAGAAAACCGGCCTCATCTCCATGATCGGCAAATCCGAACGCGGCCCTACCGCCATTGAAGCCATTCGTGACAACCAATCCGCCTACCTCATGGCCGTAGGCGGCGCAGCCTACCTCGTCTCCAAAGCCATCAAGGCCGCAAAAATCGTCGCCTTCGCCGACCTCGGCATGGAAGCCATCTACGAATTCACCGTAGAAGACATGCCCGTGACCGTAGCGGTAGACTCCACCGGCGTCAGCGTGCACCAAACCGGGCCGAAGGAATGGCAGGCGAAGATTGGGAAGATCCCGGTTGTTGCGGGGTGAGAGATTTGTTTCTACTGCCAGCAAGCCCTCTCCCGCTTGTGGGAGAGGGTCAGCATGTGTAGCCCGGCAAGCGAAGCAATCCAGTTTTGAACTGTTTTAAATCAAAACCGCTCTAGCCATAATGACCTTTGCAGGAACCTATTTCAAGCGTTTCTGCTTTCAAACGAAACACCAAGCGATTTTTTTCATCAATCCTGCAAGACAGACCACCAACCCGATAAATTTCCTCTTAACGGTTCCGGTTTACCGATACAGTTGTAGCCGTTGCGTTCAATATCCTGTATCAGTTGGTTAATTTTTCGTAATGTTTTTTATCCTCTGTTTGCCATGATAAATAATCGCTCCAAGCTGTATCATGCCAAATTTTCTTCATTCACTTTCCTCAATGAGTTCGTGAACCGCAACATTGTGACCAGCGTCCATATCTGCGGCCACACGGCGCAGGTGGGTAAGATTTTTTTCACTGTAAAACGGGTCGATCTGAACTGAAAAAGGGATTCCACCCTGTCTTACAGCCTGACGTAAAAAAACGTTTAACGCCGTTGTCAGGTTCATGCCAAGCTCCCCAAACAGCGCTTCCGCGCTCTCTTTCAACTGGCGGTTAACACGTATGCTCAAATTTACTGATTCACTCATCATGTTGCCTCAATAATCGTCATCGATGCGAGCAATGTAGTGAAAAATATGTGCGATGTCAACACAATGCACATATAATATAGCACAGATGGGCAAGAGATCAGCAAGGCTAGCAACCTGCCGCCTCCGTGTTTCATCCGAAACAGCTCACAACACCATGCAAGCGTACGAGGATGCGTTGTTTGGCAACTTGGGTAATTTTTTCCAGGACAGACTGGCGCATCCCGCTGGCCTCTAACGCCACGGTGCGCATCCAAAGCGATTTCCCCGGAAAGTTCGTTTTGAGCGGCGGCGGCAAATAATTCTGGAATGCGTTTATCCCAGATTTTTCCGGAAATAGTACGACGCAATAAAAAAACCTTCCCGGAAATAGAACCGATGCGCCCCATTGCGCGCGACATTGGAGGTCAGCGACAGCATTGCGCAGGAACATGCCCGCGCCTCGTTCTCCAGCCAGTTGATGAGGCCCCTGCCTATTGCCTGCGAACGGCAGGCCATATCGGTCACCAGGTCATCCACGAACAGATGGCGGCCACCGGAGGTGTCGAGGATGCGCCATACGGCAACTCCTTTGACCGTTTCGCCCTCAGCCGCGAGCACCATGCGCCCACCATTGGCAAAAACGTTTTGCAGAGTTTGCTGCCAGACATCAAAACCCGGCGGCAGCCTGTCACGTAATTGGCGATGCACGGGTTCGACGCGGGAAAGCCATTCCGGGGCAATGACCGCACCAGAACCGTCGGTCACGCGCAGAAACGAAACCGGCATTTCACTCTCCACTTACCATTCCCCTCCCCTGGAGGCGTGGCGCGAAGCGCCGGAGTGGTTCTCACCCGGCATTCACCTTCCAGCATCCCATCGGTCAAGCCGCCCAACAAAGCTCTCCAATTCCGCAGGCAACGGCAATTCGAACATCATTTCCCCGCCTTTTATCGGATGGATGAAGGCAAGTTTTGCAGCATGCAGGAACATCCGACGCAACCCATCATTCGCGAGCATCCGGTTGAGCAGGAAATTCCCATATTTGTCATCACCCACAAGCGGAAAACCGAGGTGGGAAAGATGCACCCGTATCTGATGGGTACGCCCCGTTTTCAGTTCGACTTCGAGCATGCTGAACCGTTGCCAGCGCTTGAGCAAACGTATAACACTGTACGCCGGTTTGCCCGCCTCGCTCACCCTGACGCGACGTTCCCCGCTCTCGGTGAGATATTTGAGCAGCGGCGCATGCACATGTTGCAGTGGGTTCGGCCATTGACCGGCAACGATGGTGAAATAACGCTTCTCCACGCTTCCCTTGCGCATCATGTCTTGCAACGCGGTAAGTGCTGAACGCTTCTTTGCCACGATCAGCAGGCCGGACGTTTCACGGTCGAGCCGATGTACAAGCTCCAGCATCCTCAGTTCCGGCCGCTGGGCGCGCAGTTGTTCGATCACACCGGAACTGATACCACTGCCGCCATGCACGGCATTTCCGGCGGGCTTGTTCAACACCATAAAAAATTCGTCTTCGAACACCACGGGCAAGGGCGCCCCCACAAACGATGGCAAGGCCATGAACGACCGAGCCAGCCTCAACGGGGGTATCCGCACTTCGTCACCGACGCAGAGGCGGTAAGTTTGCGACACTCGTTGCCCATTCACCCGCACCTCGCCATCGCGCAAAATGCGATAAATATGGCTCTTTGGCACGCCTTTCGCTATGCGTAAAAAATAATTGTCGATACGCTGCCCTGCAGCAGATTCATCAATTTGTTCGTATCTGACAATGTTTCCTTTGCCTTGAATCATCATCCTGAATATAATCCGCCCCGGCTAGAGGTCTGATTGCGGTCGCCACGCCATGCACCAGGAGGTGATGGAAAGTGAACGACGCCTGAGTTGCCCAGTGCGCTCCCGACCTGCCATGCGCTACTCTACGTACCCATAAAGGTGCTAATGGTAACGCAATAACCTTTTTTCGACACACCCATTCAGCCCATACGGCTGGATACACAACGCGCAGTACGCAAAACCGCAGGATCAAATGTTTTTGCCCACGCCAAAGGCCGAGGCAGAAACAAGAGAAAAACACAACCAGCCAACCCATCACCGCCCAGGATTAACACACCGAATGAAAGCAGCCCGACACAACCGCTCCTGAACCTCGGATTAGCGCGATGGCGCGCGCTGGCCGTACCTGCCCGTGCGTATTAGCTCGGGAGAACGACCCAGAATGAAGCGCATGCTTTTTAACGCGACGCAGGCCGAAGAGTTACGCGTCGCAATTGTCGACGGTCAAAAACTGATCGATCTCGACATTGAATCGGCCAACAAGGAAGAACGTAAAGGTAACATTTACAAGGCAACCATTACCCACATCGAACCAAGCCTCGAAGCCGCCTTCGTCGACTATGGCTCGGAGCGATACGGTTTTTTGCCTTTCAAGGAAATCTCCCGTTCTTACTACAAATCCGGCGCGGATTCTCGCACGAGCATCCGCGAAGCCCTGCGCGAAGGCCAGGAACTGATCGTCCAGGTTGAAAAGGACGAACGCGGCAACAAGGGCGCAGCACTCACTACCTACATCTCGCTGGCAGGCCGCTATCTCGTCCTGATGCCGAATAATCCGCGCGGCGGCGGCGTCTCGCGCCGCATTGAAGGCGAAGAGCGCACCGAACTGCGCGAAATCATGGATCAGATCGAAGTGCCGCAGGGCATGAGCCTCATCGCGCGCACTGCCGCCATTGGCCGAGGCATCGAGGAACTGCAATGGGATCTCAACTACCTGCTGCAACTCTGGACGGCCATCGAAGGCGCGGCACGCGAACTGAGCGGCGCGTTTCTCATCTATCAGGAAGGTAGCCTCGTCATCCGCACCATCCGCGACTACTTCCAGCCCGACATCGGTGAGATTCTCATCGACACCGACGAAATCTATGAGCAAGCCCGTCAGTTCATGGGTCATGTCATGCCGGCCAACGTAGGCCGCATCAAGCGTTACAGCGACGATGTCCCGCTCTTCTCGCGCTTTCAAATCGAACACCAGATCGAATCGGCCTACTCCCGTCAGGTCGCCCTCCCCTCAGGCGGCGCGGTTGTCATCGACCATACCGAGGCACTCGTCGCCATCGACGTCAATTCGGGGCGTGCGACCAAAGGCGCGGACATCGAAGAGACGGCCCTACGTACCAATCTCGAAGCCGCTGAAGAAATCGCACGGCAACTTCGCCTGCGCGACCTGGGAGGCCTCATCGTCATCGACTTCATCGATATGGAATCCGCCAAAAGCCAGCGCGAAGTCGAAAACCGGCTGCGCGATGCCCTGCGCTATGACCGCGCCCGCGTACAGACCGGTAAGATCAGCCGCTTTGGCCTGCTTGAACTTTCCCGTCAGCGCCTGCGCCCTGCACTGGCCGAAACCAGCTACATCACCTGCCCACGCTGTACCGGAACGGGCCACATCCGCAGCACTGAATCCTCGGCCCTGCACATCCTGCGCATCATCGAAGAAGAAGCGATGAAAGAAAACACCGGTGCCGTGCACCTGCAAGCGCCGGTTGATGTCGCCACCTTCCTGCTCAACGAAAAGCGGGTAGACATCGCCAGGATCGAACTCCGTCACAAAATCCAACTCATTATCGTGCCCAACCGTCACATAGAAACTCCGGTGCACGAAGTCACACGCCTGCGGCACGACCAACTCAACCAGGACGACAAATTCATTGCCAGTTACCAGTTCGTGCAGCAACCCGACGAAGAAATCCCCACCGGCAGCAACCGCAACGGCGACAAGGCCATGCGGCAGGAAGCCGCCGTCAAATACATCCCCCCCTTGCAGCCATCGGCTGGAATGCCCCCTGCCAGGGATGCCCCGCAAGCGCAAGCTACGGGGTTCTTCGCGCGCATCATGCAATGGCTTGGCAACCTATCTGCCGAAAAGCCTCAAGAGAAAGCGAAATCTGCCACTCCCACGTCCCGTGAATCCAGGGACTCTCGCTCTCGTGGCGAACAACGCAACAGCCGCAACAACGAGCGTGGAAGCCGCAACACCACCACCCGCAACGACCGGGGCCCACGCCTCGAAAGGGAAAGCAGCCGTACTACCACTGAAAAGGGCACCCTTGCGCAGGAAAAGCCGCAACGCCAACCCAAAGCGCAGGGCGAGCGCCAGGAACGGCCTGAGACTCCGGCGCGCGTATCCGGAGCCGATAATGCGAAAGCCAGTACCAACCGCCGCCGCCGGCGGGACAAAATCGCCGACGAGGAAGGCGAAAAAACCTCTGCCTCCACCCAAGCTGTCCAGCCTGCCGCGCCGCAAGCCACTGCCCCCGCGCCACAACAGCCGGACATCGTGGAACTCACCGGAACCGAGCAAGCTGCCATGCAAACCGCCGTCCCAGCTTCGGGCGAACCCGATGCCCAGGCTGCCGATACCGAGCCTTTACCTGAAAAACGCCGCCGCAGCCGTGGCAGCCGCCGTGGACGGTCTGCCGGAACAAACGACACCCTGCCGAAGTCCCCGGAAACCGCCGATGGCACACCGGAAGAACCCTTGCCCATCGCAACCGGTTTACCGTTCGATGCCTCCCCTGTAATGCCGGCCCCATCACCGGACACGCTTCCCATCACCATCGACCAGCCGTTCGAGCCCCCATCCGAAATTGCCTCGACCCCCGCAACGCCGCCGCACCCTGGCGATGAGCCGATCCCCTTGTCCCTGATCCGGGAAAACGACTCGGTAATAGAAGCACCGGCCACTATTGCACCCATCATCGTGACGCCCACCGCCACTGCCCCGGTAACGAAAACGATAAAGGAAACGGAGATCTCGCTCGAAGAAAAAACCGCTCCCGCAACAGTCGACCTTTCAGGCTCACTGGAAGAATCCGGGCTCGTCATGATTGAGACCAGTTCGGAGAAAAAAGCCCAATTCGGTACTGGCGCGCCGGAAGAACCCGTCCGCCGTGGCCGCAAGCCCCGATCAGCAGCCGCGCTTGTCGACGAACCGCTCCAACAGGTCGAAACGCAGAAGGACTGAACCGTCTTGATTTAACGCATGCCACCCTCTCCCGCTTGGGAGAGGGGAGTCACAAGCTCACAACACCGCCGCAATCGCCTTCGCTACGACGGGCAGGTTCTTGGCGTTCAGGGCCGCCACGTTGATACGACCGGAAGAAACGGCGTAAATGCCGAACCCGGCCTGGAGTTGCTCAACCTGTTCCTTCGTCAATCCCGTGAAGGAGAACATGCCGCGCTGTTTGGCGATAAAGGAGAAGTCTTTCGATACGCCTTCTGCCTTGAGCGCGTCTGCAAGGTTTGATCGCATGTCGCGGATGCGATTCTTCATCCCGGCAAGTTCTTCCTCCCAGATCGCCCTCAATTCCTGACTGCCGAGGACAGCGGCCACGATTGCGCCACCGTGCGTGGGAGGGTTGGAGTAGTTGGTGCGGATGATACGCTTGACCTGGGAGCCGACCCTTGATGCTTCTTCCTTGCTCGCGGTAATGATGGACAGCGCCCCCACCCGCTCGCCGTACAGGGAAAAATTCTTGGAAAACGAGGAAGAAACGAAGAACTGCATCCCCGCTTCCGTAAAAGCGCGCACGGCAGCGGTATCTTCCTCGATACCGTCGGCAAAACCCTGATAGGCCATATCCAGGAAAGGTACGAGGTTTTTTTCCTTGCAGGTCGCGGCGACTTCCTGCCACTGGCTGCCAACGAGATCGGCTCCGGTCGGGTTGTGGCAACAGGCGTGCAGCAGCACGACAGATTGCGGCGGCAGGACGTTGAGCTTCTGCTTCATGGCAGCGAAATCGACGCCGCGCGTAGCCGGATCGTAGTAGGGATACGTTTCCACCGTAAAACCAGCCGCCTCAAACAGCGCACGATGGTTTTCCCAGGAAGGGTCGCTAATATAAAGCGTGGTTTGCGGCAGGAGTTTTTTCAGGTAATCCGCACCGACCTTCAGCGCGCCCGTACCACCAAGCGCTTGGATGGTGACGACGGAACCATCGTCTGCCCGTGCCGACCCTTTGCCGAAAAGCAGGTCACGCACGGCCTGGTTATAGGCAGCATTCCCGTCGATGGGCTGGTAGCCGCGCGCGGGCAGAGCCTTCATGCGAGCTTCCTCGGCAGCTTTCACGGCAGCCAGCAATGGCAGCTTACCGTTGCCGTCGTAATACACACCGACGCCAAGATTCACCTTTTCGGCACGGGTATCGGCATTAAAAGCTTCGGTCAGGCCGAGGATAGGATCACGGGGAGCCATTTCGACGGCGGCAAAAAGCGAGGCGGACATGTTTTCTCCAGTGTTCAGTGGTCGGTTGAATGTCGGGGGACACGCCGGAATCGGGAACAATACCAACCCCCCCTGCCAGTGACGGCTTTTCCGTGATGAAGAGCCAGAAACCGGAAGATTCTAGCATGACGGCGGGCATATCCGTCGCAGCACGGTGTTCTTGAGGCTCCGTTGATGCTCATGCAAAAGCTTGTGCGCCTGGGTACCCCCCCGTGCAGGCTGGTGTTGCCAGCAGGCTATGAACGATGGCAGATACTCCCCTCGCCCGCTTGCGGGTGTTCAGAAAGGGGCAGGAAGAAGGTGGTCAGATGCCCCCTATCCATACGGTTTTGAATTCGAGGTAGTCGTCGATGCCGTGGCTCGACCCTTCGCGGCCAAAGCCGGATGCCTTGATGCCGCCAAATGGCGCGCAATCGCCAGAGATGACGGGTGTGTTTGCACCAACCATGCCGAATTGCAACCCTTCGGCGACGCGGAAGAGCTTGCCGAGGTCACGGCTGTAAAAGTAGGAGGCCAGCCCGTACTCGGTGTCATTGGCAAGCCGCAGGGCTTCGGCTTCATCGCGGAATGGAAGGATGGCGACGACGGGGCCGAAGATTTCTTCCCTCCAGAGCCGGGATTGCGGTTTTATTCGGGTAATGACGGTGGGTTCAAAATAAAGCCCGCCGAGTTTGTGCGCCTGCCCGCCAGTGTGGATTTTTGCGCCACCGGCTTTTGCTTCGGCGATCAGTGCGGTCATGCGCTCAATGGCAGCAGTGTTGATGAGCGGGCCGATGTCGGTGTCCGGATCCAGCCCATTGCCGACTTTCAGCGCCGCCACGCGGGCGGTAAAACGTTCGGTGAAACGGCCAAAAAGGCTTTGATGCACGAGGATGCGGTTGACGGCGATGCACACCTGTCCGGCGTTGCGGAATTTGGCGGCGACGGCTCCGTCGACGGCAGCGTCAAAATCGGCGTCTTCAAAGACGATGAAGGGGGCGTTTCCGCCCAGTTCCAGGGTCACTTTTTGTATCTGTTCCGCCGCCTGCGCCAGCAGGATGCGCCCTGTGCGCGTGGAGCCGGTAAAGGAGAGTTTCCTGACCACCGGGTGGGCGGCAAAGGCTTTGCCGATGTCCGGCGGGTTGCCGAGGACGACGTTGAAGACGCCAGGGGGGATGCCTGCGCGTTGCGCGAGTTCGGCCAGCGCCAGCGCGGAGAAAGGGGTGGATTCCGCCGGTTTAAGAACGATGGGGCATCCGGCGGCAAGCGCGGGCGCGGTTTTGCGCATGATCATGGCGCAGGGGAAATTCCACGGGGTGATGGCTGCACACACGCCAATGGGTTCGCGCAATACGAGTAGCCGCCGGTTTCGTTGCGGCGGCGGGATGATTTCTCCATTTACGCGACGGCCCTCTTCCGCGAACCATTTGGCGAACGATGCGCCGTAGAGGATTTCCCCACGCGCTTCGGCCAGCGGTTTGCCCTGTTCGAGGGTCATGATACGGGCAAGGTCATCGGCGTGTTCCAGGATGAGGTCGTGCCAGCGTTCCATCCGCGTCGCGCGTTCCCGTGCCGTCATGGCTTTCCAGCCCGAAAATGCGGTCTGTGCCGCGTCAATGGCGGTGTTCACCGAGACGGGAGAAAGCGTGCCGACTTCGCCCAGGCGCACCCCCGTGGCGGGATTGTTCACCTCCAGTCCGGGGCCATCCCCGGCAATCCATTGGCCGTTGACGAAAGGCTGGTGGCGAAGAAGTTGGGTATCTTGTAAGGCGAAGGGGTCATTGAGGGCAGGCATGGCGGAACCTTTCAGGGAAATGCACGGTGAGCGTGTTTGTTTATCATAATCCGTGAATGTGGATATTATGTCGTGTGTTATATGCATTTGATGGTTTACGGAAAAAGGGTTCTCGTTTTTGTCGCTTCACACGTCCGGTAAAACAGTGTGGACAGTGGGGTTATTTGGCCGTACAGTATGGTATTGAACAGTGATACTTGGTAATACGGAGCCAACATGGCTACATCGCTCAAAATTAATGACGCGCTGAAAGAACGCATCCAGCAACTTGCCGTTTTGCGGCAGCGGACACCCCACTGGATCATGTGCGAAGCGCTCATGCAGTACGTCGAACGCGAGGAAACCCGCGAGCAATTCAAACGAGAAGCGCTGGCGTCATGGGCGGCATATCAGGAAACTGGTCGGCATCTGACCGGTGAAGAAGTTCGCGCCTGGTTGAACACTTGGGGTACTGAGATTGAATCGGAGCTACCTGCGTGCCACGAGTAATCGTCACAGAAGGGGCAGTACTGGGCTTGGAGCGATGCCGCCATTTCCTGAAAACCAAAAATCCACGGGCAGCCGTGCGGGCAGGTCAGGCTATTGAACGGCAACTTCTCCTGCTGGAAACTGCTCCGGGGATAGGCAGGCCGTTTCCCGAGTTGCCAGAGTTGCGCGAGTTGGTGATAAATTTTGGGGATTCCGGCTATATCGCTTTGTACCGCTACTGCCCGGCTGACGATGTTGTCTATGTGCTTGCCTTCCGACACCAGAAAGAGGCTGGTTACTGAAGGGAAAGCGGCTAAAACTGCACATTTTTGTATTTCCTATGCCTGCTATCCAATGGTTCCCCGGTCACATGAATTCCGCGCGCCGCGCGTTTGCCAAGGCGCTGGCGGCAATCGATGTGGTCATCGAGGTGACGGACGCGCGCCTGCCTGAAGCGAGCAGCAACCCGATGATCGAAGAGTTGCGCCATTTCAGGAACCGTCCATGCCTGAAGCTGCTCAACAAGGCCGACCTTGCCGACCCGGAGGCGACCCGTGCATGGATGGCGCACTACAACGTTCAGCCAGGCGCGCTGGCAGTGGCGATTTCGGCGAAGCATCCGGTGGATGTGGGACGTATCCCTGTGTTGGCCCGGCAACTGGCACCGCATCGCTCTGGCGCGGAAAAACCTTTGCGGATGATTTTGGCAGGTATCCCGAACGTGGGGAAATCCACGCTGATGAATGCGTTGCTCAAGCGTCGCGTGGCAAAGGTGGGTGATGAGCCGGCAGTGACGAAAAGCCAGCAGACGCTCGACCTGGGGCCGGGGATGACACTGACGGACACGCCGGGGTTAATGTGGCCGAAGATCGAACACGACGCGGACGGTTACATGCTGGCTGCCAGCCACGCGATCGGGCGCAATGCAGTGGTCGACGAAGAGGTGGCGGTGAACCTGGGGATGATCCTGTTGGTACGCTATCCGGCGTTCATCGAGGCCCGTTACGGAACCGGCACGAGCAGCCTGGATGGGGAGGGGCTACTGGAGCACATCGCCCACAGGCGCGGCTGCGTGCGCAAGGGCGGGGGTTTCGACCTGGAAAAGGCAGCAAACGTTTTTCTCACGGATTACCGCACGGGAACATTGGGGCGCATCAGCCTGGAAACACCAGAGAGCCGCCAGAAGATGCTGGCTCTGGAGGGCGGCCGGTAGGATGCCGCCCCTTGCATCTTCACCCCCGTCGGGGTTATAGCTGCCACGATCCGGAAAGAAAGCAGCTTGTGCCGCCCCTGAATGCATTTACCTACGGCTCAAATGGTCGGCGTACCACCACGGCGTGTTGCCCGTGCGCCCGTTTTTCTGGCCTCGGTGTCCAACTTCTGGGGTCAGTTCAATGTGGAACAACAAAAAAGCCGCTTTTAGCGACTTTTTTGTTACAAATCAAAATACTACATACTACAAAAAACGGTTGGCGGAGTGGACGGGACTCGAACCCGCGACCCCCGGCGTGACAGGCCGGTATTCTAACCAACTGAACTACCACTCCGCGTGGAATGCCGCATTGTAGCAGCACTCCGAAAACTTGGCGTCCCCACGAAGACCCTTGTTCATAAAGCAACAGTGCGGGTTGTCATCCCACACAGCAAGAGGCGCGAATTGTAGGCACGTCAGATCATCCAGTCAAGGGCAATGCGCTGAAATGTCGCGAGTTTTTAATTTGTCCGGTTCTGTAGCACGAGAAGTGTCCGGTCGTCATATTCACCTTGAGGAGGTGAAAGATGAGGCGGACAGAACTGTTACAGGAGACTCGGAAGATGAGGTTCGAGGAAGCCTACGGAGGCTGGAATACAGGGCGGCTCACGCAAGAGGAGGCTGCGCGGCTATTGGGGGTGTGCGAGCGCACATTCAGGCGTTACCTGGGTCGGTATGAGTCTGAGGGCTTGGAGGGGCTGCTGGATCGTCGGTTGACCCAAGCCAGCAACCGTGCAGCGCCGGTCGATGAGGCCATGGCGATGCAGGAACAGTATCTATAGCCTGGACGAATCGGCATTCCGGAGGGAACCTGCCGTGGGGCGTTGCGTACAACGCCCCTACCCTTGCGGTTCCCGACGGGTAGTGGCCAAACGTTCCGGCCTTTCCTCCAGCCACAAACGCACCCGTTGCGCATCGACGATACGCATGTTGCGGCCATTTGCATCCATCAACACGATCACCAACGGCTGATCCTGCATCCATACCTGCATCACAAGGCAACGCCCGGCTTCGCTGATGTAACCTGTCTTGGAAAGGCTGATGATCCAGTCGGGACTCTTGACCAACCCATTGGTATTGCCGAAACGTTTCAGATTTCCATTGATATAGAAATAACGCTCTATTGTCGTGGAGAACTCACGAATCTGCGGATAACGGGACGCTGCCGCCACCAGACGGGACAGGTCGCGCGGGCTGGAAACATTGCGCGGCGTAAGCCCCGTGCTATCATAAAAACGTGACTCGTTCATGCCGATCAGGCTCGCCTTGGCGTTCATCGCATCGATAAATGCCGCCCGCCCGCCTGGATAGTAGCGCGCCAAAGCCGAAGCGGCACGGTTCTCCGACGACATCAGCGCCAGTTGCAGCATTTCCTCGCGTGTGAGCCGCGTCCCCACACCCAGGCGGGAATTTGTGCCTTTCAAGTAATCGACATCATCATCGGAGATGGTGAGCATTTCGCGCAGACTGCTTCCCGACTCAAGCACCACGATCGCCGTCATGAGCTTGGTAATCGAGGCAATCGGCATCACTAGGCGCTCATTTTTCTTGAGCAGGACTTCGCCTGTTTTTTGGTTGGTGACGTAGAAAGCCGAGGAACTCAAACGGGGCTGGCCGTGTTCGTCCAGCCGCAACGTGATGGGGTCATCCGGGTACGGGTACCGTACCCGGGCAGCTTGCCTTTTTGCCGCCAGATCATGCTTGACGCCTGCAATCTTGCCTTGTTTTGCCGCCTTTGTTTTGCTCGCCTGCTTTTTGGGTATGGGCACCTGCTTTTTGCCCGCCTGAGCAGTCGGCGCAGACTTGCATGCCTTCGTTTTCAACGCATCCGCACACTTTGCGGATGCGGCTACAGCAGGATCACCCCCTGTCAGGGTCACAGCCAAAGCCATTAATATGGCAAATAACACACGAGGCTTCACTCAATACCTCTTCCAATCAAAATAGAAGTTATTCCACTGTAAAAACAACGAGATAGCAGCGTTTCCTGAAGCTGCATCGATATTCTTTCATTGTACCACTACAGCGCTTAACCGGCAAATCGTGTAGCGCCAAAAAATGCGAAACTGTGCAGTTTTTCTTTTGTATTGACACAAAACAACACTATTAACAATCGGCTCCCTTTTGAAGCTTGCACCTATTCACCTCTCCAGGCACCCCGCTTCGACGACAGCCAGTGCTGTCATATTGATGATTCTGCGTACTGTAGCCGAGGGGGTCAGCACATGCACGGGTTTGGCTGCACCGAGCAGGATCGGCCCGACCGTCACGCCTCCGCCGGCCGCAATCTTCAATAGATTGAAGGCGATATTAGCCGCATCCAGGGTCGGGAAGATCAGGAGGTTGGCATCCTCGCTCAAACGCGAATTCGGGAAAACATGCTGCCGCAATTGGGCATCAAGGGCCGAATCGCCATGCATTTCGCCTTCGACCTGCATCTCAGGATGGCGCTCCCGCAACAGCCGTAGCGCGGCACGCATTTTTACGGCGGTTGGCGTACCAGCAGAACCAAACGAGGAATGCGACAACAGGGCCACCTTAGGTTCGACGCCGAAACGCCGCATTTCCCTAGCGGCCAGTACGGTCATTTCAACGATCTGTTCGGGCGTCGGGTCGTAATTGACGTTGGTATCTGCCATGAACAGGGTATGCCCCGCCGTGTTCAGCACGTTGACCGTATAGTAGTTCTTGACGCCGGGGCGCCGCCCCACTGCGGCTTCGACATCGGCAAGATGATTGCCATGCACACCATCAGTCCCGCAGATGAGACCGTCGCCATACCCCAACGCAAGCAACAACGCTCCCACCAGGGTCGTGTTGTTGCGTACCCGCATTTGAGCCTCATTCTTCGTAACGCCCTGCCGTTCCATGAGCTTGTGGTAATAACTCCACATCTCATCAAAATACGGGTTATACGCAGGGTCGATCAGTTCAAAGTTCAGCCCGGCATTCATGCGCAGCCCCAGGCGGTCGATGGCGCCGATGATGGCTTCCGGGCGGCCAACCAGGATCGGCCAGGCCATGCCTTCGTCGATCACGCCGGACACCGCCCTTAATACTCGCTCGGATTCGCCCTCAGCATAGATAATGCGTTGCGGCATGTTGCGGGCAGCGGCAATCACGGGTTTCATCAGGAACCCGGAATGCCAGACGAGGTTGTTGAGCTGGGTGCGGTAGGCATCCCAATCGGTGATTTGGCGCGTTGCCACCTTTGATGCGATGGCCGCCTCGGCCACTGCCGGGGCAATCTTGACGATGAGCCGGGGGTCGAAGGGGCGCGGAATGATGTAATCGGCCCCGAAACCGGTCACTTTCTCGCCATAGGCGGCAGCGACGATTTCGCTTTGTTCGGCGCGCGCCAATTCGGCAATGGCGCGCACCGCCGCGAGCTTCATCTCGTCGGTGATGCTGGTCGCCCCTACGTCGAGCGCCCCCCGGAAAATGAACGGGAAGCAGAGTACGTTATTGACCTGGTTCGGAAAATCCGAACGGCCCGTGGCAACGATAGCGTCATCACGCACCTCCCGCACCTCGCCGGGCCAAATCTCCGGTGTCGGGTTGGCAAGCGCCAGAACCAGCGGGTTGGGGGCCATTTTAGCGACCATCCCAGGCTTGAGCACGCCGCCTGCCGACAGCCCCAGGAAAACATCGGCTCCTTCGATGATTTCATCGAGGCAGCGCGCGCCGGTTTTCTTGGCATAGCGCGCTTTGACCGGATCCATCAACACGGCCCGCCCCTCATAGACCACCCCTTCAATGTCCGTCACCCAGATGTTTTCCACAGGGATGCCAAGCATCACCAGCAGGTCGAGGCAAGCCAGCGCCGCCGCACCAGCGCCCGAGGTCACGAGCTTGACCTCCTTCAGGCTCTTGCCCTGTATTTGCAGGCCGTTGAGAATGGCCGCACCAACCACGATGGCCGTGCCGTGCTGATCATCGTGGAAGACCGGGATCTTCATGCGGCTCCGGAGCTTCTGTTCGATGTAGAAACACTCAGGCGCCTTGATGTCCTCCAGGTTGATGCCGCCGAACGTCGGTTCCAACGCAGCAATCATGTCGACCAGGCGATCGGGGTCGGACTCGTTGATCTCGATGTCGAACACATCGATATCGGCGAATTTCTTGAACAGAACCCCCTTGCCTTCCATCACTGGCTTGGCGGCAAGCGCGCCGATATTGCCCAGGCCGAGGACAGCAGTCCCGTTGGTGATAACGCCAATCAGATTGCCGCGCGCGGTCAGGCTGGCGGCCTCCTGCGGGTCGTCCACGATGGCATCGCAGGCAGCCCCCACTCCGGGCGAATAGGCCAGAGAAAGGTCGCGCTGGTTGGTCAGTGCCTTGATCGGCGTAACCGCGATTTTGCCGGGACGTGGGAGTCGGTGATAGTCGAGCGCCGCAGCGCGTAACAGATCGTCCATGATTTTCTAGTTTCTCCTTTTTTGAAGGGGTAAACAGAAGAGACCGGCATGAATTTGCAAAGGTTCCCTCATATCCATGTCTGTGAGGCTCATCAGCCCTCCCACTGTGTCATACCAAGCCGCGCCCAATCGAAAAACGGCCCAGGGTCGCTTTTGCGGCCGGGCGCAATGTCCGAATGCCCGACAATGTCACATCGCGGATACCGTCGGGCCAGCCGCTGCAACAACGCTTCCAGCGCCACGTACTGACGCTCATCGAAAGGCTGCGTGTCGCACCCTTCCAATTCGATCCCGAGCGAAAAATCGTTGCAACACTCGCGCCCACGCCATTTTGACACCCCGGCATGCCAGGCGCGACACGCCATCGGCACAAATTGGATCAGTTCGCCGTCGCGGCGAATGAAAAAATGCGACGATACCCGCAAATGATGGATGCCCGCATAGTACGGATGCGCCGCCGGGTCGAGCCGGTTCGTAAAAAGCTCGATCACGCCAGAACCCCCGAACTCATCCGGCGGCAGGCTGATGGCGTGTATCACGATCAGACTGACACGCCCGCCTCCCGGACGGGCGTCGAAATTGGGCGAATCAACCCGCTTTGCCCCTCGCAGCCAGCCACGGGTCCCGTTACCCATTTTATATCCACCCATCCGTCACACGGCCAATATTGTGCCCGATCAAACAGGTTCAGGACAAAACTCTCTCCAAATTGTAGTACCCAGGCAGAAAAAGGGGGCTTACGCCCCCTTCAGAACTACCTGTGCAGAGAAAAATCAAGGAATCAGAACCGATCCACGTTGCGGCGGCGACGAGCCACGGCACCAACCAAACCAAGACCGGCCAACATCATGGCGTAGGTTTCGGGCTCAGGGATCGCCGGCAGCGTCGCCCCAACGTTCGTCAAGGAAATAACGATATCATCGTAATCCCAGTCTATTTTCGTACCTCCGATTGGGATAATCCCATCCTCAAACCCAATTATTGCGCCGTCAGCGGTGTATGTAACCTTTTCCCATATTTTACCGTCGTTGAAAATCGTAGGTACTGTACTCCAAGCACTTTGGTGCGCGAGGTTAGGAACCTTATCGTTTTGCCACATGAATACCAGTTCAACAGTACCATTAGGAGGGGTATATGAATAAGTGTTGTTATTGCTGGTCAGCATGCATCCAATACTAATACCTTTACACTCCATAAGAGTTGCCCCGTTACCCGAATCCACGCTCCACAGGACATAAGACCACTCCTTATTCACACCAGTAATGCCCTTGTCATTATTGGGGATTAAGTTTCCATTTGCGTCAAGTGCGGCGATGTACAGATCATTCCGCGACCAAGGAACCCCCGGATAAACTGGGCCTGAGTAGGATGAGGATGGAAGGAATGTAATTTGCACAGGCGCATTCGGATCCTGGATGTACAGGTGCCCGCCCAGTACGGTTTGAGCAACCGCCGGTATCGCGCATGTGGCGCCCAACGCTAAAAGTGAAACGGAAAGTATTTTTTTCATGAATAGATCCACCTCAAGTAAAAAA
>Ga0123353_10005421_pt1 | contig 16742 bp, 16 predicted proteins | sample TergutLab28metaG_3_FD_92763 | JGI IMG/M metagenome (GOLD analysis project Ga0123353, IMG submission 92763) | Labiotermes labralis P3 segment gut microbial communities from Petit-Saut dam, French Guiana - Lab288 P3 | ecosystem: Host-associated > Arthropoda: Insects > Digestive system > Gut ...
ATGCGCGTCTTTGTAAAGGACGACTACACCGTTTTCGTGGGCGCCGAATATTTGCGTCTGGTAGCGTGGGCCTACCTGCCTGCGGCGGTTTCCTCGGTATGCGTGTTCTCGATGCGGTCGCTGGGCATCAACCTGCTGCCGATGGTGGTGAGCATACTGGCCATTGCCACCAGCGCGTTTTTAAACTGGGTGCTGATTTTCGGCAATCTGGGCATGCCGCGCATGGGCGTGCGCGGCGCGGCCCTGGGCACCTTGATAGGCCGCGTGCTGGAGATGTGCATCTACACGGCGGTGCTGCTGGCCCGCAAAACGCCCTTTAGCTTAAGCCTGGGCCAAGCGCGGCGCATCGGCAGGCCGGTGATGCGCGACTTCGTCCGCAAGGCGCTGCCGCTCACCTTTAACGAGATCCTTTGGGCGTCGGGGGTCATCCTGTTCTTTTGGGCCTACGCGCGCATCAACGAACCGGCGCTGCCCGCCCTCAATGTGTCCGATCAGGTGTTTAACGTGGCCTGGGTGTTTTTTATGGGCATGAGCAGCGCCATATCGGTGATGGTGGGCAAGCAGTTGGGCACCGGGCAGTTCGATGAGGCCAAGCAAAACGCCAAGCGCCTCTACGGCATGGGGCTGATGATCTCCCTGGTGTGCGTGGCCGTTTCGCTGGGGGTGACGCAGCTGTTGCCCGGCATCTTTCCGAGGCTGTCGCCGCCGCAGATTCCGCTGGCCAAGCACCTGATCTATATATTGGTGTGCTTTTTTCCGAGCCACGCGGTGTACGTGATCAGCTTCTTTTTGCTGCGGGCCGGCGGCGACACAAAAAGCGCGATGCTGCTGGACGGCGGCTATACGTGGATGATACCGGTGCCCGTGGCGCTGGTGCTGGCCATCGCGTTTTCGGAGCGGATCGACGTCCGCCTCGCCATGTTCATTATACAGTTGCTGATGAATCTGAAGGTGGTGTGGGCGTTGCGGATGGTTAAGCGCGGCGCCTGGCTCAGGAACCTGACGCGTACGCCGGAGTAGGGGTTCCCTACGCCATAATCCGCGCCAGCGTGCGGCGCACCTGGGGGATCGCCAGCACGGCGACGCAAAGGGCGATCTCCACAAAAACAAAGCTATTGTAGAGCATGCTATAGATCAGCACCGGCTGGCCCTCCGGAGCGTACTCGGCAAAGAACACCACGCCGCTGAGCACGTAACAGGCAAACTGCCATAGGCCGACGCATAGCGCTCCGGCAAGATAGTTCCACTTGGGAGACGCCTTGGAAAAGAATCCGCACAACGCGATGCCCATGTAGCCCAGCGGGTAGTCGAGGATCGCCTGCACCGGATGGACGATGTACCCACCCAACAACAGTTGCAGCAGGCCATACGCCAGCGAAACCACCGCGCTGGGCAGCGGGCCGTAGGCCAGCGCGAAGGCGATGAGCGGCAGCATGGACGCCGGGGTAATGCTGCCGCCCTGGGGCATTCTGAACAGCCGCACGTAGGACAGCGCGAAGGAGAGCGCGACGCACAGCGCGCCATAGGCCAGCGTGCGCGTGGTGAACAGGGGCTTTCGGTTTGCATTTTTCGGCAATGAACCCACTCCTTTGCATATTACCGCGCAAAAAACCCGTGTGACGGACACACGGGAAACGAACATCGCTTTGGCCTTTGCGTACAAAGAACTTGCGCTTTTCGCTTCCCTACGGTAGGATTACCTACACAGGTTCAAAGGGTTGGGCTCCGGCCCTCTCAGCAAAGCTGCTCCCCTAGCGGTATGGAATTATGGGTAGTATAGCATATGAAAAGGTGAATGACAATGAAAAACGCATCAAAAAAAACACCCGAGCCCCGCGGGCGCAGCCACTTCTTCGCCTACATGGCGCGCATGAAGTTCATCATGCGCTGGGGCCTGATGCGCAACACCCGGCCGGAGAACGACGCCGAGCACACCGCTCAGGTGGCCATGATCGCCCACGCGCTGGCCGTGCTGCAAAACGCGCGGCACAAGGGCAAGCTGGACGCCGGGCTGGTGGCCTCCCTGGCCCTCTATCACGACGCCGGCGAGGTGATCACCGGCGACCTCGCCACCCCGATCAAGCACTTCAATCCGGTGATCAAGGAGGCCTACCACCGCATCGAGGACGTGGCCTCCCGCAAGCTGCTGGACATGCTGCCCGCGGACCTGCACCCGGCCTACTCGCCGCTGCTGGCGCCGGACATGACGGCACTATCCTGGCGGCTGGTGAAGGCCGCCGACCGCATCGCCGCGTACGCCAAGTGCGTAGAAGAGATCAAGGCTGGCAACAGCGAGTTTGTGCTGGCGGCCGAAAGCATAAACAAAAGCATACAGGCGATCGACATACCGGCGGTGCGCGACTTCATGGACGAATTTGTGCCCAGTTACTCCCTGTCGCTGGATGAGCTGAAATAAGAATTCAAAATGAGAATTAGACTATAAGTTATTCACAAAGCGCCTAAAACATAGTATACTGGATGACGATAACCATGAACCAATGGTAACTGGAGCGCATGGGGGAATCGTGCATGAATGAAAAGGGGAAATCCGCCTGGAAAAGAACGGTGTGCGCGCTGCTGGGCGCGGCGCTGCTTTGGGGAATGATTCCCGGCGCCCTCGCGCTGGCGGCGGAGCAGCCCGAGGAACCGGCCGCGGATCCCTTTGTGCTCAAAGAGGTTTTCTTTGCCAACAAGGGCGGCGAGCTTTGGCTGGTGGGCCGCATGGATCCGCCGCCCATGCCGGTGTCGGTGGCGATCTATCTGGTGCTTCCTATCGAGCTAAGGCTGCCCAACGAGGGCCTGTATCTGTATCCGGTGGACGAAAACGGCTATTTTGCGCTGCCCGCCGGCCCCGTGGAAGAGGACGGCGCGATCGTGGGCAAGTACGACATCTACGTGTGCGATGGGTACAATCCGCCGCACAACGACTATACCGAAGTCAAGCGCACCGCCCTTTCCCACGCCATTTTTGATATGGCCGGCAGGGAGTTTGATGGAATCTTGGCCGACGCCCAGCCGTTGCCCGAGGCGGTGGCGGAGCGCTTGGAGGCCGGGGTGCTGATCGCAAACACGCCGACGCCATCGCCCGAGCCGACGCCCAAGCCTACCCCCGAACCCACCCCGGCGCCTACGCCTACCCCCGAACCCACCCCGACGCCCACGCCCACCCCCGAACCCACCCCGACGCCTACTCCCACGCCCATCCCCGAGCCCACCCCGACGCCCACGCCCACCTCCGAGCCCATCACCGAGGCGATGATGGAGCGCTCTGTGCGGGCGCTGCTCCAAACCGAGCTCGGCCCCACCGCTTCGGCGGCGTATCAGGCCGGCATCAACGACTTGGTGCTGGGCCGGATGCTGGAACAGATCGTGGTGGAACGGCTGCCCGGCGGCGGCTATCAGGCGCTGATTACCGCGCCGAACTTTGCCGCGCCGGCGAACCTCACAACATACCAAGGCGAAGCGCCGTCCGACTATATCGTGATGTGGCTCAATGAACTGCGGGCCGAAGCCGCGGCGTTGCCGGCCGACGGCTCGACGCTGATGCTGCCGATACCGGAGCAGGGGGCGTGGAGCGAAGCGGATCACGACACATTCCGCACCTGGCTGTGGGGGCCGTCCGGCATGGATGCGTGGCTGCGCCAAGGCATCGAGCAATCGGGCCTGTACAGCGCGCTGGCCCGCCTGCTCTTCTCCATGCCGGAGGAGGAGGCCGGATTTGCCGGGCGCTTTGCGCAACGGGATCAAGCGCCGATGTTCCAAAGGAGCGAAGACCGGTACGGGCGCATGGTGCGCGGCAACAGGGGCGCGGACGTGATCGCCGCACAACAGGCGCTGATCGCCCTGGGATACCTGCCGGAAGGCGGCGTTACCGGCGTCTTTGGCCGGGAGATGGAGGATGCCGTAAAGCAATTCCAAAGGGACAGCGGCCTGGAGGACGACGGCGTATTGGCGGACGCAACCCACGCGGCGCTCTTTGCGCAGACCCAGGGCGCCACCGTCAAGGATGCGCTGGTGGCCGGCGGCGTTTCCCAGGCCGCCGTGGACGCGTGGTGGCTGCCCTTCCTGCGATCGATGTACGGCATCGAATGGAAGGCCGAGGGTTTGGGCATGCCGGTGCTAACCTATCAGGCGGTGGACTACAACGCGATGGCGGTATGGCTTGCCGCCGAGCTGGTGCAGGCGGCCGAGGGCGGCCAACTGGACCCCGAGGGGCTGGACGAGGCGCTGCGCGGCAAGGTGCTCGAGGCCGTGGAGCGGATGGACCGGCCGGTGCGCAAGGAGCTGCGGCTGGCGCTGCCCTGCCAGTCCGATATGCCGCCCGGCTCGCTGATGGCGGCCCTGGGTTCCGGATGGATCGAGGGTAGCTTTAAGCACTTTGTGGAGGCCGTGAAGACGGCGCGCGAAAGCGTTTGCTGGGAAATGGGCTGGTAGATAACAAATGATTTTCCCCCGCATCCCGCTGTAGCCTGTTGGCAAGCAGCGGGCTTTGCTATATAATGAACCCGGAACCCACAAGATTGAACCGCGCATAGCGCGACGGGAGGGCCGCACTTGACCTATCGTTATGTCGTGTCCGATCTGGACGGAACGCTCCTCAACGACCGGGGGGAGCTATCGCCCTATACCCTTCAGGTGCTGCGCCGCGTGCAGGACGCGGGCGTGGGGGTGATCGTCGCTTCGGGCCGGGCCACGGCCTCGGTGCTGCCGCTGGCGCGCCTTATCGGTACCGAGCTGCCCCTCATCGCCGGCAACGGCTCGGTGATCGCCGACGGGCAATCCGGCGCGCCGCTGATCGCCCGGTGCGTGCCCTCGGAGGATGCGGTGGAGGCGGCGCTGGCATTGGAAGAGGAGGGTTGCTACTTTCATTGCTACGGCGTGGAGGCGGCCAACCACTTCTATTGCGCCGGGCATTCCGAGGGCAGCGCGCTGTATGGGCGATCCACCGGCATGGAACCCCGCGTCATGGGCCGGCTGTCCGACTTTTTGAGCGGGCCGGAGGTTTCCACGCCCAAGCTGCTGGCCATCGTGGAGGCCGAGCTGATGCCCGGCCTGCGCGACATGCTGCGCGACCGCTTTGCCGGCCGCCTGACGGTAACCAACTCCAATCCGTACCTCATCGAGATCACCCGGCACGGCGTCAACAAGGGATCCGCGCTGCTGGCGCTGTGCGCGCTGCTGGAGGCGGAGCCGGCCCAGTGCATCGCCTTTGGCGACGGCGGAAACGATAAGTCCTTGCTGGCCGTGGCCGGGCTGGGGGTGGCGGTGGGCAACGCGCAGCCCGCGCTGCAGGCGGTGGCCGCCAAGGTGTGCCGCTCCAACGCCGAGGACGGCGTGGCCCGGTATCTGGCCAAGCGCCTGCTTGGCGACACGGAGGAATGAGCATGATATCCGCCCAGGACTTTATCAAAACCCTGGAGCTGCAGGTGGTGGTGCCCGGCGAGCGCACCGAGTGGAACGTGCGCACCACCGACCTTAACCGGCCCGGACTGCAGTTTGTGGGCTACTATGATTACTTTGCCTACGAGCGCCCCCAGGTGGTGGGCAAGGCCGAGATGTCGTACCTGGAGTCGCTGAGCGAGGAGGTTCAGCGGGAGCGGCTGGCCAAGTACTTTTCCTACGACATGCCATGCGTGGTGATCACCCGCGGCATGCCCTGCCCGCCGGTGATGGCCGAGCTGGCCCGAGACCGCAACGTGCCGGTGTACCAAACCACCGCGGTGACCACCCGGTTTTTTGTGAGCGCCATCAATTTTTTGGGTTCGCGGCTGGCCCCGCGCGTCACCCGGCACGGCGTGCTGGTGGACGTGTACGGCGTGGGCGTGCTGATCACCGGCGAATCGGGCGTGGGCAAGAGCGAGGCCGCGCTGGAGCTGGTAAAGCGCAGCCATCAGCTGGTGGCCGACGACGTGGTGGACATCTGCCGCGTGGCCGAGAACCGGCTGGTGGGCGAGGCGCCGGAGATGCTGCGGCACTTTATGGAGATCCGCGGCCTGGGCATCATCGATATCCGCGCCATGTACGGCGTGGGGGCGGTGGTGCCCTCCAAGTCCATCGACATCGTGATCCACCTGGAGCTGTGGCGCGAGAACAAGGAGTACGACCGGCTCGGCCTCTCCGAGGAGTTCATCACCGTGTTGGGCGTCAAGCTGCCCTACATCGTGATGCCGGTGCGGCCCGGGCGCAACCTGGCCATCATCATCGAGGTGGCCGCCCGCAACTGGCGCCTCAAGCGCATGGGCTACAACGCGGCCGCCGAGCTGGACAGCCGCCTGACCGAGATGCTGCGGCGCGCCCAAGAAGAGGAGAATTCAACAAACACATAGGAGGCACACATGGTTTACATTGGCATCGACTTGGGCGGAACCAACATCGCCGTCGGCGTCGTGGACGGGCAGGGCAGGATACTGTGCAAGGGCTCCACGCCGACCCTCGTGGAGCGGGGGTACGGCCCCATCATCGCCGACATGGCGAGCGCCTCCCTGCAGGTGTTGCGGGAATCGGGCCACACGCTGGACGATGTAATGGCGATCGGCGTGGGCGTGCCCGGCGTGGCCGATCCGGACACGGGCGTCATCCCCTTCTGCACCAACCTCGCCTGGCACAACGTGCCCTTCCGCGCCGAGTTTCATCGCTGTATACAAAAACCCGTGTTTATCGAGAACGACGCCACCGTGGCCGGGCTGGCCGAGTCGGTGTCCGGCATAAGCGCCGGCGCAAAGAGCAGCGTGTTCCTTACCCTGGGCACCGGGCTGGGCGGCGGCATCGTGATCGACGGCAAACCCTACAGCGGGCACCACCACGTGGGCTCGGAGCTGGGGCACATCATCATCGAAATGGACGGCGAAATGTGCACCTGCGGGCAGCGCGGCTGCTTTGAGCGCTATGGGTCGGCCACGGCGCTGATCCGCGACGCCCGGCGCGCGCTGGAGCACAACCCGGACTCACTGATTATGGAATTCTGCGGCGGCGACCCGGAGAGGATCAACGGCAAAATGGTGATCGACGCCGCGCGCCAGGCCGATCCGGTGGGGGCCAAGATATTCCGCCGCTACGCGCGCTCCCTGGCCGTGGGCATCGTGTCCATCATCAACTTCATCGATCCGGAGGTGGTGGTGCTGGGCGGGGGCGTGTCCTTGGCGGGCGACTTTTTGCTCGATGCTGTGAAAGAGGCCTTAAAGCCGATGGTGTTTTTCAAAACCCTGCCGTACGCCGATGTCAAATTGGCGATGCTGGGGCCGGACGCGGGCATCATCGGCGCGGCCATGCTGGGAAGGTGAATGAGAAGGTGACGGTGTTGCGCTTTGGCCCGGCGGGCAACTCCGCCTCCTTTTACGCCCAGGGTTACAAACATACCGAGCAAGCGCCGGCCTGGCTTGGGGCCATGGGCCTGAACGCCATGGAGTATTCGGCAGGGCACGGCGTGAGCCTGAAGGACGATACCGCGCGGCGCATCGGCGAGGCGGCCCGGGCTCACGGCGTGGCGTTCAGCATCCACGCGCCGTACTACATCAACCTCGCCAACCCCGCGCCCGAGCGCTACGAGCGCAACATCGGCTACCTGCTGGCCAGCGCCCGGGCGGTGCGCAACCTGGGTGGCGACCGCGTGATACTCCACGTGGGCAGCTGCGCCAAGTCGGAGCCCGCCGAGGCCTTCGCCAACGCGCTGGACGGCCTGCGCCGGGCGCGCCGGGAGCTGACCGAGGCCGGGTTTGGCGATATCCGCCTGTGCCCCGAGACCATGGGCCGGGACACGCAAATCGGGGATTTGGACGCGATACTGCGCATCTGCGAGCAAGACGAGGGCTTTGTGCCCACCATCGACTTTGCGCACCTGCACGCGCGCAGCCGCGGCGGCCTGCGCACGATCGAGGATTTTGACGCCATCCTGCGGCGCATGATCGAAGTGCTGGGCGAGAAACGCGCCTGCGCCTTTCACGGCCACTTTTGCCGCATCGAGTACAATCAAAGCGGCGAAAAGCGACACCGCACCTTTGCGGATACCGAACACGGGCCCGATTTTGCGCTGCTCGCGCCGCTGCTGGCCGATGCGAAGTGGGCGCCGACCCTGATCTGCGAATCCAGCGGCACCCAGGCGGAGGACGCGTGCGCGATGCGGGATATGGCGTTGGCAGCGCGAAACAACAGATAAAAATAAAAAACAGGAGATAAAAAATGGCCTTTAAATCCAAATCTAAATTCAAAGCGGTTTTTATTGTGTGCATGATCGCCATTGTTTACTACGCTGCCTTTTTTACACTTCGGTCTACGGTTTTTGAAAATTATACGCTCAGCCCGGCAAAATACCAGGTAAGCGAACACTGCATTGTTGTCCACGGGCAAGCTGTCACTGGGCCGCAGATTCGGGTTGTGGAAGGCGCCGACTTTCTTTTGGCCTCCATTCCTCTGCCGCATCCTGACGATCTAAACGCAACTGAAATTGAAATGACAGGCAAATCTATCTATAATGACCTTCTCAGTTATCCAGACTATTACGCGTGCAATTGGCTTATTTACGGCCAGGTTGTGGGGACAACCGATCGATACATCGAAACGGGAAGCGGGATCGTTCCGGTTTTTGAAGCCGAAAAAGTGTATCCGATCATGCCCTTGTCGGATTTTTTCACCTTGGAGGTGATCCTGTTTGTGAAACCGCCCTTGGGCTTGCTCGCCGCTCTGCTTCTTTTTCTTTGGCCTGTCGTGGTCATACCCATTCTCCTGCTCAGAAAGAGCAAAAATGGGCGCTAGAACAATAAGCATTTAAAAAGGAGGAACGGCAATGCTCATCCAAATCAAGCGCATCTATGAACCTGCGATGGCTGCCGACGGCTTCCGGGTGTTGGTGGATCGCCTGTGGCCCCGCGGCGTCAAAAAAGAGGACGCAAAGATCGATTTGTGGGCCAAGGACATCACCCCCACCACTCAATTGCGCGAGGATTACCACAGCGGGCGCGATACCTGGCCAGTGTTCGAGGGCAAGTACCGCCCGGAATTGCTGGGCAACCCGGCTTTGAACGGGTTCATCGAGGCCATCGAGGGCAAGGGCACGGTGACCTTGCTCTTTGCCGGCAAGAATACCGAGCATACCCATGTGCAGGTGATCGTGGACGTGCTGACGCAGAAGATGGGTCTATGAGAAAAACTTGTACCACGTGCCCCGGTATGATAGAATAAGCCGTACATTACGAAACCATGGAGGAAAACCGCATGAACAAGCGTACCAAAGCGTTGCTGGACAGTCTGCCAGGCGGAGCGCAGGCCGCGCTGATCCACAACCGGTCCAACATGCAGTACCTGAGCGGATACACCGGCGAGGGCTTGCTGGTTATTTCCCCGGAAATCTGCGCCATCATCACGGATTTCCGCTACACCGAGCAGGCGGCCCAAGAGGCGCCCGGCTATGCGGTGCGCGAGACGGCCTCGCCGCGCACCCACAATGTGGACGCGTACGAGCTGCTGCAAAAGGCCGGCGTTACCTGTGCCGCCATAGAGGAGGATACCGTTACCTACGCCCAGTACAAGGCGCTCGCCGCCGCCATGCCGGGCATCGCCTTCGTCGCCTTGAATGGCGCGCCGGAGGAACTGCGCCGTGTGAAAGACGAGCAGGAGATCGCCGCGCTGGAGCGCGCCAACGGCATCACCGCCAAGGCCTTCGATTATATTTGCGGCTTTATCCGCCCCGGCGTTACCGAGAAGCAGATCGCCCTGGAGCTGGAGCGCTGGGTGCAAGAGAACGGCGCGGATTCCGCGGCCTTCCCCGTCATCGTGGCCTCCGGCCCCAACGGCTCGCTGTGCCACGCCACGCCCGGGCCGCGGCCCGTGCAGGCGGGCGACCTGATTACCATGGACTTTGGCGCGTGCGTAAACGGATACCGCGCCGACATGACGCGCACCGTGGCCCTGGGGCCCATTTCCGCCGAGCAGCGCCGCATTTACGACACGGTGCAGGAAGCGCAGCGGCGCGCGCTGGCGATGATCAAGCCGGGGGCGCTGTGCAAGGACGTGGACGCCGCCGCCCGGGATTACATCGACGCGGCCGGATACGCGGGCAGGTTTGGCCACGGGCTGGGGCATGCCACCGGCCTGGACATTCACGAGGAGCCGCGCTTCAACGCCACCTCCGCCGGCGTGCTGGAAGCGGGCATGACCATGACGGTGGAGCCCGGCGTGTACTTGCCCGGGGTAGGCGGCGTGCGCATCGAAGACAGCATACTGGTGACCCGCGACGGGTGCCGGATCTTGACGCCGGCTACCAAGGAGCTGGTAACGATACCCGTGGAATGACGAAAAGAACAAAATGTACAATGTACAGTGTACAGTGTACAAATATTTGCACATTGTAATTTGTACATTGTATGTTGAAAGTGAGGGGTTCCAATGGTAACAGCCGGCGATTTTCGCAAGGGGTTGACCGTCGAGTGGGAGGGCGGCGTGTGGGTGATCGTCGATTTTCAGCACGTAAAGCCGGGCAAGGGCGCCGCCTTTGTGCGCACCAAGATCAAGAACATCATGACCGGCGCGGTGGTGGAGCGCTCCTTTAACCCCACCGACAAAATGCCGCGCGCGATTATCGAAACCAAGGAGATGAACTATCTGTACAAGGATGGCGATCTCTATTACTTTATGGACACCGAAACCTACGAGCAGTTTCCCCTGAGCCACGAGCAGGTGGAGGACGCTATTCCGTACGTAAAGGAAAACACCACGGTGCAGGTGCGCTTCTTTAAGGGCAGCGCCTTCTCTGTGGAGGCGCCCAACTTTGTAATCCTGGAAGTGACCGATACCGAGCCCGGCTTCAAGGGCGACACCGCGTCCAACACCTACAAGCCCGCCAAGTTGGAAACCGGGCTGGAAGTGATGGTGCCGCTGTTTATCAATATCGGCGACATGATCCGCGTGGACACCCGCAGCGGCGAATACATGGAGCGCGCATAAGAAAATCCTTGGTGGCTACAATTAAAGGAGGAACCGGCATGAACTCGATGAGCGATCAGGTGGCCTATTTGAAGGGCCTGGCCGACGGCCTAAACATCACCGATGCCGACAACACCGGGAAGTTGCTGCTGGCGATGATCGAAACGCTGGACACGATCGCCGCCACAGTGTCGAAGGTCGAGGCCGCGCAGCGGGAGCTGGACGACTACGTGGAGGACATCGACGAGGACCTCTCCAGCATCGAGGAGATCCTGTTTGGCGAGGATGAAGACTACGATGACGACGACGATGAGGACGACGACGAGGACGACGGCCTGATCGAATACGACTGCCCCCATTGCGACACCACCGTCTTTTTTGACGAAGAGGCGTTTTCGATGGAAGAGGAGCACAAGTGCCCCAGCTGCGGCAAGGAGATCTTTGGCGAGGGCGAGGGGGAGAAGTAGGGGCGTGGCGTCAGTCCAAGGTAACGCGGATGCGCAATGCGCGCCCCTACACCAGAAACGGGCAGTCTTCCTGTAGGGGCGGATGGTAATCCGCCCGGTGAGGCACGGGACGATTGCCATCGTCCCCTACAAGAGTTCAACAACGTGCTTGTGGATCACGCATTTCTGTGGGTCAAGCGGGGAACCGGCGGGCCGATGAGGGCATCGGGCCCCTGCAACGGAATGTCTTATACCAAAACCACCGCACCGGCGCGATGCCGATGCGGTGGCTTTTTGTTAAAGGGCTCGTGGCGTTGTGATCGCCGGGATTACTTGCCCAGGAACGCGTTGAGCTGGGCCTGCGCCTCGGCGATGACCTCGCGGATGCCGGCGGCCTCGAGTTCGGCGATGATCTGCGGGAACACCACGGCCGGGTCGGAGGTGCCGGTCTGCATCTCAAACCAGTACAGCTCGCGGATCGCCTTGCAGGCGTTGACCTGGTTCTCTACCGGCGTGGGATCGAACATGAAGCCCAGGCTGGCGGAGGTCACGGCCTCGCTGTAGCCGTCCCACACCACCTGCCACATGTTCGGGTCGGCCGGAACCGACGGGAACGCGGACGCCTCCACGGCGCTCAGCGAGTAGGAGGCCTGCACATACGGCCAGGGCGAGTAGTTGGTGATGCCCTGCTCGGTCTTGGTTACGGTGCCGTCCTCGTTCCAGGTGTAATGGACGCCTTCCAGGCCGTAGCGCATCATGTTGCGGAACTCGCGGTTTGTGTTGGCGTACTCCACCAGCTTCAGGGCCGCCTCCACATTCCTGGACGCGGCGCTCACGGCGGTCAGGGAGCCGCGCAGCGAGTAGGTAGACAGGAACGGGCCGTCGTAGCGGGAGATGGCCGAGGCCCGTTGGCGCGCGTTGGACCAGATGGCGTCGGCGCCGTAGAAGCCCTGGCCCGACTGGACGTAACCTTGGCTCGAGCGCGGGAGCGACTGCGTCACGGCCGCGTCGGGGCTGATGTAGCCCTTCTCGTACCAGCTGCGGATCGTTTCGATGCGCTCGATGAACTCGGGCATCTCAAAGCACAGGTACACGGTGCCTTCCTTGTCGGTGCCGATGTCGTTGTACGACAGGGAGATCATCATCTCCGCGTTGATCCAGTCCAGGAAGTTGGACCAGGAGGTGATGCCTTCCCGGGCGAGCATCAGCGGATACGCGGGGCCGTCGGCCGGGGGATTGGCCATGTAGGCCTCCAGGTAGGGCTCGATGTCTTTGAAGCCCATGGTGCCCGGGATCTCCATGCCCAGCTCATTTTTAAAGTACTCGATGTCGATGATCCAGAACACCTCGATGCCGTAGTCCTTCATAACCGGTATGGCCAGCAGTTGGGTCTCGCCGTCGATCACGGCGTAGGAACCCGCCCACAGCATCGCCGGCATGGACGCCCACAGATCGGGGGCCAGCTCCTGCACCAGGCCGTCGATGTTTAGGAACATCCCCTCGAAGGCGCGGGTGTTGAAGTCGTTGAACCAGCCGCAGGTAAAGGCCAGGTCAAAGTACTCGCCGGTCGAGGTCGCCAGGCTGACCTGCTCGTTGGTCATGTAGGTGTACTTTACCGTGATGCCCAGCGCCTCCGCCGACATCTTGTTCAGTTCGGCCTCGACCATCGCCTGGTCGATCGGAGCTTCGGCGGCGGTGCCCATCCACCAAATGAGCTCGATCGTCTCGTTGGCGGAAGCCACGGCCGTCATCGACGCCAGCATCACCAGCGCCACCAGCAGAGATAACCATTTTTTCATGCCAGGACCCTCCTTGTTTGCTATCGTTTTATCTACAAACGGCGTTGTTGCCGTTCGTTGCGCGTGCGCTCATCCCTTCACCGCGCCGATGGTGAGGCCGGAGATAAAATATTTTTGAAAGAACGGATACGAACAGGCGATGGGCAGCACGATCACCACCACGATGGCCATGCGCATCGTCTCGCTGGGCAGGTCGTTGATGTTCTCGGCGCTCATAAACGCGGCGTTGCGGGTGAGGGCGTCGATGCTGCGCTCGATGGACACCAGCAGGTACTGCAGCGGGTACAGGTGGCTGTGGGTGGTGCGCAGGTACAGCAAGGCCTGGTACCAGTCGTTCCAGTAGGCAAAGGTAAGGAACAGCCCGATGGTGGCGATGGCCGGCAGCGAGATGGGCAGCACCAGCTGCAAAAAGATGCGCAGTTGGGTCGCCCCGTCTATCTTGCCGGATTCGATCACCGAATCGGGGATGGTGGTGGTAAAAAAGGTGCGCAGTATGATGATGTAGAAGGTGGAGCAGGCGAGGGGGAACAGCAGCGCCCAGTACGTGTTGCCCAGCCCGAACAGCTGGGTGTTGACCACGTAGGTGGACACCAGGCCGCCGTGGAAGAGCATGGGGATGAACACATACACCGTAAAGAAGCCGCGGAACTTGTAGTTCCTGCGCGAGAGCGCGTAGCCCATGGTGGTGGTGAGCGTGAGCCCCAGCGCGGTGCCCGCCAGGGTCAGCCCCACGGAGTTGAGGGCCGAGCGGCCCACCCAGGCCCGCATCTTCCACAGGTATTCGAAGGAAGACAGGCTCCACGAGCTGGGCGTGAAGCTGTATCCGTTGGCGGCGATGGAACTCTCGGCGGACATGGAGATGATGACCACGAACACCACCGGGGTGAGGGCGACCACCGCCAGCACGATAAACAGCAGCGAAAACGCCAGGTTGGTGGGCCACTTGACGCGGTTGAAGTGCATCATGCCGTCGCTGGCCAGGTTTGGCTTTCTTTCCTGGTCGGCGTTGGGCAGGGCGGGCGTCGGCGTGTTCATGCGAAAATTTCCCTTTCGTTTGCTTAAAAGAACGAACTGTCCTCGTCGATGCGCTTGACGATCAGGTTGGCGGAAAGCAGGGTGATGCAGCCGAGCACCGACTGCAGCAGGCCGGCCGCCGACGCGTAATTGTACTGGGGCATGGAGGAGTTGAACAGCGCGTTGTACACGTATACGTCCAGGGTCTGCGTCACGTCCTTGAGCGAGTTGGAGTTTTGTGGCGCGCGGTAAAACAGGCCAAAGTCCGAGAAAAAGATGCGGCCCACCGCCATGATGAACATGATGGATATGATGGGGCGCAGTTGCGGCAGCGTGATGAAGCGCACCTGCTGGCCCTTGGAAGCGCCGTCGATCACGGCGGCCTCGTACAGCGTGCCGTCGATGCCGTTGATGGAGGCCAGGTACACCACCATGCCGTAGCCCACCGTTTTCCACATCTGCAAAAACACCAGGATAAACGGCCAATACCGAGGCTCCAGATACCAGCGCACCGGGGTGCCGCCCAGGCTGCGGATCAGGTTGTTTACAAAGCCCTTGTCGGTGGACAGGAAGGCGAACACGAAGTAGCCCACCACCACCCACGACAGGAAGTGGGGCAGGAACATCGCCGTTTGGGCGGTCTTGGCCAGCCGCTTGGAGTACAACTCGCTGATCATGATGGCCAGCGTTACCGGCACCACCACCCCCAGGATGATGAACACCACGTTGTAAGCGATGGTGTTGCGGAAAATGGTGTAGGCAAAGTTGGTTTTAAACAAAAAGGTGAAGTTATCAAAGCCCACCCACTTGCTGTTGACGAACAGATTGTACAAAAAACCTTGGCCCGGGGCGGCCTTGTAGTTTTTAAACGCGATGACGATGCCGAACATCGGCAGGTAGCAAAAGCAAAAATACCAGATGGCGGTGGGCAATGAGAGCAAAAAAAGCTGCACGTCGTCCAAGGAGAGACGCTTGCGCTTCTTGGGCGCCAACCGCCCTTTGCCGGGGTTCAATCTCGCCTGCGCCATGCAATACGCTTCCCTTCACAGCAATGGGGGAATCACCGTGCAGAAAGTTGCCCATTATAAGATGCGGTGCTTTTTTCTACGGAGCGCCGGCCGCGTTGAAATATTCTTTCGCGCAATGCGCGTCTTGATTAAAAAAATATACCAGTCTTTGCGCGGTATGTCAAGTACAATTCTCTTTATTCCCTCCGTTGTCTGTGCTGCCGTAGGCGGCATAAATTTGGTTGTGGAACACCCGCCGGTACCGAAATATTCTTTCATTCCGGCGGGTCGGATGCACGCGGTTGGAGAGCAGAACGGCAAACAGGCCGGTGGTGGGATCGACCGCCAGGGAGGCGCCGGTAAAGCCGGTGTGCCCAAAGGAGGCGGCCGGAAACAGATCGCCCATAAAGCCGCCGGAGGTCCCGCCCAGGCAGAAGCCCAGCCCCCGGCGCTCGGCATGGCCCGGCGTATGGTTGGCGATGGCGGCGCGCAGCGTGGCCGGGGAAAGGTAGCCCTTGCCGCCCTGTGCGAGCATGGAGGCGAAGCGGGCGATGTCGCCGATGTCCGAAAACACGCCGGCATTGCCCGATACGCCGCCCAGGAAGCGCGCGTTTTCGTCGTGCACGGTTCCCAGGAGCGTCTCTCCCGTGCGCTCGTCGGTTTCGGTGGGGGCGATGTTGCCGCCCGCCGGCCTGTAGCCGGTGCTCCGCATGTGCAGGGGCCCGAACACCTTCGCTTCGGCGAGTGCGTCCAGCGTTTGGCCGTACACCGCCTCGAGAACCTTACCTAATAATATATAGCCCATGCAGCTGTAGCGCGGTTCCCCGCCCGGGGGCCCCTCCAGCGGGCGGCGGAGGATGCAGGCCGCCGCCTCCGCCGGATCGGCGATCTCGCCACAGAGCAGGAAGGCGGGCGCAAAGCCGCCGGTGTGGGTCATCAGCTGGCCTACGGTGATGGCGGCCTTGTCCGGCGGCGCATCCAGAAAAGCCGCCAGCGGATCGCCGAGGGTAAGCTCGCCCTCTTCCAGGGCGCGCAGCGCGATCATGGTGGGGGCCAGTACCTTGGTGAGGGAAGCCATGTCGAAGCGCGTGCGCAGGTCGGCCCCGCCCGCGGCGCAGCAAAAGAGCGTTTGCCCGCCCACGCCCACGGCGGCGGCAGCCCAGGGGAAGCAGCCCTCGGCCACGCCCCGCGCCAACAGGCCGTCGAGGAATGAGAAATCGGTTTGCCCGTTCATCCGCCCACCTCCAGGCGCGTGCTCTGTCTTTTTGCGTAGCGTAGCACAGGGGAGATTGGGCGTCAACACCCGCCCCGAAGGCCCAAAATGCGGAAAGTGTGCCTCGGCCTTGCAAAGGGATCATTTGGCAATCGCGCGATATCTGAAAATATAATAAAGATACGGCACATTTTTTGCTTGTATATAGCAATTTTTTTGTTTTCACGCCTTGACACATCCACGGGGGTGCAGTATAATACGACTTACTATTTACGCGCGGCGTTGACATACGCGGCGTGAATGGATTCATTTTTGCTTTTATAGTACCGCGGCGCAGTGAAAATGAATC
>Ga0123353_10005423_pt1 | contig 16739 bp, 11 predicted proteins | sample TergutLab28metaG_3_FD_92763 | JGI IMG/M metagenome (GOLD analysis project Ga0123353, IMG submission 92763) | Labiotermes labralis P3 segment gut microbial communities from Petit-Saut dam, French Guiana - Lab288 P3 | ecosystem: Host-associated > Arthropoda: Insects > Digestive system > Gut ...
AAATGATGGCAAGGAGAATTAAGAATTGAGAATTAAGAATTAAGAATTGAGAATTTCTCTTTTTGAGGATTGTTACTTCTTTTTTCATATCTAATATTTTTTAATTATTCATTATTCATTGTTCATTATTCATTCTCAATTCTCCATTCTCAATTCTCAATTGAGAGATAGTTTGCAACAAATGAAGTTCGTGCAAGGTTTTAATTTGCCGTGCAATATTTTCATTGGTTACATCTCTGAGGTAATCGCTTACGGTTAGCATACCGTTTTCAACTTTTGCGGCTGAAGTGTTTTTTATTCTTGTACGTAGTTCAATAATTTCATCATCTTGTTTTAGGAGTTCTTTATATTTTTCAATATCAGCATTTTGTTGTGTAAGTTTTTGCTGTGTATTAAAAAGAAAAACCTCTTTTTGAATTTCGATGTTTTTTTGAAGATTGGCTAAATTTCTCTTATCGTCTTGCATAGTGTAAAGCCCACCAAAATTCCACGAAAGATTAAGTCCGCCAATAAAATAGGGTGTAAATCCCGATATAAACATATTCAATCCCGGATTGCCCAGCGCACCTGTGGCAAACAAGGCTATGCGCGGCATCCCTTTAGTATAAAGCATTTGCGATTGAATTTCAAACTGTTTTTTTTGTGCTGAAAAAAGTTTTAATTCAGGGCGATTTGTAATTCCGCCTTTTATTTCTGTTAATTGCGGACGAACCAAATCTGTTGGATTCACAATCATTTCGCCAATAAATGCACTTAGTACTGCCATTCCTGCTTTTTGGTAAGATTTCATTTCCGTTGCGCGTTGTTTGGCATCTAAAATGCTCACTTTCACATTATCCAAATCGGAACGTAGCGCAATGCCGTTTTCAACGTAGCTTTCAATTTTGCTGTAGTTTCGTTCCAATTCTTCAACAAACAGTTGGTTTTGTTTAAGTTGTTCATTGAGAGATAAGATGTTAAAGTACAATTGATTGATTTGAGAATATAGTGCATACAAATTCACTTCGGTCTGCTCTCTGCTCACATCGGCGTTTGCTGTCGCCATTTTCTTTTGAGTCGTCATTATTCCACCGTCCCAAAGAACCTGCGAGAGATTGACGGCAATATTGTACTGGTCTTTCGTTGGAAACGCTATACCTGTAATGCCCATGTTGTCAATCATTTCAAGAAATCTTTCGGGAAATGTGGTAACATCGCTTTGCCAAGATACTTTACCGGTAAGTGATACCTGCGGCAACCAATTTTTGTTCGTTGCAGCAATATTATACGCTTTTGCCTGCTCAATTAAGTCATACTGCTTAATAAGAGGATAGTTTGCTCTCGCCTTTTCGTAACACATTTCAACACTCAACTGCGCGAAAGAATTGAGAATAGAGAATTGATAATTGACAATTAAAAGCGTGATAATGATAAAATTACGATGTTTCATATTTTTTTAATTTTTAATTGCGTTCAAAATAAATTGCACGTTGCTTTTGCATCTTTCATTAAGAAAACTTTCTAACTCAAAATTCAAATTTTCTTTCAAAACAGGCAACGCTATAAATGTAGAAATATTAATAGAAAGAATGTTCATCAATAAATTATGAATTGCGATTGGGCGAATTGTCCCTTTTGCAATTTCGGAATTTAGCATTTTTTCAATAGCGGATAAAAAGGGATATAGATGCGGAAACACTGTTTTGATAGCCCACTCGCGATTTTCTTTATTTGACAAAATTTCTCTAATAATAAACATAGGAAGTTGCGGATTTTGCATCAAAAACTTGAATTGTGTTTCAATTAAAAGCCTCAATATTTCCTTAAGGTCTGTATTTTGCTCAAATACTACGTTGAACATTTGAGTAAGTACTTGCACTTTATCTTTAAAAATTTTTTGGAACAATTGTTCTTTTGTGCGGAAATAGTAATGCAGCATTGAATGACTTACGCCTGCACGTTGCGCGATTGCTACCGTTTTAGCATTGCCGTATCCTTTTTCAAGAAACTCTGCTTCTGCTGCTTCGAGAATGATTTGTTCGGTATTTACCTCGATATTATCCATATTAAATATTCAACATTTTTGTTCAACAATTTTGTCGGCAAAAATAAAACTATTTTAATACGCACTATATTTTATCGAATTTATTTGTATTTTTTTTCTTTTCTGCTCATTATCAATAAGAAAAAAATAGTTTATAACGATATCATCTCATTTTTTTGTTGTGGCGGAGATATCCGGAAATAGCAGGCAACAGGTATATTGATTGTAAAATCATTATTTAACCAATTTTTTATATCGAATTTTTTTGGGTTCAAAGTATCCCAATCGTTTCTTTTTGTTCTCTTCATAGTCGGAGTAATTTCCTTCAAAGAAATAGACTTGCGATTCTCCTTCAAATGCGAGGATATGGGTACATACTCTGTCTAAAAACCATCTATCATGGGAAATAATTACGGCGCACCCTGCAAAATTTTCCAATCCCTCTTCCAAAGCACGCAGTGTGTTCACGTCAATATCGTTTGTAGGTTCGTCAATGAGCAACACGTTGGCTTCAGATTTTAGGGTGAGTGCTAAGTGCAGTCGGTTTCGTTCTCCTCCTGACAGCACGCTCGATTTTTTATTTTGGTCTTGACCTCCAAAATTGAAACGTGAGATATATGCTCTTGAGTTGATGAGTCGTCCACCCATCATCATCTGTTCGTTTCCTTCAGAAACCACTTCCCACACCGTTTTTTCGGGATCAATCTCTATATGTTGCTGATCTACATAGCCCACTTTCACAGTTTCACCCATCTTAAACTCTCCTGTATCGGGTTGTTCAAAACCCATGATTAAGCGAAAGAGGGTGGTTTTACCTGCGCCGTTGGGTCCAATAATTCCAACAATTCCATTTGGCGGAAGTGAAAAGTTTAGGTTTTCAAACAGCAATTTGTCGCCGAACGATTTAGAAACATTCACAGTATCAATTACATTTGCCCCTAATCGCGGTCCGTTCGGGATAAAGATTTGCAGTTTTTCTTCGCGCTCTTTCATATCTTCGTTCAGCAGTTTGTCGTAGGCATTCAAACGCGCTTTTCCTTTCGACTGTCTTGCTTTTGGCGACATTCTCACCCACTCTAATTCGCGCTCGAGGGTTTTCATTCTTTTCGACTCCTGTTTTTCTTCCAGCACCAGTCGTTGTGTTTTTTGTTCTAACCACGAAGAGTAGTTTCCTTGCCAGGGTATCCCTTCTCCTCTATCCAGTTCTAAAATCCAACCGGCCACATTGTCTAAAAAATAGCGGTCGTGGGTAACTGCAATTACAGTTCCTTTATACTGTTTCAGGTGAATTTCCAACCACTCTACCGATTCGGCGTCTAAGTGGTTTGTGGGTTCGTCTAACAGTAAAATATCCGGTTCGGCGAGCAACAATCGGCACAATGCTACGCGTCGGCGCTCACCGCCCGACAGGTTTTTTACAGGCACTTCAGGGTCTGGGCAGCGCAAGGCATCCATGGCGCGTTCCAACTTGTTATCCAACTCCCACGCATCGTATTGGTCTATCAACTCTGTTAACTCCCCTTGACGTTCAATAAGTTTTGACATTTCATCATCGCTCATCTCTTCCATAAATTTCATATTCACAGCATCGTACTCTGCAAGTATATCCACCACTTTCTGCACACCCTGTTTTACTACATCAATTACGGTTAGCGAATTATCCATTTCGGGTTCTTGCGCCAAGTATCCTACTGTATAGCCGGGAGAAAAAACTACTTCTCCCTGAAAAGATTTATCCACACCGGCAATAATCTTTAGCAGTGAAGATTTCCCTGCGCCATTTAATCCCAGCACTCCAATTTTTGCGCCGTAAAAAAAAGAGAGATAGATATTTTTTAATACTTGTTTTTGAGGTGGATAGGTTTTACTCACATTCACCATAGAGAAGATTATTTTTTTGTCGTCAGTCATAAAATGAGGGGTATAAAATTTTGAAAATGAAGATATTGTATTATTATAAACTCAATGGCAAAAATAGTACAAAATTTTAATTATCGTAACGGATTTCGTGAATTGCTATTAAAGCAAAACTCTATGAACCCCGATTTCATATTTTTTTTGAAACAATGCTTTAATTTTTTCATAATCTTCAATACACCCCACAAAATCAAGAGCGTTTGATTCAAGGATCAAAATGGGGAATTGGGCACGTTGCTTAAAAAATGTTAAATAGTTGTCCTGAATTGATGCTAAATATTCCGATTTAATATCCTGCTCATACGCTCTTCCTCTTTTTGCAATATTTTTTAAAAGATTTTGGGGCGTGTTGTAAAGATAAACAAGAATATCCGGCTTAGGCAAAAAATCGCTGATGATTTCGTAAACCTTCAAAAAAAGATTGTATTCATCTTGTTGTAAATTATTCTTTGAAAAAATAGCGCATTTGTCTATAAAATAATCGGCAACAACCAAATCTGTAAAAAGGTCTCTTTTTGAAAGCAAGTTTTTCAATTGCTGATACCTGTCTGTCAAAAACGTCATCTCCAACGGAAAAGCATAAGGAATAGGCTCTTTGTAAAATTTAGCCAAAAAAGGATTGTCATCAAATCTTTCTAAAATCAATTCGGCATTAAAATCTGCAGCCAACATCTCGGCTAAAGAGGTTTTTCCTGCACCTATGCACCCTTCGATAGTAATATAGTTGTAATTCATTTGAGATTTTTAATTTTAGTTTTTTTTTGACAATTGTTATTTTTCTGAAAAACAGACTCTTAAATATAAAAGTGCTTGATTTTTTAAATTATTGAATAGTGTGGCAAAGTAAAAAAAAATATTTTTGCGGTGCAAAAAAAAATCATTATGAAAAATAGTTCATTTTTAACGTTAATTGTGTTAATCCTTGGCTTATCAGTTTTAGGAACAACATGTGGTCCTAAACCTCCTCCTAACCCTCCTCCAATCCCTAATCCTGTGCCAACCTCTGTTACTGATATTGATAAAAATACATATCGTGTAAAACGTTTTGGAAACACGATGTGGATGACGGAAAATTTAAGAGTAACACGATATGATACTAAAAGCCCCGTTAGTGAAGACACTATAGCTGTAGCTACTTACGATCACGCTGTTAGTATCAACAAACCATACTATATAAATGCGCAAGATTTTGAAGAACCTCCCTATACCGATAATCTTACAGAAACAATAAGAAAATCTTTAGGATTTTTATACAATTGGAGCGCCGCAGTAGGAACAAAAGATAACAATATGACCGTTGAAGGTACAGTACAAGGTATTTGTCCAGATGGATGGCGCTTGCCCAACAATACAGACTGGGAAAACCTTTTTAATCATTTAGAGGGGAAAGAAACCGCAGGTAATAAACTTAAGTCTGTGTATGGTTGGTTCACACTTGCCGGTTCAGGAACAAATGAGAGCGGGCTTAGCTGCTATCCTGCCGGTTTAGCAGCAGGAAATTTTGTCTCTTTTGTAGGAATGCAATCCATGTTTTGGAGTACTAAGAGCCAATCAGGAAATATCACAAGAGCAGAAGTTCTCAAATTATTTTTCGACAAAGATGAAGCCGAAATATCGAATATTAACAAATTTCAGGCTAACTCGGTACGATGTGTAATGGATTATAAAGAATATGATGATTAAATGATTAGATGATTAGATGATTAAATGATTAGATGATTAGATGATTAGATGATAAAATGATAAAATGATAAAAATTATTGTCTAACAAACCTTAATAAACTGTCCAAAGAAAGGGGTACACTTCACACTTCAGTTGTATAATATATTTTAATATTTTTGTCGCGTAAAATTAATCTTATTTCTAAACCAGTAAATTAAAAAAATATGAACAAATTTTTATTAAAACTTATCACATTATTACTCGTGCTTGCGGGGATCGCTTCTTCTTGTAACCCTGAGCCTGAAAAAGAATACCCAATAGAACTCTCTTTTACCGAATACTCGCTATCTGAAACATCCTGCCAATGGATTAATCTGCCTTACGATGAAAAAGTATTGATTATTAATAGTAAAACAGAATTAGAAAAGTATATTTCATGTACGGAGGGCAGTTACCCTCCTATTGATTTTGCAAAATATTCATTGCTTTTAGCAAGTGGAAAAGTAAATCATGAGATTTCAAAAATTTACGTAAAAAATTTGCAACAACTTTCATCCAAAGAACACAAATTAGATGTTGAAATAGGTTTTTATACAGATAATTATATTGCAAATAATTTATGGAACACTGTACTTCTTGTAGAAAAATTGAACAAAGATAGTTATTTTGAATTGAGCGTAACACTTAAGGAAACCAAAACTAAAATTATTTATCCAATTCAAAAAACAAACCAGAATATTGTGTCCTTTTTTGATATAGCGCTTCCTGATTATCCTTTAACATCTACCTGTTTTTTTACCACCACATATTATGATGCTTGTTTATTAATTAATTCAATCTCCGAATTTCAACAAGCTTGTGTTTGTACAGACGTTTTGCCGGAAATAGATTTTGATCTTTATACATTGATTATTGGGAGGTATCGAGTAAGAAACCCTTGTTATTTAGTTTCAGAACTCAAGATAGTTGAGAATAACAATTTAACACTCTTAATTGACGTAGTTAATCTAAATAAAGAATGTCCTCAAACAGTTTCAATTGATAAATATCATTGGGAAATATATCCAAAATTGTCCGATAAACCATTTATTGTTAAATATTTATTCGAATAAAACACAGAAAAATAGAATATGAAAAAAATATATTTACTCACTGCCCTAATTTTGTTTTACTGTGTGCAAATAATTAACGCTCAGCCCGTTACCCTTGACCCGACTTTTGGACAAGATGGAATAGCAACATTTCCCAAAGGAGCGATTACTCATTTTGATTTTGACAAGTATGGAAATATTATTGCTGCCGGACGATTTGAATCATTGTTAAAAGGATATTGGGGAGAACTTCCCATGATCCTCAAAACAGATCCGAATGGAAATCCTGACAAAAACTTTGGAAATAATGGACAGGTAATATTATATGATGGTTTTACAGAAAACTGGGAAATATATGGATTAAAAATTACAACTGATAATAAGATATTACTCATCATTACCAGCTATCCTGATGAAATACCGTTGAATGAGGAGCATGGAACATGGATGATTAAATTTAATGAAGATGGTAGTTTTGACAACTCTTATGGTAATAATGGAAAAATTTTTCTTGAACCAATTACTTATATTTTTGCTATTGATCTCTCGAGAGACGATTATTTTATCACTTTAAATGGTGATGAAGAAAATGAATTTGTGTTAAAACATAATTATAATGGAGAGATGGATTCCACTTTTGGAGATAATGGAAAAGTATATCTTACAGATAATAAAACATTTCTTATTTTTCCAGAATGTGTTAAAATTTTAAGCGACCAATCTATTATAGTTGCAGGATATGATTATTTTAAAAAAATAAATGTTCGAATACAACAGTTAGCTTTTTTTAAGTTAACTCCAAATGGTAATTTTGATACAAATTTCGCCAACAACGGAATCCTTATTATTGAATCGGACTTGGTGGGTAGTAAAATTTTTGATAATGTTATGGAGGATGCCGATGGGGCTCTTGTACTCACGGGGAATAATAATGCCAATACTACTAATAACAATAGGTTTATATGCAGGTTTAATTCCAACGGAACAATTGATAACAGTTTTGGAGAAAATGGTTTTTTTTATTATAAAGAAATAAGTTCGAGCATTTGGAGAAAAACACTTTTACAAAATGGAGACAAATATTTAATTGGTGAAATAAGAACAATTTATAGCTTTAACCACCATGGAACTGCAGATACTTCTTTCAACAATACAGGAACATTTTGGCTGGGACCTGATTCTTATTTTTTTCATAATATGAAACTTCAGAATAGTAATAAAATTATTGTTGGTGGTATGGATTTTTCTTTTAATATGATAATGGCAAGAATAAATATTTTACAAGATAATTCAATAAAACCGAATGACAATATAGATATAATAAATATATACCCCAATCCTGCCAAAGATTATCTCTATTTTAGTAATGAAACTCCATTTGAAATTTTTGATATTTATGGTAGAAAGCAGAAGGCGGAAAGCAGAAAGCAAAATGCAGTAGATATTTCAAATCTTAATGCAGGAATATATTTTATAAAATTTGGGGATAATAATAGAGTGTTAAAATTTGTAAAACAGTAACTTTTAAACAAGCTATTATGAAAAAAATTACTTACATTTTTATTATAACTGCTCTTTTATTAGGCATGTTATTACATGCTTGCTTTAAACCGGAAGGAATACTAATAGACAAGGAAAGTAAAGACTATTGTCTTTTTGCAGAAGGTAGTTATTGGATATATCAAGATTCTGCCACACATATAATAGATAGTGTTGTTATTGATAAACCAATTAGTTATAGTTTTGGTTCAGAACCAAAACGTGATCCTTACCGCGAAACTTACTCGACACATATTTCTTTCTATTCTCAAGACAGTGTATCTTCTATACTCTTTGATTTAACCACTGGCGAGGCTGATTCTGATCTCAAAAAACCATGTTTGCTTAGATCATACTTTTTTGCAACCATGTATCATAATGGAGAAGTTTTTGAAAAATTTCCTAATTTTAAATCACTGCCTGTGCTAGTTAAGAAAGAAGATAGCTATTTAATCAATGGAATTACATATCTTAATGTTAAAATATTTGAAGAAAACATGAGGGTAGGAAAAAAAAGAATATGTTATTGGGCTAAAAATATAGGATTAATCCGTACAGAAATATATAAAAATGATAGTGTCATTGTTAAAAATTTAATTCGATATAATGTTAAACAATAAATCAAAGAATTATGAAAAGAACAATTTTAGTAATTTTTATATTACTGTTTTACTTCAGCAACTTTGCGCAACCCTACAAACCGTGTTTAGATGGAGAAATAGTAAGATGGTCGTTTATAGCATACCATACAAGTGCATCCCAATTTCAATCTGCAGATGTAGTAGCTTTTGGAGATACTGTCTTAAACGATTTCACGTATAGAAAATTATATATAGATTCTGATTGCCCTTATAATTCGGATCTTGGTATTGAAGAAAATAATACCAATTGGAAAAATTATGAGCCTAGACTGTATCATTTATGGGAAAATGTTTTCATCAGAGAAAATGAAGATGCCTCAAAATTATATATTTATTTATCTCAATGGAATGAAGAACATTTAATTTCTGACATAAGTTTACAAGAAGGAGATATTTTTAATATTTATTCTTATGGTCAATGTGAATCTATAGTAGATTCTGTTTATTTTGAAAATGGATTAAAACACATCAGGTGGCATAATTTATATAATTCAGAAACTTGCAGTATAGAAAATAAATACACTTTTACCGAGGCGGTCGGGTCTGATGTATGGTTTATATATCATGCTCTCTTTTCTCAATGTTTGGGATTAAATTGTTTTCAAAATCAAACAACATTTTATAAAAATAATAGAAAAATAAACAATATGAATTTTTCTAATTTCCCATGTGGGTATATTAGTAATTGGTTTGGAATTAATTCTATTTCAGAAGATAATTATTGTATTTTCGTCCAAAGAGAACTAATAGAGGTATTTTCTCCTTCTAACATAAATGCAGATATTTCTCTTTATGATATGCAAGGAAAATTATATTATTCAAAAAATATTATTTCAGATAATAGATTTAATATTATTACATCTTCATTACCCAAAGGGACTTATATATTGAGTATTTTAAGTAAAATTAATAATCAAACTCATTCAAAAAAAATTGTTTTATATTAAAAAACATACTTTAATTCGAAAATTGTTATCATGTTTATGAAAAAATTAAACCTTACATTTTTAAGTTTGCTGATGTGTTTTGGAAGTTTTGCACAACCGATTACAGAGTTTTATGATGACTGTATTGTACCAGACTCAAATAGATATGTTACAAGATATTTATGTAATTCTGAGAATGGATATTACTTTCCAGCAAAAGGAAAATATAGAATCTTGGTTGTTTTCGTAAACATTATTTATGATGTAACTCCAAATTTAGCTCCAAATTATGTTAATCCTGACTGGTCAGTAACTAATCAGGAAGGCATTAATTTACTTCCTCCAAGACAATATTTTGATGATTTATTTGATGTTCATAACATATTACCACGTCAAGGTTTTTTTACTCGTTTTATGTCTGAATGTTCCTTTGATTCTTTAGTATTGATGGGTGATTTTGTTACTGTAGAAATCAATCAATCCACTATTGAACCAACAGGAGGAGACTTTAGTTCTACTAAATTTATGAATAGTGTAATTAGTTTTATTAACAATCTCGGTGGTTTACAAACATATTACGGATTTGATGCAATTGGAAATTATGATTATGCTACTTGCGGTTTCCCTCCTGCTCGTGTAAGCAATAACAAATTTGATTATATTGCATTTTTTGCATTAAACCCAACAATAACACATGGTGGTGTGGTACCGGGTACAGGCATTACAAGTTCAGGAGGTCTAAATGCTCTAAAGTTAGCAAATGGAACAATGTATCCAACTGAAGCATGGACAATTTTTGGTATTGGTAATGATAATTTGGCCAAAGGTGGTGCAGCAATTTTGGTACATGAATTTGCACATGGATTGCTTGGTGGAAATGCCTTTCATACTTCTGGCGGAAATCATTTGGGGTCTTCTGAATACAATACATTTATAGCCGGACAATCAGGTTATGGTTTATTTAGTAGTTGCAACGCTTTTAGATCTAGTAATGCTTATGAGCGTTGGCGTTTAGGCTGGCGACACCCGAGCAATAGTACCTACAAAATTGCAGCAAGTGGTAGCGATAGTGACATTTTAACAAAATTTTCAGGAACAAAAACATTCTATTTAAGAGACTTCGTAACTTATGGGGATGCCATTCGAATAAAATTGCCATATAAAGATAGCGAAGAAGCTTCCAATCAGTATATTTGGTTGGAAAATCACCAATTAGGTAAAAATGGCAAATTAGATGGACATAATTTTCATTTTTATCCTGGAATAACTTGTATTCCGATTGGTACTCCTGGTATTTACGGTTTTCTTCAAGTTGGAAGAGATTGTCTTGAAGGAGAAAGTAATGTAGTTTATTATTCCAATGAAAAAGATAATCTTAGAATGATTCATGCTGAAGGAAATTACAATGAAGAATATTGGGGTAATAAAAATGATTGCATACCATGGACATCTCGCCCAACTTTTGAATATGTGAACTGTTTGAATTCTAATCCTTTATCTGGTGTTAATGACCAAAATGAAGCCATTAAAATTACCAACAATCAAACTCTTCAACCTTTCTTAGATTTCACATATCATGGCAATAAACTCAAAGATGGCGTTCTTTATAATCAATTAATATGGTGTGGCGATATTTTTGATGCATTTACATCAGGAAGTGTTATGGATATCAGTTCAAATCCACCTCCGATAAATGCTTATACTCATTATGCTATATTCAGTAATTCTCAAGGATACATAAAAGGTGAGGATCAGCGTGATACAAGAAGAAAATATCTAACAGGTTTGAGTATCAAAATGGATTATGCTTATACTCTAAATGGGACAGATGTATTTAAGGTAGATGTGTGTTGGGATGATTTTGATGTAAAAGAAGATATAAGTTGGACTGGAAATATCGTTTTAAAAGAAAAATTAAATCTTTTACCCGGAAAAAATATCACATTGGCACAAAATTTAACTCCTTATCAAATTAACAGAGATCCTATATCCGGTGTTTTCGCTCCTCCCACATTGTTTACTTGTGAAGAAGGGTCAGAATTGGTTCAATATCCTAATTCTCATGTATCAGTATCAGAACAAAGTAAAATGGTATTAAAAAGTGGTTCTAAATACACGATTTCTGAAGATGCCATTTTACACATATCACCTGTTTCTACTCTTGAAGTAGAAGAATGTGCAACATTAGAAATTAAAGGGCACTTATTCGTTCAAGTTGGAGCTAATATCAATTTTCATCCAAATGCGCAAATAGTTATGGAGAGTCTGTCTAATATAGGATTTCTTGGCAATGTTGAGCAATTAATTTACCCTTATGTATGGCAAGATCCAAATATAATGAATAGTACTACTATTAGTCAACATAGATTTTTTTGTAACGACATATTTATCCACCCTGGTGCCATACTAACTATTACCTCCACAGTAAAAATAGCCGAAAATTGCAAAATCATAATCCACCCCGGCGGCAAACTCATTATAGATGGCGGAACTCTTACTAATGCGTGCGAAGACAAGTTGTGGCACGGCATTTTTGTGGGCGGAAACGGAACCCTACCACAGACCGCACAAAATCAAGGCATTTTAGAGATTAAAAACGGAGCGGTAATTGAAAATGCAAAGAACGCTATTACAACTTATTCACTTGATGCAAATGGAAATCACAATTGGGATTCTCATGGTGGCATTATTCTCGCAGAAAACAGTACATTCAAAAACAATCGAAGATCGGTAGAATATATGTCTTATCCCCCTTCAATATCAATAATATGCAAAAATACTTTCACTTATTAATGTTTTTAAATCTATAAATAAAATGTTATGAAATTTTATGTTTTCACCTTACTTATTTTATTTTGTGGCTTGCAAGCGACAAACGCACAAGCCTACAAACCTATACCCACCTCAGATGCCATGTGGAGAGAAGTAAAATTTGAACTTTCACTTCAAGGATTTTGTGAAGATTATCAATACTTAATAATTGGAGACACCATTATTGCCGGTATGATTTATCATAAGTTACAACGAACAGGATATGTTGGAACTCATAATGCCGGAAATATTACCCATATTGATTTTATTAATGAATATGCAGGATGCTTTAGAAACGATACACTTGGGAAAAAAGTTTGGTTAGTTTTTCCTGAAAATGATGTTGAAAAATTGGTTTTTGATTTTGATTTGAAAAAAGGAGATTCTATCACCGTCAATGATGGGTATGTAGGAATTGTTAAAAATATTGATACTCTTTCGTTAAACGACATGTCTAATAAAAGATTTTACATTTTATGTCCAGAAGTTCCGAATCAACTTCCTTCTCGTTCATTTGAAATTATTGAAGGAATAGGAAGTTCAATAGGATTATTTCCGAGAGTAGACCTAGTAGCTTCTACCTGGTTAAGGTGCTTTTCAATAAATGGTGAAATTGTTTATTGGGTGCAGGGGGATTGTACCCCAGTAAATGTTGAGGACTGTTTCCTTGATAAATCTACTATTAATCTTTTTCCCAATCCTACATATTCTACTTTTAAAATAAAAGGGATAGAAAATTATCAAAATGTTAGTGTATCAATTTTAAATCTTGATGGACAAATTGTTATGGAAGAACAGAGATTGCATGAAGATAATATTATTGATGTAAAATATTTATTCAAAGGTGTTTATATTGTAAATATTCGCCTTAGTGATAATATAGTAACTACCTGTAAATTAATCAAATTATAAACTTTGAAAATAAAATGTTATTAAAAAAATTGTACAAAAATCAGGTCTTTTTTTTAATTGTTCAAATTCTTTTAGGAATCGGACATGTTACAAATTTATATGCCCAAACAAGTAGCTATGAATTTTGTAGTGAGGGATTTGCAAATTCGTCATGGACATGCAGAGGACAAAACCCAACACCTTCAGATCATCAGACTATTGGTATCGTTCAGAGTGTAGCAATTCATCCTTCAAATACAGATATTATTTATGCAGGTGGAGGGCGTTTTGGAGGTCTATGGAAAACGACAGATGGAGGCGTTAGTTGGATAAATAAAACCGATGTAATTGGAGTGACTGCTTTAGGTATAGAGGCAATTGCCATTCACCCTAATGACACAAATATTATTTTAGCAGGGACTTCTACTCGTTCTTATGAATGGGGCCATTATGAGCAAGGGATGGGTGTAATAAAATCTGTAGATGGAGGGAATACTTGGCAATGTACGAATATTGCTACTTTTCCTAAAAGAGAGAAAAACATAAATGTGATTCGTTTCCATCCAAGCGATCCGAATATTGTTTTGGCAGCAGGAAATGTGTTTATCTATAAATCAACAGATTCAGGAACGACATGGAATATTGTTGACTCAATCCCTTATCAAAGATTTTCTGCAAGTGGCCCAAGTTTTATAGATATTGAGTTCTTACCAAGTAATCCTAATATTGTATTGGCTTCAACTGATTACAGAGGAAATACAGGGAATTCAACAATGAACCATGCACTACTGTATAGATCTTCAAATGCAGGAGATAGTTGGACAAACGTAACTCCTTCTGATGCATTTGTTCTGGGACAGTGGGGAGCAACTGCTATTGCTATTGATGTTACTTCTACAGATCCAAATAATTTTTATATTATGTATAAAAATGCAAATTCTCCCGAAAAGTTATGTGTAAAAAAATCAACAAACGGAATTAGTTGGATACAAATTTCTCAATCAAATAATCCCGGATGGGGGTCTTGGAATAAATTTGAGTTTGAAATTTCAAATACTGATATAAATACTATATATGCTGGTGGATTGAGAATATATAAAAGCATAAATGGTGGAAATACTTGGACAACTATTTCGGAATATTGGCCTAATCATGGAGGCAATCCACTCCACTCAACCCATGCAGATGTACGAGCTTTGATTCAACTTCCTTCAATTTCTGGAGATTATTTAATTATGGGAAATGATGGAGGTATAGCAAAAACTATGAATGGTGGAGATACTTGGTGGAACTTGAATGGAAATGGTTTGATAACGTCGGAGTGTTATGCTGTAGGAATTTTTAACAGTAATGATAATTTAGTGATAGGGTTACAGGATAATGATACAAAATTATATAACGCTAACACAAACACTTGGAATGTTGCAGGCTCGGGATATGGAGATGGCGGATGGACAGAAGTAGATTATGCAGATGACAATATTGTTTATGCATCAAGAAATTCAGCAATTATGATGTCAAAAAATGGAGGGAAAAATTTCTCTTCAATCTTGGGTAAAGGAGCAGGATGGTCAACTTGGGATAGATTTCATATAGATCCTACTGATCATAATAAACTTTGGGTTCCTGTCAATGCCACTAATACATTAAAAATATTTGATGCTATAGACTCTGTATGGACAGATAAATACTCATTTACTACAACAAGTCAAAATATTTCAGCTATTCATATTGCTCCATCTAATGGTAACATCGTATATATTGCTTTTAGTGGGCTGACATGGGGAGAACCTCTCCTCAATTCCCAAAAAGTATTCAAATCTATTGACGGTGGAAATAATTTTGAGGATATTTCCGACAACTGTTCTGCTTATAGTTGGTGGGGATATATCAACGATTTCTGTATTGATCCTTCTAATGCCAATAGAGTATGGGCTGGTTGTGGAATGTACAGCAATTTATATCGAGTTATTTTTTCAGAAGATGGCGGGATCACTTGGACTGATATCTCAACGGGCTTACCTCCATTTGCAGTATATTACTTGAAATATAGAGATGGTTCAGATGATGAAATTTATGCTGGCACAGAAGGTGGTGTCTATCGCTGGAATAAAGCTATACAACAATGGGAGTGTTTTAATAATGGGTTTCCGCCCGCTTATGTTACGAAACTTGAAATTAATAATTGTAAAAACACAATTATTGCATCCACTTTTGGTCGTGGTGTATGGGAAGCCCCTCTTGCTCTATTAAATACTATTATTACTATTTCAACTTCTCAAACATGGGATAAAAACTCTTTTAAATCTATTGCTTCAGATATTATTATTCAGTCCGGGGTAATTTTAACAGTACAAGGAACCGTGAGAATAGCCGAAAATTGCAAAATCATCATCCACCCCGGCGGCAAACTCATTATAGATGGTGGCACACTTACCAATGCCTGCGAGGGCGAAATGTGGCAAGGTATCTTTGTGGGCGGAAATGCAAACCTGTCGCAAAAACCTGAATCTAACCAAGGTGTGTTAGAACTCAAAAACGAAGCGGTAATTGAAAATGCACGAACCGCTATTTCTACCTATACCTTAGATGCCATCGGGAATATTAATTATGCCACCGCCGGCGGGATTGTGAAAGCCGACAACGCTACTTTTTTAAACAATCTTAATACAGCGGATTTTATACCTTACCCACCCATCGGAAGTAGTACTATCCGCCAAAATATTGGTTTTTTTAAAAATTGTTCTTTTACGGTTGATAGTGCTAATCTGTTTGCCTCAAACAACTGCGATTTTTCATCTCATATTAAGCTGTGGGGTGTTACCGGAGTGATGATTAAAAACTGTAAATTTAATAATAATATTACTTCCATGACAAATCGTGGAAGGGCAATTTATACCATTGATGCCGGATATTTTGTAAGTGACGACTGCTCTAATCTCAACCTCTTGCAATGTACCTGCACAGGGGTTTCTCAACCATCTGTATTCAAAGGTTTTAATAAAGCAATAGAATCCACAAATTCAACCAAACAGTTTACAATTTCTATAGATCGTTGCAAGTTTGAAAACAATATTACCGGAATATCTTTAACCGCAAAAAACAGTTTTAGGATTATAGATGCGAATATGTCGATTGGCAACAGCTATAGCGCCTATCCTGCCGGTATCTATTTGAATAATTGTACCGGTTATCGAGTTGATGACAATCATATTTATTCAAATGTAAATGGTTATT
>Ga0123353_10005424_pt1 | contig 16738 bp, 9 predicted proteins | sample TergutLab28metaG_3_FD_92763 | JGI IMG/M metagenome (GOLD analysis project Ga0123353, IMG submission 92763) | Labiotermes labralis P3 segment gut microbial communities from Petit-Saut dam, French Guiana - Lab288 P3 | ecosystem: Host-associated > Arthropoda: Insects > Digestive system > Gut ...
TGAATCCGAGCTTCATAAAGGATCTACCTTTTCCTTTACGATTCAAGTCAGACGGGGCGTGGAGACAAAAAACGAACTTTTTGCTTCAGGTGTGGATTTTAGCAGTATCCGCATTATGGTAGTAGACGATGACCCTGATGTCTTATTGTTTTTCACGAAAATTGCGCAACGGATCGGCGTAATATGCGACACGGCAATAAGCGGTGAGGATGCCCTTCGGTTCGTCGAGCTCAACGGACACAGTCATATTTATTTCATTGACTGGAGCATGCCAGATATCGACGGTATAGAATTAACAAGAATGCTGAAGAAGAACTTGCCTGCTTCTGACAACTTCGTCATTATGATTTCCAGCGTTGAATGGAATGCGATTGAGGAAGAGGCGAAGAAGGCAGAGGACTGCAAATTTTTGTTCAAACCATTGTTTCAATCCAGCATTGTGGATATAATAACTGAATATATTGGAGTTCCCTCCAAACAACTAGGAGAAACTTCCCCGGATCCGTATGCCGCCTGCAATTTTGCGGGCCATTGCATTCTGCTGGTTGAGGATGTGGAAATAAACCGTGAAATTGTGAAAGCACTGCTTGAACCGACGCTTTTGGAGATAGACGAAGCGGAAAACGGTGCAGAGGCGGTACACATGTTCAGAAAAGCGCCGGAGAAATACGCTATGGTTTTCATGGATGTGCAAATGCCCGAAATGGATGGTTATGAGGCAACACGTTCCATTAGGGCGCTCGACATTCCGCAGGCCAAGATAATTCCGATTATTGCCATGACGGCAAATGTTTTTCGGGAGGATATCGAAAAATGTTTTGCGTCCGGAATGAACGGGCATATCGGAAAACCTTTGGATTTTGAACATGTTCTTCAGCATTTGCAGCGGTATTTATCATCCGGGAGGCCGGAAAGCGGCTCATAAAAGATAAGGAATTCTGATTACCTTGGCTATTCTTTTACTGTTCACCAGCTCAACTCCATCTCGCCTGGTGTCCAGGTGTGGGAGAGAAATTATTCTGTTGCGGAGTGAATTATTTCTCTACTTTCACCGTCTTCAGGGATAGTTCCATGAGCTGTTCCACGGAAACAGTTGAAGGAGCATCGGTAAGGAGGCAGGTTGCCTTTTGCGTTTTCGGGAAAGCAATGACATCGCGAAGAGACTCGGCCTTACTCATAATCATGACCAGGCGGTCCAAACCAAAAGCCAAACCGCCGTGAGGGGGTGTGCCAAATTCCAGGGCATCCAGAAGGAACCCGAACTTAATGCGCGTGTCTTCTTCTGATAGGCCTAATGTATCAAAAACCATGGCCTGAATGTCCTGACGATGAATTCGGATACTGCCACCACCTATTTCCGAGCCGTTCAAAACTAGGTCATATGCCCGGGCACGAACTTTTCCCGTATCTGTTTTGAGAAGATGAATATCTTCCGCGAAGGGTGATGTAAAGGGATGATGCGTTGACATGAAACGTTTTTCCGTTTCGCTGTACTCCATGAGAGGGAATTCCGTAATCCATGTAAAGGCAAATTGATCAGGATCAATCAGACTCATCTTCTTTGCCAGAAAAACCCGAAGATTTCCAAGGGTGTCATTGACTACATCTGGGCTATCCGCAGAAAAGATCAGGATATTCCCTTCTTTTACCTCCATGCGAGTGTTGATCTGCAAGACTTCTTCCGGTTTCAGATATTTGTAAATGGGTGATGTCCAGTCTTCCATATTGACTCGTGCCCAAGCAATGCCCTTGGATCCATAAGTTGTGGCAAAATCCCTCAATCCATCCAAATCCTTCCGGGAAAGCTGTTTCCCATCGTCTACACGAATGGCTTTAATTATACCGCCATTATCCGCAATTTCGCGGAACAGATTAAAATCAGACGATTTCATAATATCAGTCAGATCCCGCATCTCGAGGGTAAAACGGATATCCGGATTGTCTTTACCGTAGCGGGCTATGGCATCTTGATAAGACAACCTTGGCAGAGGAAGGGTCAGTTCGATTCCCAAACAGGTCTTGAAAATATGTGCCATCAATCCTTCCATGGCTCCCATAATGTCATCTTCTGTAATAAATGACATTTCTACATCAATTTGGGTAAATTCCGGTTGACGGTCAGCCCGTAGATCTTCGTCACGGAAACATTTTACAATCTGGAAATAACGGTCAAATCCGGAGACCATGAGGAGCTGCTTAAAGATCTGGGGGGACTGAGGAAGGGCATAGAATGTTCCCGGATTTACACGGCTGGGAACCAAATAATCCCTGGCTCCTTCAGGTGTGCTTTTAGTCAGGAACGGCGTTTCAACTTCAATAAATCCCTGCGAGTCAAAATAGCTTCGTGTTGCCGCTACAACTCTACTCCTCAGTATAAGATTTTTCAGGATTTGGGGCCTGCGGAGATCAAGGTAACGGTCTTTCAACCGTACCGTTTCAGCAATATCCTGATTGTCATCTGCTAAACTAAAAGTTGGCGTTTTCGCTTCATTCAAAATTTCCAGCCCTATTCCAAAAACCTCAATTTTTCCTGTAGCCAGATCAGGATTGATCATGTCTTCAGGCCTGAGAATGACCTTTCCGACAACGGCTATCACATATTCACTGCGGAGTTTCTTGGCCTCTTCATGGGCTTCTGGAGAGGTTTCAGGATTAAAAACAACCTGAACAACACCATCTCGGTCCCGCAAGTCGGCAAAAATAAGACCGCCATGATCTCTTCGACGATGGACCCATCCCATCAATACGATTTCTTCATTTGCATTTCCCGCACGGACGGCCCCGCAATAATGTGTTCTTTTTCGCTTTGTAAATAGACGTGTCACCGATGTAACCTCACATTTTTTATTGAATATTTATTGCACGATATAATTTTTCAGACTGTCTAGGGGAATTGTCCACTGTTTGCTGCTGTGCATGTTGCGTAATTCACCCTTTCCCGCCTGGATTTCTCTTTCACCAATAATGAGGGTGTATAAACTTCCTGATTTATCGGCTTTTTTCATCTGGCTTTTCAAGCTTTTCCCCATGTAATCCGTTTCTGCCCATATACCTTCCAGACGCAACTGGTTGCAGAGCTTAAAAGCCACGGCCTGCGCTTCGGAACCTAAGGCAGCAATAAAGAGAACAGGTACTGGCAGGACTTCCTGATGTTCATGCCGCAGAGCCATCAGACGCTCAAAACCAATGGCGAAGCCGATACCTGGAATATCGGGGCCTCCAAGATCCCGGATCAGGCCATCATAACGTCCTCCGCCAACAACCGCATTCTGGGAACCCATATGGGGAATAGTGATTTCAAACGTTGTTCTTGTGTAATAATCAAGCCCGCGTACCATGCGGGTATTCAAATTGTACGGCAGCTCAAACATATCCAGACATGATCTTACTTGATGGAAATGGAAACGGCAATCATCACAGATGAAATCCAGAATCGAGGGGGCATCCTGAATAAGACGACTACAGGATTCATTTTTGCAATCAAAAACCCGTAGAGGATTGCTTACCAGTCGTCTTTGACAATCCGGGCAGAGGGAGTCCTGCGTATCGTGAAGAAATTCAATAACCTGCTGGCGAAAAACAGAGCGGCATTCAGTACATCCGAGGGAATTGATATCCAGGGAAAGATTCCCCAGGCCCACCGTTCTGAAAAGGTGCGTCAGCATGATAATCAATTCCGCGTCAATCTGAGGAGCCTCCGAACCCAATATCTCCGCGTCAATCTGATGAAACTGACGATATCGCCCTTTTTGAGGCCGTTCACGGCGAAACATGGGACCAATGGAGAAGAGTTTTGTTACAGTATTTTGATTGAACATGCCATGTTCAATATAGGCGCGAAGAATGGAAGAGGTTGCCTCCGGCCGAAGAGTTAAACTATCCTCACCTCGGTCACGAAACGTGTACATTTCCTTTTCCACGATATCTGTTGTATCTCCGATTCCTTTTGTAAAGAGTTCCGTTTTTTCCAGAATCGGGACATGAATCTCTTGGAAACCGAAATCCGCAAAGACGCTGCGAACAAGCCTTTCCACCTGCAACCAATGATATGCCTCTTCTGGCAGGATATCTTTAAAGCCTTTAACGACGGTAATAGCATTCATAAAGTTACAAGTTTCAACGTATTATACGCAGGCGAGGAAGCGTCTTTTGAGCATAATCGCAGGGGTGTGCAAATGTTGTGGTTCTGTATCACTTCATATCCCGATGGGTACGATATGAGGGGGCAAGAGCAACAACGACAGCAGCATTTTCTACTCAAACCTCGTTAAATTATACGAGGTGAAAAGCTATCACAAGCCTGTAAAAAAGGCAATAGGGGAAGGATGGAAGAAGAAAAAATTTTACGTGATATTTTGTTCTGCAAAACGTGGTTTAATTGACGTATTGGCTATAACGAATGTGATGACCGTCTGTTTCCAAAGAAATGGCGCCGTTCCAATCAGTACGAAAGATCCTGATATTCCGCTTCTCATAGCGCGCCAATATATGGGGATGAGGATGACGATGGATATTATCAAAGCCGCAACTAATGATGGCGATATCAGGCTTTACTTTATCGAGGAAAATATCGGTACTGGACGTGCGGCTTCCATGGTGAGGCACGAGCAGAACGTCACTTTTGAGATCATGGAGCGATTGCGCCAGTCTTTTTTCTGTGTCGGCGGAAATATCACCTGATATAAAAATATTGATCTTACCGAAGCGCAATTTTAAAGCGAGGGAGCGGTTGTTTACAGTTTCGTAATCAGACTCTTTGCTGAGGGATAATTTCTCCGGATTCAAAAAGGTGAAGTGGAGATTATTTATTGTTCGTTCCGGTGATCCTGCATACTGTATCATAAGTGGTATTTTTTTCGTGGCGATAATGCTCCGCATGGTTTGGTATGTATCATCGGGAACTTCATCACCATTTATCCACACCTCTCCGACGGGGAAATTTTTGAGAATGTAAATTAATCCGTTCAAATGATCGGCATGGGGGTGTGTGAGAATCATGATATCGATTTTTCCTATTTTTTCCCGAAGCAGTAAAGGGGCGAGAACGTTACGTCCCATATCGAACGTACTGCCTTCAGCTCCTCCACCATCAATGAGAATGGTTTTCTGCCCGGGAACCTGTATAAAGGAACAATTACCTTGTCCCACATCAATAACGGTCATCTCAAGATTTGTCAGGGGTGGTTTGGCAAGATAATTGTGCAGTAAAAAAACAGTGACAAGGAATAAAACCGTAAGAAGGCCCCATTCTTTTTTGTATTGTCCTTTATCGGAATGATTCCGGTGCTTTTTGGCTACCATAGATACAGTTCCCACAAAGAGAAGCAGGATGGCATAATACCAAGTGATTTCCATGCCAGTTGGGGGTGGGATCAAAAAGGATGAGTATGGCAAAGAGGAAAATAAGGTAATCAGGTAGATTGATATTTTTACAAGATATGTGGCTATATAAGCAAGGATAAGGCATAACGGCTCGCAAACGGGATAAAAAATAATAATAAGCAGGCATACTGGCGTGGTCAGAGTAGCAAGAATGGGAATCACGATTGCATTAGCCAGAGTCGTCACAGAGGAAATACGATAGAAATGATAGGCGATGATGGGTATGGTGGCCAATGTAGCGCCGACGGAAACAAGAAGAAAAGTGATAAAACTCTTACTGCCTTTGCGAAAGAGGCGTTGGAATATTGATTCTTCTTTTTCTTGTGCATGATGCCCGGGGGATAAAAATTGCAGCTTTCCAATGGCATAAAGTATGCCCAGAACAGCTACGAAAGAGAGTTGAAAAGACGGATCAAAAAGCGACGGAGGATCGAAGACAAGAATAATTATGGCTGCCAAAACCAAGGCGTTCAAAGCATCTTTTGGCTTTCGGAACAAAATGGCGGTCATCAGTGTAATGGCCATTAATGCCGCTCGCACAACCGGTGTTTCCATGCCGGCGATGCCCGCATAGGTAAGGATGGGAATCATGGAAAGGGCATAGGAAATTTTGTTGATATTCCAAATTAACAAAAGACGGGGAAAAATCTTGATCAAAGAACGGAAGAAAAGAAGGGAAAAGAAAGCAACTAAGCCAACATGAAGCCCTGATATGGAGATAATATGAGTTGTTCCCGTTTGATTAAATAGTTCTCGCAAATCGTCAGAAATGGTTTTTTGTTCTCCCAGCGTTAAGGCTAAAATAACGTCCCGTTCAGGTGCCGGTATGCGCTGGAATATAAAATCTCTCAACTTGTCACGGTATCTTTCCAGGGTTGTTCGGAGAAAATAACCTTGTCCGCACCGTAAGAGAACCATATCCGGTTCTTTGTAGATTGTACCACGGAAATAAATGTTCTGGCGTGCCAGGTACCTTCTATAATCATACCCACCGGGATTTTTGAAATTTTCCGGTCTTTTCAGGAGTGTGCGAAACTGAACGTAATCCCCGTAATGAAAAGGGGGCAAATCTCTTGTCCTGAGGAGAACATGTCCGGGGATAGCCTTTGGTACACCTTTTTCCAGGGAATGAACTCCGGAAAGAATATACTCCGCTCGGTCTTCAGATAAGGGAGAAAAGCTTTCGATAAACCCTCGGTATGTTATCTTTTGTTTGGCCATCTGCTGTTGTTCTGTTGCGCTGATACTTATTGGATCTAGCTGAGAATAGGGAAGCATACAGAGTATGCCAGTGAAAATGAGGATCAGATGTAAAACGATGAAGGCCGCTATTTTGCTCTTCCAGCGAATGATTAGAAATAATCCTGAGAAAAGGAAAAGGAGACAAAATAAGGTTATTTCTAGGGACAGATAAAAGGCGTTTCCTATCAAAATGCCGCCACAAAAGGACAGAAAGAAAGGAAATAGGGGATAAATAGAGCAATATGAAAACATTTGCTTTATTTTTTGTAAGAGCCTTGATAAAGCGGAAAGTATCACTATGCTTGCTTGGGAATGCATCTTAATTTCTGTGTAGTACCAATTTATTTTGAGTGTTTCCTGTTAAGGATGATCCTTTACAGGAAGATCATTTTGTTTGTCTGAGCAAAGAATGTGCAAAATAAAGAATAAGTTATTCCTTTTATAAGCCGAATGCAGACAAGGCAATTTTTGTGTGCAGCCTACAGTGTGGGTGATCCGGTACCAAGTCAGGTTTGTCTGCCGGCAGACAGTGGCGCAAAAACAACAAAGTATGCGTTTGATCTAGAATTAGCATTAAGTGGTAAGCACGATAACACGTCTCCGTGTCTAAATTAAATGAAAAATTTACTTGCAAACTTATATAAAGAGTCTTCTTCTTGGGACAGTCAAGCTCTCTCCCGCCTTTATTGGCTTGTCATCACGCGCATACTTCTCTTGTTTGTTTTGCTCATGCTGGTTATTTTTATGGGTTCTTTGCAAGAGGGTGTATTGGAGGCTGGTTTTCGGTACCTTTTCCCGTTGATCATCTTTTTTTCTTTTCTGATTTCGGTGGGCTATCTCTTCTTGATCTACAAAATCAAGCATCTTGCTTTCCATGTTTATATGCAATCTTTGGTGGATGTGCTTTTGGTTACTTGTTTTGTCTGGATTGCAGAAGGAACAGGTGCCGTTTATTCTATGTTGTATCCTCTCGTAATCATCTATTCGGTCATTTTTTTGGGATTACAGGCGGGATTGATCGTGGCATTTCTATCCAGCCTTTCATATGGCCTCGTTTCGTATATGATGTTTTTGGGCATGATCCATCCCTTTTCTCTTTTAGGACGAGAGATTGTAACCAGTAGTCACACAGGATCTGCCGTACAGGTTTTTAGCAGCATTTTCATTCATGTCTTGTCTTTTTGCCTTACGGCTTTACTGGCGAGTTTTGTTGCTTCCCGTGAAAAAAGGGCGCGTATTCTCCTTAAAGAGACGGAGCATGCATTTGCCGAGCTTGGTTCTCTCCATCGCAGCATTGTTGAATCCATCAGTACCGGGATTTTAACGGTTAATCTTCAGGGTCGTATTCGGTCCTTCAATCGGGCGGCTATCGATATCACAGGGTGGTCTGCGACAGAGGCACTGCAGAATGATATCCATGCTATCATCCCCGAATATGCGAACATACTTGAAATAACTGCTCAGCGTCCGGATCATGTATTGGGAAAAGAGAGAATAGAAATTGATACGAAGGATAAAAATGGCCGGCCCATTGTGCTGGGGTGTTCTCTGTATCTTTTAAAAGGAAAGGATGATGTTCCCATCGGCCATATTCTTATTTTTCAGGATATTACGAGTTTTCAGGAAATGAAACAGGCCTACGAGCGGAGTCAGAAAATGGCTTTCATTGGTGAACTGGCTGCCGTTTTGGCTCATGAAATAAGAACACCTCTGGCCTCCATCAGCGGAGCCATTCAACTTCTGAAAAAAGCGCCTGGTCTGGGTAGTATGAATGAGCGTCTTCTGCAAATCGTATTACGAGGCAAAGACCAATTGGAGAATTTTATCAAGGATTTTCTGCTTTTATCTCGTCCCGCCATTGGAAAGCAGGAAGAAATTGATCTTATTGTCATGATTGAGGAAATAGTGGAAGCGATTAAGTATGATCCTCTCTGTCATAAGAGTATTATTTTTGAATTCTTTTTTTCATCACCTGTTCAAATGAACGCCAATCGTACAGAGTTACGCCAGCTTTTCACAAATATTATTCTCAATGCCGTGCAAGCAATGCCGGATGGAGGAGTAGTGACCATTACGATGGCCGATACCCAAGACGACTCAAATCAGCGATGGGTAGAAATTTCTGTGGCGGATCAGGGATACGGAATAGAAGAAGAACATATATTAAAGCTATTTGAACCATTTTTTACAACACGGGAGCAAGGAACGGGATTGGGCTTGGCTATTGTGAACAGAATCGTTTCCTTGTATGGTGGAACGATTAGTGTCAACAGTAAAATAGGGCAGGGAACAACCTTTTACGTGAAATTACCTCTGAATACAGGAGTGGAAACGGAAAATGGCAAAAATACTGATTGTTGACGATGATAAGGGAATCAGGGAAATTCTTGAAATAGCGCTTTTTCAGGAAGGATATGAGGTTGTATCGGCGCCTGATGGTATGAAAGCCTTGGCTAAGTGCCGCAGTACGCATTTTGATCTCATTATCACTGATCTGAAAATGCCTAGAATGGATGGTATAGAGTTTATGAAGGCGCTGAAAGAAGTCTCTCCGGAATCCCTGATCATTTTGATGACCGCCTACGCATCCAAAGAATCAGCTCTGCAGGCCATGCATGAAGGTGCATACGACTACTTGGAAAAGACTTTTGATATTGATCATTTAAAGGCACTTGTTCAGGATGCCTTGAAAAAACGGGGAGTAAAGAAAGGGGATCTTGAGTTTCTTAATGAGGTCAGAGAATCCGCTTCTTTCATGGGCATGATTGGTAAAAGCCGTAGTATGCAAAAGGCTTATGAGACTATCCGTAAAGTAGCGTCCACCATGACCCATGTCATGATTTTGGGGGAAAGCGGTACAGGTAAAGAACTTGTCGCACGGGCGATTCATGAGAATAGTCCTCAGGCAAACAAGCCTTTTGTTGCCATCAACTGCGGCGGTATTCCCGAAAATCTTCTTGAGAGTGAATTGTTTGGCTACATGAAGGGTTCCTTTACGGGGGCCCATGCAGACAAGCCCGGATTGTTTGAAGTAGCCCATAAAGGAACAATTTTTTTGGATGAGATTGCAGAGTTGCCACCCATGCTCCAGGTCAAGCTCCTGCGTGCAGTCCAGCAAAAGTCGTTTCGGAGGATAGGGGGAACAGAGGACATCAAAATTGATGCCCGCATTATTTCCGCAACGAATAGAAATTTACCGGAAAGTGTTAAGAATAATACCTTTCGGGAAGATTTGTACTATCGCTTAAATGTGGTTACTATTAAAGTTCCGCCTCTGCGTGAACGTCAGGAGGATATTCCCTTAATAACGAATTTCCTGATTCAAAAATATTCTAAGACCTTTGGCAAAGAAATTCGAAATATTTCACCTTACGCCATGGCATTGCTCATGGCCTATCCCTTTCCAGGAAACGTACGGGAACTGGAAAATATCATTGAGCGTAGCATTGCCATGGAATCGTCAAATATCATTCTTCCGGAAAATTTGATCTTAACTAATGATTTATCGGCGATTGAACATAATTTTTCTCAGATGGATATCCCTGATGATGGCCTTGATCTGAATCATGAGCTGGAAAAACTGGAAAGGATCCTTATTGAAAAAGCCCTTCTGAAAACGGGTGGATCGCGAAAAAAAACGGCGGATTTGCTTGGTGTGACCACTGATTCTCTCCATTATCGTATGGATAAGCTGGATATTAATTGATTCTCACGGTTATAATAACTTTTTTTGCCAAATTTGAATCAAGCGTGTACTTGATATTTGCACCCCTTCCTGTCTTTGTCTGCTATCAGGCAAACAAAGTTGAGGACAGGATTGGTTATGCCATTTCCGGGTGGTGCGCAACTCTTCTTCGTCTACATTCCTGTAGAAATGGAATTTGTCCTCTGTTTTTGCACATTAAATGGCTTTGATCAGCATATGTTGCAGGGGACAGGCGATGCAGTTGCCTGCCTTTTTTAGACACCAGGTTTTATTAGCGCGTACAATCAGGGCATGATATTCGTTGAAGAGATCGGGATCGTGGGGAAGAGCATCCATATAGAAACGACGCAGGTCTTCATAGGAAATATTCTCAGGAACGAGCATGTGTCGTGCCGATAAACGCCTCGTATAGGAATCAACCACAAAAGTCGGTAACTTCAGGGCATAAAGCAAAATGCTATCGGCCGTTTCTGGACCAATTCCGTTGATCTGTAATAAAAGGATACGCAACTCGTTCATTGGTCTTTGTGCCAGTTTTTCTATTTGAAAATTACAGGAGTCCCGTAAAAAAAGAAGAAATTGTTTCAATCGTAGAGTTTTGAGACGGAAAAAACCGGATGGGCGTATAAAAGCGGATAACTGCTCTGCGGGCATATGATACATGCTATAGGGTTCCAGAACGTTTGCGGAACGTAAGTTTGTTATTGCCTGTTCCACATTGTTCCACTGGGTATTTTGCGTCAGGATCGCACCAACGGCAATCTCAAAAGGTGTTACTGCTGGCCACCAGTGACTTGGGCCCAAAGCGGCATACAAGGCATGAAACATGGACATCAGGTAGTCACGGCGCTTATCCAGAGCGCCCGGGTGTTCTTTCATAGTTTAAGCGTAGCTGGCAGGAAGTTGTAGCATGTCGCTTTTGTTTACCCAAGTGAAGCAAGGGAGACAAACAGGGCACTTTGTTAGTAATTGAAATTTAGTCCACAACCCAGTTTTCCTGGTAAACCTTGATTCGTTTGGGATCAAAATGCATATCTTCGCGACGGGGGATACGAATTTCATATAGTTTATTGGTTTTATTATCCAGCTTATTTCCACGTATCCAGATATTAAAATCTTTAAGCTGGGCGTAGGTAATGCCAAAATTTCTGGCAAATTCTGCCCAATTGCTGACGGACTCTGTAACAGCGACCTCATAAAATCCGATGTGTGGGTAAAAGTGCTGGCGTTTAATATGGAAGCCGTACTTTTGTGGATTACGCAGTATTTCTTTAATGGCAAGAATTCTGAAAATGTAGCGGCTGGTTTCATCGACCAGAAGCATATCGAAACAGTTTTGTGTGAGTTGAAGCTGCTGCTGGCGGGAAACGCGGTTCATTCCAGTGTTGTAAGAGGCGGCAGCGCAAATCCAGTTTCCAAACATTTGGTATGCGTCCTGAAGATAACGGCAGGCAGCTCGCGAGGATTTTATGATATGGTATCGCTCATCAATATCGTCGGATACTTCCAAATCATATTGTTTGCCCGTTTCCGGCATAAACTGCCAGATTCCGGCTGCCTTCGCCGACGATATGGCACGGGGATTGAAATGGCTTTCCACAAGAGCCAGATATTTAAAATCGTTGGGAATTCCGTATTCCTTCAGGATAGGTTCTATGATCGGGAAATAAACATTGGCTCGCTTGATCATCAACGTGGTGGAAGCGGGATTGTATGCAAATGACAATTGTTCCCGGTCATAGCGTTCGCGCATATCGTAACGGTTCAGGGGAATGACCATACCCGCAAATTCGACACGATCAGGGATATCAAGAGATGTTGCTGCAGGGCTCGTTCCTTGGGCATTACCTAAAGAAGAGTAATATAACAAGATCACAGAGATGACCATGATTACCGTGAAAGAGAAAAAGCGGCATAATAAATGGTCTGCAAAACAATGATTTATCTTCACGAAGCCTCGATTAAAAAGTAAGATTAAAACTTCCTGGTTTTGTGCCGCAAGGTGGTTACCATGCCGGCGACGTACTTGCAATAGTGGCAGTGCGCGCCGCAGACCCTGTTTACCGTGACAAGGAACTTTTGATTTATAATGCTAATTGCGATTTGGCGCAATGCCTTTGTTGAGTAATTTTCCTGTACTGTACAAAATTCGGATACAAAGAGGATTTGTTTATTATCATGTAAAGAGAAAAAGGCACAAAAAGTGGTCAGTCAGTATCCATGTCTGTTTATCATCTTGAAAATCATGATGGTTTCCGTTAATCTCTTTCATATTTTTACATTTGCCTGTTGCTTCCAGTGACAGAGAGAATAGTATTCGCTCTCTGAATTGAATGGAAGCGAAAAACTGGTTGTACAGTGGCAATGGCGCAGATAATTCTACGCCGAGTTCTTCCCCTTCCCCTGCCCTTTCTGGCGGCAGACAGGAAGGAAGGTGTGCAAAAACAGCAAAGAACGTCTTTGCTTGAGATTTGGGATTAGTTGGGATGTTAATCTGGATTTTGATTTGAAAGGATGAAAGTATTTTACCATGCATGATGACAGAGAAGATTATTGCCTGCACGATATTTTTGGCGCCCATGTCTTTACCGATGCAATGATGAAGGAGCATCTTCCCAAGCCAACTTATGAGGCACTGAGAAAAACGATCAATGACGGCCTTGATCTTGATCCTGCCGTCGCTGATGTAGTTGCGGTGGCGATGATGGATTGGGCTATAAAAAAAGGGGCAACCCATTTTACGCATTGGTTTCAGCCCATGACCGGCATTACAGCCGGTAAACATGATGCCTTTATTTCTCCCACAAGGGACGGGAAGGCCATTATGGAATTTTCCGGGAAAGAATTGATTAAAGGCGAACCAGATGCATCAGCGCTGCCTTCCGGAGGGCTTAGGGTCACATTTGAGGCGCGCGGGTACACAGCCTGGGATTGTACATCCTATGCTTTTGTCAAAGATGGTGCCCTTTGTATTCCCACTGCCTTTTGTTCCTATACCGGAGAAGCTCTGGATAAGAAAACGCCCCTGCTTCGTTCTATGGAGGCCATATCAAGGCAGGCACTGAGGGTTCTTTCCTGTTTTGGCGTTACAAACACAACGAAAGTTATTACCACAGTCGGTCCGGAGCAGGAATATTTCTTGATTGATAAAAAACTGTATGATCTGCGAAAGGATCTTATATTTACGGGAAGAACATTGTTTGGTGCCAGACCGCCCAAAGGTCAGGAATTAAGTGATCATTATTTCGGCATTTTAAAGGATCGCATAGCGGTTTTTATGCATGACTTGGACAGGGAGCTTTGGAAGTTGGGCGTTGCTGCCAGAACAAAGCACAATGAGGCTGCCCCTGCCCAGCATGAGCTTGCTCCCATGTTTACAACGGCCAACATTGCCACGGACCACAATCAGTTGACGATGGAGATGCTGAAGAAGATTGCCTTAAAGCATGGTCTCGTCTGTCTTCTCCATGAAAAGCCTTTTGCCGGTGTTAATGGTTCCGGTAAACATATCAACTGGTCTTTGGCGACAGACCGGGGAAAAAATCTTTTAGAGCCGGGTCATACTCCCCACGAAAACGTGCAATTTCTGGTTTTTCTCTGTGCCGTCCTCAGAGGTGTGGATCAGTATGCCCGTTTACTCTGCGCGTCTGCGGCTTCCGCAGGAAATGATCATCGTTTAGGTGCAAATGAAGCGCCTCCGCCACTTATTTCTGTTTTTCTTGGCAGTCAGCTATCAGGGATTTTGGAGCGAATAGCATCAGGGGGACCCATTGGTTCACTGGAGGAAGGGTTTCTGAAAATCGGTGTGACCACACTGCCCGCGCTACCAAAGGATTCAACCGATCGCAATCGGACATCGCCCTTTGCCTTTACCGGAAATAAATTTGAATTTCGTATGGTGGGGGCGTCCACGTCAATAGCCGCGACCTGCTTTTGTCTGAATACCATTGTTGCGGAAGTTTTAGCGCAAATCGCAGCACGCCTGGAAAAGACACCATCTTTTGAAACGGAAGTCATTACCATCATTCGGGAAATTATAAAAGAACATGGAAGAATCATTTTTAATGGAAATAATTATTCCGATGCATGGGCGGCGGAGGCCGAAAAGCGCGAATTACCCCATGTCTGTTCCTCTGTAGAAGCTTTGCAAAGTCTCATTGCCGAAGATATCGTGGCTTTGTTTGCGAAGCATGGAGTCCTGGACCGGCACGAATTGGAATCGCGCCATGAAATAAATCTTACTAACTACATTAAGACCATCAATATTGAATCGCTGACCATGCTTGAAATGGCAAGGCGGCAAATTATTCCTGCCGTAATCAGGTTCATTTCCTTTTTGGCTGATTCTATCAATGCTGTCAAGGAAACTGGCATTCAGGCAGATGTATCCCCTCAGGAGGTGTTGCTCCAAAGAATTTCCTCTGTTATGGCGTCCTTTTATAAGAACATTGAGGTTCTTGAAAATATAACGGAGCAGGCAACACAGGCTGGCAGTGATACGTACGAGACAGCCTGTTTTTATCGTGATCAGGTTTTGACGCAGATGTCCGAACTGCGCAGAGACGGTGATCAACTGGAAAATCTCGTTGACGAAAAATACTGGCCTATGCCAACTTATGGTGATCTCTTGTTTAAAGTCTGATCATTTACCGTGAGGAGCAAGGAAAGGGGCAGATTACTTTCTTCAGAGGCGGGGCGTTTGCATCCGAAGGCTTTCCGTTGATCTTGGGTCAGTTCATAGTTTTCCGGATGCGCGTGTCTTTTTGCCAGTCCTGGTCGTTTTTTTCGGGATAGTCGATGGTATGGTGTAGCCCCCGGCTTTCTTTGCGTTTCATGGCACATTCCACAATAACAGCGGCTACGGTGGTAATGTTACGCAGCTCAATTAAATCTTTAGTGATGAGAAAATGGCGGTAATATTCATCGATTTCCCGACTGATCATGTCAATTCTGCGGTAAGCACGGGCGAGACGTTTATCTGACCGGACAATGCCCACATAATTGGACATGCAACGCCGTACCTCATCCCAGTTATGGGAAACTACAATGGATTCATCGCTTTCCGTGGCTCCGCGAGAATCCCAGGGAAGGATAGTCGAACTAGGGGGAGAAGGAGTACAAAAAAGATCGCATATTTTCCTGAACGCCCGATGGGCAAAGACAATGGCTTCCAGCAGAGAGTTGCTGGCCAGACGGTTAGCGCCGTGGAGGCCAGTACAAGCCACTTCTCCCAAGGCAAACAGATTTTTAATGCTCGTTTCACCCCAGGCACTGACGGCAACACCTCCACACATATAATGTGCTGCGGGAGCGACGGGAATCTGATTAGCGGCCATATCAATGCCGAATTCGAGACATTTCTCATATATTCCCGGAAAACGATTAATGATGAATTCACGGCCCCGATGAGTGATGTCCAGAAGAACATGATCTTCTCCGGAAGTTTTTAATTCCGTGTCGATGGCTTGGGCAACAATATCACGCGGAGCGAGGCTTTCCATGGGATGATATTTCTTCATGAACTGTTTTCCGTTTTTGAGCTTTAAAATTCCTCCTTCACCCCGCACGGCTTCACTGATGAGAAATGATTTCGCATCGGCATGATAGAGACATGTTGGATGAAATTGAATGAACTCCATGTTCAGCATGTCCGCTCCGGCACGGTAAGCCATAGCAAAGCCGTCTCCTGTGGCAATATCAGGGTTGGTTGTAATCGTATAAGCCTTGCCAGCACCTCCGGTGGCCAGAATAACGAACCTGGCGCGAAATACATGGACTTCATCATGATTTATATCATAGACATATGTGCCCAGGCAGCGACGTTGATGAGATGAGTCGGGAAGATAATCGGATTCTATGATCAAATCAATGGAGATGTGATTTTCAAAAATTCGTATCCTTTTGCTCTGACTCGCTTGGTTTTGCAGGGCTTCTTCTATTTTTTGACCGGTCAAGTCTTTGGCATGAAGAACTCTTCGCTTGGAATGGCCGCCCTCACGTCCAAGATCATATCCTGATGACGCTTCCGCTGATGGTGTGAATTCAACTCCCCACTGTACAAGCTCCCTGATTCTTTCCGGGCCTTCCGCGACGACAAAGCGTACAGTTGCTTCGTTACATAATCCGCCGCCGCAAATCATGGTATCTTGTATGTGTTCCTCAAAGCTGTCCCTTTCATCCAGGACAACAGCGATGCCTCCTTGGGCATAATTGGTGTTCGATTCTGATTTTTCCTTCTTGGTGACCATGTTAACGGTTCCTAAAGCGGAGGCCTTGATGGCGAATGATAAGCCGGCAATTCCCGTTCCCAGGACAAGAAAATCTGAAACAAACTCCATATTGCCTTTCCTGCAAAAGTTTATTTACAAATACATCGCACTTCTATATACATTTCCCAAATTTTTGCAA
>Ga0123353_10005426_pt1 | contig 16736 bp, 9 predicted proteins | sample TergutLab28metaG_3_FD_92763 | JGI IMG/M metagenome (GOLD analysis project Ga0123353, IMG submission 92763) | Labiotermes labralis P3 segment gut microbial communities from Petit-Saut dam, French Guiana - Lab288 P3 | ecosystem: Host-associated > Arthropoda: Insects > Digestive system > Gut ...
GAGCTCGGTCAAGGACCGGGTCGCGGTCGCGGTCATCGAGGCTGCTGTGCAGTCCGGCCAGTTGTTCCCTGGCGGGACGATCGTCGAGGCGACGAGCGGGAACACGGGGATCTCGCTGGCGTTCGTCGCTGCGGTGCGCGGGTACCGGGTCGTGCTGACGATGCCCGAGTCGATGTCGGCCGAACGTCGGGCGCTGCTGCGTGCGTACGGTGCCGAGCTTGTGCTCACACCGGCGTCTGACGGGATGCAGGGCGCCGTCGCCCGGGCCGAGCAGGTCGCGGCCGAACGGCCCGGCGCGGTGCTCGCGAACCAGTTCGCCAACCCGGCGAACCCAGCGGTCCACCGTGCGACGACCGCCGAAGAGATCTGGGCCGACACCGACGGCGCTGTTGACATCGTCGTGTGCGGGATCGGCACCGGCGGGACGATCACTGGGGTTGGGCAGGTGCTCAAAGCGCGCAAACCGTCGGTGCAGGTCATCGGGGTCGAACCTGGCGAGTCGCCGCTGCTCAACGGCGGGCGGGCAGGGTCGCACCAGATCCAGGGGATCGGGGCCAACTTCGTCCCCGAGGTCTTGGACACCAGCGTGTACGACGAGGTCATCGACGTGGACTCCGACACCGCTGTGGCCTTCGCCCGGCGTGCCGCCGTCGAGGAGGGGCTGCTCGTGGGGATCTCCTCAGGGGCGGTCCTGCACGCCGCCCGGCTCGTGGCCCAGCGGCCGGGCAACGCCGGCAGGCTCGTCGTGGCGGTCCTGGCCTCGTTCGGCGAACGCTACCTGTCGACGGTGCTGTACTCCGACCTCATGGAATGAGTGGCAGAGTAGCGCAGGTGCGTGAGGTTCTGGGGCGGCTGCCGTTGTTCTCCCGGCTCGAGGACGACCAGCTCGAGCAGCTCGCCGCAGCGTGCCGGCAGGTGCGGCTGGGGCGTGGGGAGGTGCTGTTCCACGCCGGCGAAGTCAGCGCCGCGTTCTACGCGGTCGTCTCCGGGCAGGTCAAGCTCACGCTCGCCGCCGGGGACGGGTCGGAGAAGATCCTTGAGCTGATCTCGCCTGGGGAGACGTTCGGCGAGGCTGTCGTCTTCGTCGACCAGCGCTACCCGGTGACCGCGACCGGGCTGGTCAGGTCTCAGCTGCTGCGGATCGGCGCTGATGTGGTCACCGAGCTCGTCGACGCCGACCCGACGTTCGCCAGGCGGCTGCTGGCCGGTATGGCGGTACGTCTGCACACCATGGTCCGCGACGTCGCGGCTGTGACGTTGTGGTCAGGGCGCCAACGGATCGTCGGGTTCCTGCTCGGGCTGGCCGGCGACGACCCAGGCCCTGGCACCGTCGTGCGGCTCCCGGCGACCAAGGCTGTTGTCGCCTCCCGGCTGAGCCTGACACCTGAGACGTTCTCGCGGACGCTGCGCGAGCTGTCCGACGCCGGGCTGGTCCAGGTGCGCGGCGCCCAGATCGTCATGCCGGACCCGGCGGCGCTCGCGCTGGACGTCGGCCCTGACCTGAGCACGCTGCGGTAGTCCCTGGGCACATCAGGGCGAACAGGACGAACGTCCCGCCTCCAGGCGGCTGGGATCGTGCGCAGCTGGTTTCGGGGTCATTCTTGACCAGGGTCAAGGAACTGGGCGGCGTCGGCGCATAGCGTCGGGCGCTGGAGCCCGACCAGCGAGCTCAACACGACCCACGAGGAGACACATGTTCTGTTACCAGTGCGAGCAGACCGACCGTGCCGGTGCCACCCCCGGGTGCGCACTGTCACCAGGGACCTGCGGCAAGGACGAGACGACCGCTGCGCTGCAAGACCTGCTCATCGACGTGCTCAAAGGTGTGGGCCAGTACGCCACCCGGGCACGGGCGCTGGGGGCCGGCGACGACGACGCGACCCGGTTCGTCATGTTCGCGATGTTCACGACGTTGACGAACGTGAACTTCACCGCGACCCGGTTCGTCGAGCTCGTCGAGCAGGCCGTGGCGGTACGCGACCGCGTCCGCGCCGCCTACGAGCAGGCCGCCCGCAGCGCTGGGCAAGAACCCGAACAGCTCACCGGGCCCGCGGCGTTCGTCCCTGGTGCCGGTACTGACGAGATGGTCGCCGCAGCCACTGACCGCGGGATCTTGCTCGGGTTGCCGCTGGTCGGCCCCGACGTCATCGGGGCCCGGGCCCTGAACCTGTACGGCCTCAAAGGTGTGTGCGCCTACGCCCACCACGCTGAGGTCCTCGGGCACACGAGCGACGAGGTGTTCGCCGGGGTCGAAAAAGCCCTGGACTACCTCGCCGGCGAACCGACCGACCTTGACGACCTGCTCGCACACGCCCTGGGCCTGGGACAGCTGAACTTGCAGGTCCTGGGCCTGCTCGACGCGGCGCACACCCAGACCTACGGCCACCCTGTGCCGACGTCGGTGCGCACCACGCCCAAGGCCGGCAAGGCGATCTGCGTCTCGGGCCACGACCTGCGCGACCTGGCCTCGCTGCTCGAGGCGACGGCAGGCACCGGGATCAACGTGTACACCCACGGCGAGGTGCTGCCGGCGCACTCCTACCCTGAGCTGGCCAAGCACCCACACCTCGTGGGCAACTACGGCGGCGCCTGGCAAGACCAGCAGACCGACTTCGCCGCGTTCCCCGGCGCGATCATCATGACGAGCAACTGCATCATCGAACCGCAGACCTCGTACCGGCAGCGGATCTTCACCACCGGCCCGGTGGGCTGGCCAGGTCTGCGGCACCTCGAGCACGGGGCGTGGGGACCGGCGATCGCCGCCGCACAAGCCCTGCCCGGTTTCGCCGAGGACGCGCCTGAGGCGTCGATCACCATCGGGTTCGGCCGCAACGCGGTGCTCGGTGTCGCCGAGGACGTCGTCGCCGCGGTGTCTTCTGGTGCCATCCGGCACTTCTTCCTCATCGGTGGGTGCGACGGGGCTGCCCCGGGCCGCAACTACTACACCGAGCTTGCCGAGTCCGCCCCGGCCGACACCGCGGTGCTCACCTTGGGCTGCGCGAAGTACCGCGTCAACGGCCTGGACCTGGGGACGGTCGCCGGTCTGCCACGGTTGCTGGACATCGGGCAGTGCAACGACACGTTCTCAGCGGTCCAGATCGCCTTGGCGTTGGCTGACGCGTTCAGCTGTGAGGTCAACGAGCTGCCGCTGTCGCTGGTCCTGTCGTGGTTCGAGCAGAAGGCCGCCGCTGTGCTGCTGACGCTGCTCTCGCTGGGGATCACCGGGATCCGCCTGGGCCCGACCCTCCCAGCGTTCTGCACCCCGGCCCTGGTCGACGTGCTCGTGGAGAAGTTCGGTATCGCACCGGTCGGCGACCCCCAGGCCGACCTCGCCGCAGCTCTGGGATGAGGCGGACATGACTGGGTCCGACGCTTCGCCCGTCCGTCTGACGACGTCGGACCAGGTGACGTTGACCATCGACGTGCCGCCAGGCACGTCGGTGGTCGACGCCGCCGCCGCCGCGGGGTACGTCCTGCCAGGCCAGTGCCGCAAGGGCACGTGCGGGTCGTGCCACGCGACCGCCGCCGGGCAGTACACCCTGGGCCCGCACTCCCCCGCGGCGCTGCCCGAGGCGGCAGCCGCAGCCGGGCAGGTGCTGCTGTGCTGCACGTACCCGACCGGGCCGCTGGACATCACAGCCCCGTACACCCGGTCCCGGGTGCTCGACGGTGGCCCGGGCCGGCGCGAAGGTGTCGTGACCGACGTCGTCCAGGTCGCCGCGGCGATGGTGTGGGTGCGGATCGCGTTGGACCCCGACGACGCCTGCGGTGCCGGGTACCAGTTCGACCCGGGGCAGTTCGTCGAGGTCGAGGTGCCCGGAGACGAACGCCGGCGCGCGTACTCCCTGGTCAACACAGGCAACTGGGAAGGTGTCGCTGAGCTGTTGGTCAAGCTGCACCCCGGTGGGTACTTCTCGGGGTACCTCGTGGACCTGCTCGACCGGTGGCCCACGGGGGCCCGGCTCGTCCTGCACGGGCCGACCGGGGCGTTCGGGCTGCGCGAGTCTGGACGGCGTCCACGGTGGTTCGTCGCCGGCGGCACAGGGCTGGCCCCGGTGCTGTCCCTGGTGCGCCGGATGGCCGAGTGGGGCGAACCGCACCCGGTCCGGTTGTTCCTCGGTGTGCCGTCCCCAGCGGACCTGCCCCGGCTGCCGGTCCTGGCTGAGCTGGTCACGACGATGCCGACCCTCACGGTCACCACATGTGTTGAGCACCCGGACCCGACCTGGGCCGGTCTGGTCGGCACCCCGTTGACATCGTTGCAGGCCGCTGCAGCTGAGCACACCGGCACCGCACCAGATATCTACGTGTGCGGTCCGCCTGGTCTGGTCGACGCTGTGGCGAGGCTCGCCGCGGACGCTGGGTTCCCCCCCGTCGTCGCCGAGAGGGTCTTGCCCACCTGAGCTCAGACCCCGACGGCCTGCGGCGATGCCACCTTGCGTTGGCGCGTCGGCTGCCTGCGCCCGAACCCACGCTGGGCACCAGGGTCCAGGGGCAGGCGCACATGCACCGACGTGCCCTCGCCCAGCCGTGAGGACAGGTCCACCACACCGCCGTGACGTTCGACGATGGCACGGACCAGCGCAAGGCCCAGACCCGACCCAGGCACGTCAGTGACGTTGGAGCCCCGTGCGAGCGTCTGCCACACCAGGTCGACCTCGTCTGGTGGGATACCGCGTCCGGTGTCGGTCACTTCGAGCACCGCCGTGGCGCCGCCGACGACGAGCCGGACGGTGACCGACGCGTCCGCAGGCGAGAACCGCAGGGCGTTGACGAGCAGGTGACGTACGACCAACGACAGCTGGTCGGCCGCACCTGAGACGACGAGCTTGTCGGCACCAGCCGGAGGTTGCACCGAGATGTCCCGGCTGCACAACGCCGGGTCGCGCCGCAGGTCGGCGACGACCTGCTCGACGACCGTGACCAGAGGGACCGGCCCAGCGTCGAGCTCGGCGGTCTCGGCTTCGGCCAGGACACCAAGGTCGGTGACGAGCTGGGTGATCCGTCCAGACTGCTCGGTGGCCACGAGCACCGGGCGGCTCTTGTCGCTCAAGGCTGCCATCGACAGCCGGATCGCCATCGACGGGCCTTTTAGCTCGCGGTCCAGGCGTGACAAGAAGGCCGCGTGCTCGGCGCGGGACTCCATGAGCCACTGCCGGCGCGCGCGGGCCACCTGCGACGACGACGGCCGGACCGAGACCGCGCGGTCAGCCCCCCGGTACACCCACCACGACACGGCGACCAGGGCGCACACGAACGTCGCGAGCAGACCACCAGTGGCGACCGCGACCCACATCGGGGCTTCGACCTGCACGACCCGCTCGTCAGAGCCCGACACCGACATCGCGGCGACGACACCGGCGAGCGCAGGGGCCAGCACGAGCACGGGGACGAGGAGCTGGGCGGCACTGCCGGCCCGGCCCGACGCCTGAGGGCCTGGGGCCCGTGTGTTGAGGCTCATCGTGCTCCTTTGTGACGCGACGGTCACGGGTCGACCGGCTCTGGGTCGTCTGTGGGTTCGTCTGTGGGTTCGTCGGTGGGGTCGTCTGTCGGGGGTCTGGGGGGCCGCGCGGTCGGGGTCGGCTCGACGGTCGGGCTCACGGTCGGGCCGGGGGTCGCGCTCGGCGTCGGGGCCGGGCGGGGGCCGGCCTGGACGACGTAGACGGCCCGGGTCATCCCACCGCCGGAGACCAGCACCGTGGCTGTGCGCCGCTGAGCAGTGTTCTGCGTCACCGAGATGGTCACGCTGCCCGTTCCGGTCCCTGTCCGCGGGGTGAGGTTCACCCAGTCCTCGGCGGTGGTGACGGTCCAGGTCTGGTCCGAGGTCACCTCGACCTCTCGCGTGGCCGCACCGGTGCCCGGCGACCACCGTGAGGTGCCCAAGGTGAGCGACGCGGAGACCTTGCCCGCCTGGTTGACCGTCACCGGCAGGGTCGTCACACCGTCGCCGAGCATGACCACAGCCGAACGTGGGCTGTCGTCACCGTGACCTGGCGCGGTGAGCGTGAGGGAGCTGGCGTCGGTGCTCACACCCAACCAGGTCGCGTCAGTCTCGGCGGTCCACTCCCGGGCGCAGGTGACGCCGATGACCGTCGTCCCGCCGCCGATCGCCACGTCCCAGCTGGCGACGGTGACGTCGAGCATCCCTTGTGGGTGCAGCGCGCTCTGGTGCACCGCCAACGTGCGCACGGTCCCGCCGCTGGTCACCGTGAGCACCGCAGCACGGTCGGCCGGTGTGGTGTTCGGCTCGGCCACGATCTTGATGGTCGCGCTGTGCTCACCTGACTGCGGCATGACGCTCAGCCACCCCTGGTCGCCGGCGGCCGTCCACGGCTGGCTCGTCGTCACCGCCAGAGCAGTGGTGTCGGCCTCAGCAGCCGCCGACCAGTGCGACATCCCCAGCACGAGCGGGACCGACGGGTCCAGCCTGACCAGCACTGAGACTGTCGTGACCAGCACACCGACCCACACGACAGCCGTCACTGCTGCCATGATCGCGACGATCCTTGGGGCTCTCATCCCTGACCTCTGCCAACAAAGCTGACAACTCACACATATCGTACTCTCGCCGGCGTGCGCCTGGGCCTGTTCGTACCATGTCGTGCCCCGCGCGGGGGCCAGGGCATCTCCGGCAGCCACACCGCAGGTCCCCGCGCGCCACAGTGGTCGTGTCGGTGGTCGTCGGTACGGTTCTGGCGTGGGTCACGACAAACGGATGGTCGTGCACGTGGGCGGACGGGCCGACGTGCTCGTCGACGCGCTCGGCGACCTGCTGCTCGTCGCCGGCGACGACCCGTTCGCAGCCGACCTCGTCGCCGTGGAGAACCGGGCCGCCGGGCGCTGGGTCGCCCAGCGCCTGTCGCACCGCCTGGGCGCCGCCGGCGGCACTGACGGGATCGCCGCGCAGATCCGGTTCGACCCGTTGGCGCAGGTCGTCGCGCAGGTGCTCGCACAGGTCGTGGGTGTGGACCGTCACGACGACCCGTGGCACCCCGACCGGTTGGTGTGGCAGGTGCTCGCCGCGGTCGACGACCACCTGGACGAACCATGGCTCGCGGCTGTGCGCCGCCACCTGGGTGAGGCGACCGACACGGTGCGCCGCGGCCGCCGGCTCCAGACCGCCCGGAACATCGCCGGGCTGTTCACCAGGTACGACACGTGGCGCCCACAGATGCTCGCCGACTGGGCAGCAGGGCGTCAGACCGACGGGGCGGGCACGGCGCTGCCCGACGACCTGGTCTGGCAGGCGCACCTGTGGCGCGTCGTCGCCGACCAGGTCGGCACCTTGGCCCCATCTGCCCGCCTGGCTGGTGCCCTCGACGCTGTGCGCGCCGACCCCGGTCTGGTCACGGCGCCCGCGCGCCTGTCGGTGTTCGCCCCGGCGCGGCTCCCCCAGGCGCACCTGCACGTGCTCGACGCGCTGGCCGTGCACCGCGGCGTACACCTGTGGCTCGTGCAGCCCTCGCCGGCCCTGTGGCAGGCCGCGACCAGCACCGGCGTCGTCGCCGGTGCACGCCGTCGTGACCTGCCCGCGGTGGCACGCCACCGGTTGCTCGCGTCCATGGCACGGCCGGCCGCGGAGCTGGCCCTTGGTGTCGCACCGCTGGCCGGGCAGGTGGACCTCACCGACGCCCCGCCCCGGCCGGCCACGGTGCTCGGTGCGCTCCAGCAGGCGCTCGTCGACGACGAGGACCAGCCGGTGCGCCACGAGGCGACGACCGCAGACCGTTCGGTCCAGGTCCACGCGTGCCACGGCCGGGCCCGGCAGGTCGAGGTGCTGCGTGACGTGCTCACGCGGCTGTTCGCCGACGACCCCGGGCTCGAACCTCGTGACGTCGTCGTCATGTGCCCCGACGTCGCCGCGTTCGCCCCGCTCGTCGAGGCGGTGTTCGACCCGGTCGAACCCGGCACCGGACCGCCCGACCTGTTCGACGATGGTGCCGGCGCGGTCCGCGGGCCCCACCCCGGGCGCAGCCTGCGGGTCAAGGTCGCCGACCGCACCGCGGACGAACCGACGAACCCGCTGCTGGCGGTGCTCGGCCAGGTGCTCACGCTGGCCTCGTCGCGGGTGACAGCATCGGCGGTGCTCGACCTGGCCGGCACCGACCCGGTGCGCCGGCGCTTCGGTCTTGACGACGAGGCCATGGAGCGGCTGCGCCAGTGGACCGCCGAGTCGGGGGTCCGCTGGGGCGAAGACGGCACCCGCCGCGCCCAGTACCGCGTCAACCACCTGCAAGGCACATGGGCGGCAGGTCTGGACCGGCTGCTGCTCGGGGTGGCGATGGCCGAGGAGGACCAGCGGTTCCTCGGTGCGGTGCTGCCGGTCGACGACGTGTCGTCGGCCGACGTCGACCTCGTCGGACGCTGGGCCGAGCTGCTCGACCGTCTCACCGGCGTGCTTGCTGGGCTGTCAGGCACGCACCGGGTCGACCACTGGCTCGATATGTGCACCCTGGTGCTCGACCTGCTCACCGACACCGCGGCGGCCGACCGCTGGCAGCAGGTCGACGCAGCCCAGGTGCTGGCCCAGGTGCGCGAACGTGCGGGGGCCACGACGGTGCCGCTGCGCCTGGCAGATGCCGTCGCCCTGCTGCGTCCTGCGCTCGCCGGGCGGCCCCCACGTTCGGCGTACCGCACCGGGACGCTCACCGTGTGCGGGTTCGCCCCTCTGCGCACCGTCCCGCACAAGGTCGTGGTGCTGGCGGGGATGGACGACGCCGCGTTCCCACGCCGCGGAGCCCCCGACGGTGACGACATCACAGCCCGTGACCCTCTTGTCGGCGAACCGGACCCGCGCGGGGAAGACCGTCACATGTTCCTCGACGCGGTGGCCGCCGCGACGAGCACGCTCGTCATCGTCTACGGCGGGGCAGACGAACGCACAGGCGCCGCACGTGTGCCATGCGTGCCTGTTGCCGAGCTGCTCGACGCCATCGACGACGCAGTGACCCTGCGCGACCTGGACGGACAGCCGGCCTGTGCTCGTGACCTGGTCGTGCACTACCCGTTGCACCCGGTCGACCCGCGGGCGTTCGCCGTCAGCGCAGGCGGGGCCGGGCCGGTGACGAGCTTTGACAGCACCGCCGCCGGGGCGGCCGCAGCGTTGGCCGCGGCAGGTGCTGACCCGCCGGTGCGGGGGTTGTTCCTCGCTCCGCCGCTGGACTGGCCGGCGACGAGCGACGATATCGAGCTGGGGTCGTTGGTCGCGGCGATGCAGCACCCGGTGGGCGCGTTCGTCCGCGACCGCCTCGGGGTGACCCTGCGCGAGGCACCCGAAGCTGCCGACGACCGTCTTCCCCTGGACGCTGACGGCCTGACCCGCTGGGCGGTGGGTGACAGGATCTTGCGGGCCGCGCTGGACGGGGCAGACCTCGCCGTCGCCGGGGCCGCCGAACGCCGGCGCGGGCACCTGCCCCCCGGGGCGCTGGGCCAGCAGGTCGCCGCTGAGGTCTACGCCGAGACGCAGACCATCCAGCGCGCCGCGGCGAAGTACCTCACCGAACCGCCGCGCAGCGTCGCGGTCACCGTCGACCTGCCCGGGGGCCGGCGCCTCACCGGTGCGGTCGAGGTGCGCGGCCACCTCGTGGCCACAGCGACCTACGCCGGGCTGTCAGCCAAACGCCGTGTGCAGGCATGGGTCGAGCTGCTCGCCGTCGTCGCCGACGGGTCGGTGCCGGTACGTGGTGCGGTTGTTGTCGCACGTCGTGGGACCATGCGGCTGCGGGCCCCTGAGGCTGAGCAGGCCCGTGCCCTGCTCGGGCTGGTCGTCGAGCTGCGCGACGAGGCGATGACCGAACCTCTGCCCCTGCCCTTGGCCCCGTCGTGGGCGTACGCGCGGTTGCGCCTGCGTGGGCGCAGCCGCGAGCTCGCGGTGCAGGCTGTGACCGACAGCCTCGAACGTGAGTACCCCAACCGGTACGACGACCTGGTCTGGGGCGGCGCCCTCGACACCACGACCCTGCTCGCAGCCCCGCCGACACCGGCCGACACCCGCCGCGCACCGACCGAGGACACCCGGTTCGGGGCGTTGGCGCTCGCGTGGTGGCGTGACCTGGCGGCGCACGAGGAGGGCTCATGACACACCATGGCGCCGCGTTCGACCCGTGCGGCCCCCTGCCGGCCGGTTCGGTCGTCCTGGAAGCCTCGGCCGGCACCGGCAAGACCCACGCGATCGCGTCGCTGGCGCTGCGGTACCTGGCCGAAGGGGTTGTGCGGCTGCCGCAGATGCTCTTGGTCACCTTCAGCCGCTCGGCGACCAGCGAGCTGCGTGACCGGGTGCGCGAACGTCTCGTCGCCGCCGAACGTGCCCTGCGCGACCCGCCTGGCGCACTGACGAGCGACGACGAGGTCGTGCGGCACCTGGCTGCCAGCCACGAGCCCGGCGCGTGCCACGACCGTCTGGTCACCGCCCTGGCCGAGCTCGACGCGGCGACGATCACCACGACCCACGGGTTTTGTGAGCAGATGCTGCTCACCTTGGGGGTCCTGGCCGACCGTGACCGCGACGCGAGGTTCCTCACCGATGTCGCGACGTTGCGCGAGGAGGTCGTCGACGACCTGTACCTGCGCAAGTACGCCACGCAGGGCGAGCCGGCGCTGAGCGTCAAAGACGCCCGCGACATCGCCAGGGCAGCGGTCGGCGACCATGCGGCCCAGATCGTGCCGACCAACCCCCGGCCCGGCCCGGCGGCCGACGCGGCCGGGCTGGCCCGGGTTGTGCGCACCGAGCTCGCGGCCCGCAAGCACGCCGCAGGTCTGGTCGACTACGACGACCTGCTCACCGGGTTGCGCGACGCCCTGGACGACCCGGTCGGCGGCCCGGCGGCCCGGGCCCGGGTGCGTTCGCGCTACCGGGTCGTCATCGTCGACGAGTTCCAGGACACCGACCCGGTCCAGTGGCAGATCTTGCGCACCGCGTTCCACGGCCATGCGACGCTCGTGCTCGTCGGCGACCCGAAACAGGCGGTCTACGCCTTCCGCGGGGCTGATGTGGTCACCTACCTCGACGCGGTGCGCGAGATCGGCGACACCCGAACCCTGGACCGCACGTGGCGCGCCGACGCCGACGTCCTGGCCGGGTTGTGGCCTGTGCTCGGCGACGCAGCCCTCGGCGACCCGGCAATCACCGTCCGGCCCGTCGACGCGGTGCACACGACCCGGCGCGTCACCGGGATCCCACCAGTGCTGCTGCGCTGGGTACCCACGACGGCCTACGGCACCGCCACACCACCGGTGGCCCAGGTACGTGCGCTGCTGTACGCCGACGTCGTCGCCACAGTGCAACGGGTGCTGCGCGAGGCGGTCGTCGTCGACCAGGCCAGCACACGCCCGGTGCGCCCTGACGAGGTCGCCGTGCTCGCGCGCTCGCGCGACGACGTCGAGCACGTCCACGCCGCGTTGCGCGACGCCGGGGTACCTGCGGTGAGCTCGGCCCTGCCGTCAGTGTTCTGCTCTCCCGGGGCGTATGACTGGCAGCTGCTGCTCACCGCCCTGGCCGGCGGCGGCTACCCGGGGTATGAGGCAGCAGCGGCACTGACCCCGTTCGTCGGGTGGGACGCGCACCGTCTGGGCACAGCCACAGGTGCTGACCGTGACCACCTCGCGGCCCGGTTGCGCAGCTGGTCACGGGTGCTCGCTGAGGCAGGTGTCGCCGCGCTGGTCGAGACGATGGAGCTCAGCGGCCTCGCATCACGTCTCGTCGCGCTGCCCGACGGCCCTCGGCGGCTCACCGACGTGCGCCACGTCGGGCAGGTGCTGCACACCGCGGCCGCCTCGGCGAGCGCGGCGACAGGCCGGCCCAGCGCCGCTGCGCTGCTCGGGTGGTTGGTGGCCCGACGCACCGACGCGGGGGCCGACTACGACGAGACACGTTCACGCCGGCTGGAGACTGACGCCCAGGCGGTGCAGGTGATGACGGTCCACGCAGCCAAAGGCCTGGAGTTCCCCGTCGTCATGGTCCCGTTCGGCGCGAACCGGTACTTCGGCACCGACGACGTCGCGTTGTCGTTGCACCGCGACGGGGTGCGGGTGCTCGACGTCGCCGGCCCGGCCAGCCCCGACCGTGACCAGACCCAGGGGCATGCCGACGCCGAAGCCGCCGGGGAAGACCTGCGCCTGACCTATGTGGCGATGACCCGTGCGTCGGCCGCCGTCGTCGCATGGTGGTCTCCGGCGACGACAGCGGCACCAGCACCGCTGAGCCGTCTGCTGTTCGGCACGAAAGACCCCTCTGGGTGCCTGCCCAAAACTGTCGCGTACGGGTCGGACCGCGACGTCGAGGCACGTCTGGCGGCTCTGGCCGCGAGCTCCGGCGGTGCGCTCGTCATCGAACGCGTCGACGCCCGGCCGCGGCCCGGGCGGTGGTCTGCGCCAACCCCTGCCGACGACGCACCGGTCGCCGCGGCGGTGTTCGCCCGGGCGGTCGACACCGACTGGGGGCGCACGTCGTACTCTGCGCTCACCGCCGCCGCCCACGACCTGCCGTCGCGGACGCTGGCCGAGACTGGGCTGCTCGGCGACGAACCTGAGGCTGAGCAGCACGGGCTGCCCAGCGACGACGACGTGCTGCACCAGGTCGCCTCGCCTCTTGGTGACCTGCCCGCAGGTGCGGCGTTCGGCACGTTCGTCCACGCGGTGCTCGAAAGGGTCGACACGTCCGCGGCAGACCTCGACGCCGAGATCGCGGCGCGGGTGGCCCAGGTCGGCACCGCCGGGCTCGGTGACCTCGACGCCGACCAGGTCGCTGCTGGGCTGGCCCCGTTGTACTCCACACCGCTGGGTCCGCTCGCCGACAGTCTGGCCCTGGCGCAGCTCGCCCCGGGCGACCGTCTCGCCGAGATGGACTTCGAGCTCCCGCTCGCCGGCGGTGACCAGGTACCGCTGCGGCGGGCGACCCTGCGCGACGTGGCTGGGCTGCTGGACACGCACCTGGCCGACGACGACCCGTTCGCCGTGTACGCCGCGCGGCTCACCGACGGGTCGGTCGACACCGACCGTCCGCTGGCCGGGTACCTCACCGGGAGCATCGACGCCCTGCTGCGCCTGACCCCCGCCGGCAGCGACAACCAGCGTTTCGTCGTCGTGGACTACAAGACCAACCGCCTGGGCCCGTCCGACGAACCGCTCACCTGCTGGCACTACCGCCCCGCAGCCATGGTCGAGGCGATGGTCGAGGCCCACTACCCCCTGCAGCTGCTGCTGTACTGCGTGGCAGCGCACCGGTTCTTGCGCTGGCGCCTGCCCGGGTACGACCCTGGCACACACCTTGGCGGCGGTCTGTACCTGTTCGTACGTGGGATGGCCGGGCCGGCCACCCCTGTCGTCGACGGCGCCCCGTGCGGGGTCCTGGGCTGGCGTCCGCCGACGTCACTGGTCACCGACCTGTCCGACCTGCTCGCAGGGGGGGTGCGATGACGACCGGGTTCCACGAGCTGGGCACCGCGACGGTGCCGTGGCGGGTCGAGGGTCTGCTCGCCCCGTTCGTCGTCGCCGGGGTGCTCGCCGCGGCCGACGTCCATGTCGCCCGCCGGCTGTGCGCGCTCACCGACGAAAGCGACGACCGGGTCGCCTTGGCGGTGGCGCTGACCGTGCGGGCCTTGCGCGGGGGTTCGGTGTGCCTCGTGCTCGCCGACGCCGCAGACCTTGTCGCTGACGCCGACGCGTGCGACCCCGAGACGTCGGTCGCCGGCACCGCTGACCTGCCCTGGCCGGACCTGGCCGCCTGGGGCGAGGTCGTGCGAGCCTCGCCGCTCGTGGCTGACGGGCCTGACGGGGACGCCGACCGCCCGGTGCGCTGGGTCGAGGGCCGGGTGTACCTCGACCGGTACTGGCGTGACGAGCTGGTTGTGCGCGGGGTTGTCGCCGAGGCGCTGACCAGCAGCATCGACGAGGCGGCACTGGCCGGCGCGACCGACCGGCTGCTGGCTGGCCCGGCCGCCGACCGTCAGCGTGACGCGGTGCGCACGGCAGCAGCCTCGCGGGTCACCGTCCTGACCGGCGGGCCAGGTACTGGCAAGACGACAACGGTCGCCCGGCTCGTCGCCGCGCTCAACGCCGGGGCCGGCGGGTTACGGGTGGGGCTGGCCGCACCGACCGGCAAAGCCGCCGCGCGGCTGCAAGAAGCGGTGAACACTGAGGTCACGACGCTGCCAGAACCTGACCGCGAGGCGGTGGGCACACTTGTGGCCACGACGGTGCACCGGATGCTGGGCTGGCAGCGCGGGTCGAGCACCCGTTTTCGCCACGACCGGGCGCACCCGTTGCCGCACGACCTCGTCGTCATCGACGAGTCGTCGATGGTCCCGTTGTCGCTCATGGCCCGGATCATGGAGTCGCTGCGTCCGTCCGCGCGCCTGGTGCTCGTCGGTGACGCCGACCAGCTCGTCTCGGTCGAGGCCGGGGCGGTGCTCGGCGACCTCGTCGACGCGCACCCGCACATGGTCGTACGCCTCACCCATGTGTTCCGTTATGGCCAGGCCCTGGCGACCTTGGCCGAGGCGATCCGCACCGGTGACGGCGACGGCGTCGTCGACCTGCTGCGCACCGGCGACGAGGCGTACGAGCTTGTCGAGCTCGCACCTGGGGCAGCACGGCTCACCGACGCCGACGCCGCAGGGTTCCGCGCTGACGTCGTCGCCGCCGGCCACCGCCTGGTCACCGCCGCGCGTGCTGGGGACGCCAGCGAGGCCCTGGCCGCGCTCGACGCGCACCGGCTGCTGCTCGCCCACCGCACCGGACCGTTCGGTGTCGCGCACTGGGCACCCCTGGCGGCGGCGTGGGTCGGTGAGGCCACCGGCCGGGCACGTGCCGGCGGCGGTTCGTGGCCTGTGGGAGAACCGCTGCTCGTGACGAAGAACGACCGTCCCTCTGGCCTGTACAACGGCGACGCCGGGGTTGTGCTCGCCACCACCAGCGGCACCGGCACCGTCGTCGCGTTCGGCACGGCCCTGGCCCCCCGCCTGGTGCCGACCTACCGGTTGCCTGAGGTCCAGCCGGTGCACGCGATGACCGTCCACCGCGCCCAGGGCAGCCAGTTCGACCGGGTCACCGCACTGGTGCCTGGTGTCGGCTCGCCCCTGCTCACCCGCGAGATGCTCTCCACCGCGGTCACCCGTGCCAGCGCCCATGTCCGCGTCGTCGGCTCCGCTGATGCGGTCCGCACCGCTGTGGCGACCCGCTCACGCCGCGCCTCGGGCCTACGCACCCCCCTGCACTGAGCCCGGCCCCCAAGACAGTGGGGACGGTTCCTATGTCTTGCCTGGTCAGGGGCGTGGCGCGTCCTGCTCCGCGGAACACTGACGACCTGCGACCTCACCAGGTCGATCGCTGGTTCGTTCTCGTCGTTGACCCACAACGACAACGTCCGCGCGTCTTCTTCTGCGGCGGTGTGCCGGGGTGCGTCGACCCGCATGGCTGGGCGAACACCCGGCGATACCCCGGGCGCGCCGTCCAGAGGCCGCGGCGACTTCTCCCAATCCCCGAGATGTTGTCCTCACCAACCTCTGCGCCAGGCCGGCGGCAACAAACAGCACCACGCGACTTGGCGCATTTTCGTGCGCCTGGATCTGCGGAAAACGGCAGCCAGGTCTTCGGCCGTTCTTGGGTGGCCGGCAGTTTCCGGTTTCCGGGCACCGCCAGCGCGCACCCCTTCATGCTCCCCACCCAAACCGAGTTCGATGGTTGGATGATGAGTTCGATGATTGGATGACGAGGTCGAGGCTCAAATCGTCGAGCTGGCCATCTAGTCATCGAACTCATCATGCAACCATCGAACTCGCCGACCCCTTCTCGACGACGGCGCAGTGCGTCCGGACGCAGGCTGGCCATCGGGCTGGTCCGGGTTTCAGAGCACAACCAGAGAACCTCTTCGGGGCGCTGTTCTTCGGGGCGGGCCGATGGCTGCGCGACTACGCGCCTTGGTCTTCTCGTCGATGTTGCGAGCCGTCCACAGCCGATCGTCCTCGCACGGGATCCACAACAGAATTCTTCCGTCCTCCCGAATGGACCTCTCACGGTCTCGGCGATTTGGACAAATGGGGCGGCGCCTGGTATGATGGGACACATGTTGCAGGGGACAGAACCCACCGGGTCAGCCGCACCGGACACCAGCGTGGAATACGACCTCGGCCTGGCGTGCGACGACCACGATTCCAGCGGCCAGCCGCGCTACGGTGGGATTGTTCTGGCGGGTCTTTCTTCCATGGCTCCTGGCCCAGAGCTGGTCGCGGTGCTGGACGGTGTCGACATGGGCCAGCTCGGCGACGCTGACCTGGTCGCTGTGCTGGCCGCCGCGGAGCGTGTGGCGTCGTGGGCGTACGAGACCTCAGCGCGGGCCTCGGCGCACATCGCTGACCGTGTCGCGCGTGCCTCGTGTCGTGCTGGGCGCAAGGACACCGGGTCCGGACGGCACTCGGCTGCGGCGCAGGAGGTCGCGTTGGCGACCGGCTGGTCACGTGCCAGCGCTGCACGGGTGGTCTCCCAGGGCCGTGCCCTGGCCGAGGTCGTCCCCCAGGTCGCTGTCGAGCTGCGTGCGGGGCGCTGACCAGGCAAGACACCAGAACCGTCCCCAACGTCGTGCCAGACGACGACGAACCGCACGACTTCGACGAACGGTGCCAGTGGCGGTTACCACCACCAGGTGCGGTGCGCGTCAACCTCACGATCTCCGCCGCGTCCCTGCTCGGCATCACCAACGACCCAGGCCACATCCCCGGTGCCGGGACCATCGACGCAGTCAC
>Ga0123353_10005428_pt1 | contig 16735 bp, 8 predicted proteins | sample TergutLab28metaG_3_FD_92763 | JGI IMG/M metagenome (GOLD analysis project Ga0123353, IMG submission 92763) | Labiotermes labralis P3 segment gut microbial communities from Petit-Saut dam, French Guiana - Lab288 P3 | ecosystem: Host-associated > Arthropoda: Insects > Digestive system > Gut ...
TATATGATAATATATATATATATATATATATATATTTATATATTTATATATGTATATATATATTTATATATGTATATATATATATATATATGTAAGCATGTATGTATGTATCTGTGTATATGTGTGTGTGTGTGTGTATATATAAATACATATGTATATGTGTTTGTTTACATGTGTATGGGGAGCAGAAACACATGTGTCTGCAGTGGTGTGTTACGGTATGTAATGACATTTTCTCCGAATCTTTCTGTTTTTCCACGCTTCTTCGTAACGTTTCTGACGTCATTTCAGGCTGTTTTATTTTATGTTCTCAGATGTGCTGCTGATTGCTAAATGTAAACGAGTAAGCCAGCCTGTAATTTAGCTTTCCCTTTCGCTTCGTGGAAAGCGCTCCGTACATTGGACCGACTTCAGAATTATTTATTTGTAGTTTGAAGTCCGACGAAGCGTCGTGTACTGCTTTTCAAACTGCGTTTCTCTGCATCAGTCACGTTCAGCGACAGTAATATTATTGAAAGCGACGCTTACACATTTGAACCGAACCATGAGCGACCTCTGAATAAATCCTGGACTTGTACTGACATAGGAACATTTCCTTAGTGTCAAACCATACCGTAACAGCATTTTAGTGTTCAACAGTAGGATGTTTTTAAACATGAATACGGTATAAGGAACGCCTTTTGACACACAGTATTCGTGTTCAAATTAAGTCATTCAAACTTAAATCCGTTGGACGGAGTGCTAACGAGTCGTTATTGAAACTCGTTTATCCCTCAGCGATCCCTCGCTAAATAGGCTGACAAGTTTCATAAGAAACTGCAAAACTAAAAAGAATCGTTTGGCGGGAATAAGATATTGTGAGATGTCTGGGATAAGGAGGCTCACGGGCTTCTTCTAGAAACCATTAGAAATATGTTGTCTCTTTCTTCCATAAATAATGTGTAATGACATTATAAAAAAATAGAAATACAAACAACTGTTACAAATGTGCGCATAGTAATGATTTAGTCTCAAGGTTATAGAACTGGTTTACGGTGCCATTACAACACAGCCCACAGCAGATGAGGATCGGTTAGCGGGGAAACTGCGGAATGTGTAAGAGAACAGAACTGCGCTCTTCTGGGTTATTACGCAGCGAATATTGGAAATTTCTGACCGAAGTTTCGGGATAACCTACCGATCCCATATTCGGGGGGAGATCCCCTGAATATGGGACCTGTAGGTTTGCCCGAAACGTCGGTCAGAAATTACCACTACTCGTTGCGTAAGAAACCAGAAGAGCGCAGTAATCGTATACTTGGCGGCTGCAGACTGAAATCACACACTATTATGTCGGATTACGTATACAAGCAAACGGCCTACTGCAGCGTTTGGTAGGACTGGATGCAGCTGGAAAACTGGGGGATCCTTGAATTTCCTATGTGTTGAAACCGCTGCCGACGAGGAGTGTCCCATTCGCCAATTAAAATAGCCATTATATTTCCCGGCGTCTTGAAGCAGCTGCTGGAATAGTAGCTTACACGTAAAATAAGCCGCGTATATTTCCTTGTACTTTATTTTCAGCCAGTCTTTGCTTGTATTCTATGTAAGAAGTCAGTAAATCCAAGCAAGGACTGCCGCTTTGTTTGCCAGTATTTAAAAATTAATTATAAAATTCCAGGTTTACTTCTAGTGTTTTTGAGGATTCGAATATTATGGGACGTTATACCATGTAAAATGGTAAAGTTTTAAATACAATTCGAAAAAAAGACAGAAGCTGCCCTACTTGAAACGTCGGTAACTATTTACCCTTCTAGAGGGCCTAACATCCCAGAAGTCCTGGAACCAAAACAAACTAGTGGTTAGTGACGCATAACAGAGAAATATGAGATATAGAGAGCTTGCTACGCCATTACCGTAGTAGCATGTAGGTTACATCAGAAGGTTCGTTTGGAAACTTCCCGCTCCCGAATTTATCTAAATTTATTCGCATGGAATTGAAGAGCTTTCGTGTTGATGTTTATTGGACCGTGCATCATTATGATAACTGAAGAATAAAAAAAGACAACTAGATGCCACTTGTTATTTTATTGTACTTCTTATAGGCTCAACATGTTTCGGGCATTATGTCCATCATCAGGAGCTCGCGACTGTGACGTTGATTACCACATTGGTCGTATCGTTCTTGGTTTGCTGTGTGTTGGAGGTTAGGTGCGGTTAGGCTGGAGTAGTATCCGGGCTTCAGGCTGCGTTATCCAAAGGGAAGCAGTTAGGCCAAGCTGTGGATTGGCTTATTGGCTGCTGCTGCCGCCGCTGCTGATGATGAATTGAGATGGAGTCTAGACTACTGGTTTATAAAGTTATTAGATTTGGCTGTACCTACGAATAATTCAATTTAGCAACTGTGCTCGGATTCTGAATGCGGAAGAATCAAGTTCAAACCTCAGCGGTCCAGCGTCTAGTTCCGATCGACAGCGCTTGCTGTTGTACAGTACGTGTTGAGCTCTAACCGACACGTCATTTTACAGCGTTTTATGTGGTTTGCCCTGAGCCTTTGTTATCTAGCGTCTGCGTTTGTAATTTGAAGATTAGTGATTAATTTGACCAGACTACTGGATTTCGCAAGAATATATTCGATGGCAGTGGGTTGATATTTCGAGGTCTTCAGCAAAATAGCTGAAGTTCTGTCGGAACATCTCACATAAATCTTCAGTAGAAGCATAAAACATTTCTTAAGGTGACCTTCAGAGGCGCACCGCGTGTCACTGGAATGCTAAATGTTTGTATGTTGGAATGTTCGGCATGGTGGCGAGAACGGTATTTGGTAGGCTTCTTCAAATAATAACACTACGAGTGCTGCTATTCATGCAGCGTGCAGAGGAGGGATGGGTGATTCACAAAAAGCCGCAGTCGGAAAACAGACTACTTGGTTTACCTAGGCCTAGAGGATACGATAATATTAGCACGTATCTTGAAAAAGTAGGTTGGTGTGGATTTAATGCGCTGATTGATGTTAGGATGCAGTGACGGTCGCTTGTACAGACAGTACTTAACATTCGAGTTTCATTTAGGCAGAAAATTTATTAAGTTTGTTAATAGCTTCCCAAAGAGAACTCTGCTGAATAAATTTTCGTAAAAGGCTTTGTAGCTTTCATTTACCTTCATTTGTTACCTTCGTTGTCGTAATTCGGATGCCACGAGGCTTGTGTTTATTTCGCCCGAAGTTCTAGTTCTGCACACCAAACGGTCAGGTATCACATGGACACGTACGTATACTCAATAACCTTCGCCCTTAAAATAACTTCCATAACTTACAGCATGTTGTGTAGGGGGGGAGACGGAGGAGTGAAGAGGGAATGGTATCTAAGCGAGGCCTTGTCAAGATGCGGAGATATTTTAGTTCTCTCATTGAGGATGTAAAAACCGCACGTCTTCTTCTGCAGTTACTCACCAAGAAAACATCTTTGGCGCATTGTGTTGGGTGAGTGTGAGGTCGTATTTTCGCTTATTTCCTTATGCAAATGTAAGTGAGATTCTTTACGTAATGCGCATTTCATATGTGTGATGAAAAACTGGTTTTCCGGGTTCTTACACTGCATGCTTGACACTCTTCGCTTTGCTTTACATGCGCAGTTAGAAATTCATTATAAGGAATAGTTGATTACTTTAATTTTAATGTTTCAGTTTATTCTTATTCGTTATTCAGCCCACAAATCAAAGTGAAAGTTCATATTCTGTCGCCTTTTTGAAGATACAAGCCTCCTAGGATGTTACCAATAGTAACTGTGTTAACCAGTTGACGTTGTATAACATCCGGGAAGACTTGAAAATTCGTCATAAACGCTTTGGGGAATTCAAATCTGGTATCGTATACATGTCTTCCATCTGAACACGTTTATTACTTTTTAACAATTAACATATATATATATATATATTGTCTGTTGCAGAAAAGGAGGTTGGTCTAGATGACAGTGTTGAAAAACTACTTACATGTACATTTCAAGGGTCAGTTAAGATCAGACTGAACTCAGAGACTGTCTGCATCCATTGTGTCCAGAATCTTTTATCTTTCAGTTTGGTATCCAAAAATAGAAAGACTAGTATATAAAGGAGTGTAATGCTGCCAGCTATGAGGCTGTGAAATTGGTCTCTACTACTGAGGGAAGGATATAGACAGGGTAATCCTAGTAATTAACCAACTTGATGCACAAAATCTTGTTTTATAATAAGTTTATTAAATGCCTCTACATGTTTCGAGCGCTATGTGCTTATCATCAGGAGGTCAAAACTGTATTATACAGCATCTGGTATCATCACACCTGTGGGTGGCCGTCCGGTGCACAGGTTGAGAGAAGACTCAGTCCTCTCTCAACCTGTGCACCGGACGGCCACCTACAAGTGTGATGATACCAGATGCTGTATAATACAGTTTTGACCTCCTGATGATGAGCACATAGCGCTCGAAACATGTAGAGGCATTTAATAGACGTGTTATAAAACAATATTTTGTGCAACAAGTTGGTTAATTACTAGGATTATACTGAGATACACGGTCAGCAAAACATCAAAAATAGGACAGGGTGTTCAGAATACGGTGCTGAGGAAGGTATTTGGACCTAAGAGGGATGTGGAAGAGACTGCGTAAGGAGAAGCTTCCTGAACTGTATACCTCTCCAAATATTATTCAGGTGTTCAAATCGCGAATCATAAGATGGGCGGGGAATGTAGCACGTGTAGGAGTTAGGACAGGTGCATGCTTGGTTTTAGTAGGGAAACCTGACAGAAAGAGACCACCTTGATGACCCAGACGTAGATGGGGGGATGTTATTGAAATAGATCTCCAGGAAGTGGAATGGGGGCGTGGACTGACTCTGTCTAGCTCAGGACAGGAACAGGTAGCAGGCTGTTGTAAACGCGGAACGAATCTTAGGGTTGCATAAAATGCAAGGAATTTATTGACTAACTGAAATACTGCTGGCTTATCAATGATTCTGCTCGATGGATTTTGTTTTGGATAGCTATAAACATGTTCTCTCACACTTAGGGAAAAATATCGGCATAACACGCAGTAAAGGGAGCCCAAATCAAGCCCGTAACGATCATTTCGAAAAGAATGCGGTGGTTGGGCGTGTACAATTTAGGTTTTAGAAATGCCCTTAAATTATCGGTCGGTAAAGCTCAAAAGAAGACGTCAACTGGAAAGCCTAGGCATTTATGGGAAAATAATATTAAAATGTACCTGAAATAAATTGATATGGGGTATGGACGAAATTTATATGATTAAGAGTAAGACCGTTCTTGCCAGTAATCAATCTGCAGGCTGTTTGCAAGTTTAGAGTGTATTCCAACTCCCCCATGAACTTTTATTTAACCTGAAGAATCGCTCCGCATCGCGCTGCTAATTACGGACGAACTTAACGAGGCCATACAAGCCTCAACAGGGTCTGTTCTTTTCTTTCATGGTTTATTTCATCAGATGAAATGCATTTTAAATATAATAAAGATTTCTTCCCACCCTTAAGCGAGCCCACAATTGCACACTATTTTCTGCCAGGAAGTTCGGATCTAAATCTGTGTTTCCTTAGGTCACCATAGCAAGCAAAATATTCGCAAATATTTTTATGTATTTCGTTGAGGATTAGTTTTGTTTACCCTTTCTTCTTTGCTTTGTTTACATGGCAAGAAGAGCAACAGTTGGAACTCAGATGTGGAACTCGAAAGAAGAGTAGCTTTCGTGTGGTTCCTTGAGAGTTACTTTTCACCCGACAAAAAATATACTGGAGAGAATCTGAAATTATTTGTCCTGAAGTATGCGTCTTTTTTTCCCGACTTTCTTAAATTCGTTTTTCTCGAGGGAGATAAATTTCAGATATATGTCATCCTTACAGCTCCCAGACCTAGCCGTATTACCCTTGCGAGAGTCAACGGAGGAGGCAAACCGTCTGTCTCTTGTCTCTCTCTCTCTCTGTCTCGGTGTTCTTAGCTAGATCTTTCTGTTGGCGAAGATGAAACGCGAAGAACATTAGGAAATGAAACGGAAGCGAAAAACAGCTGTAGATTTCATGAATTCATGGTCACACATTTTTCATTAATCTTTAGCCTATCATGCGTACTCGAAGCCGAAAGGATTTATAATTTCTGTGCGGATTTTTTATTTAAACCATAATTTTAGATCGTGAAGACGTACAATGAATTCATGTGTCTGAGCATGGAGTCCGGTGATGAAGTGTTGAGAAAACTGCAGTAAGAAATTCGGCGTCTTGGAAAAACATGGTGTTTCTTGTCTAGGCGGGAAATTACGGAACTGTCAAGGAAGATCATGTTTCCTGAAGGTGCAGCTTATATCAGTTTAACTTCCGGTATAAGTTTGCAATTACCCACAAACAAATTCCTTTATCGAACCAGTACAGACAAAACTCGCTGTACGCAAAACCAGAATTTTTGTCATAATGCCAACTTGCTGAAGCCAGGTAATAAATGTTTGCTTTTTTACATTGGAGTGTTAATTGCTGCAGTCATGCGTATTAGCTCTACGACGGAAATGTCATCCCAAATATGGAATTAGCGAGTGTGTGCCACAACGGAGAATAAGCTAATTAACGATTTGTAAGTCCTATGTGTGTGTGTGTGTGTGTGTGTGTGTGTGTGTGTGTGTGTGTGTCAGACACGTGAAATTGCGCATGCTGTAAGTTGTTACGGCCACTTTATTCCGGCTTATGTCAATATCATGGTCTGGCGTTTTTTTCCTTTACTTTGGTCCTTGGATCGCACCGTTCGTGCTAAATTACTTATACACGTAAGCAGTAACAGTAACAGTATAGCTTATAAATTATAAGATAGGCGGAGAATTTTGTTTGAATTTCCACGAATGTGACAAGGAAATTATTGTCGACCATGTATAATGCAGTGATACAAAACTACTTCTTAAATCCTAAAGGTAAAGTAATTTTTGGTGGTGTGAGTGGTTTTAGCCATTTTAATCCTGAACTAATATGTGAAATTACTTCTCTGTATGAGTGTGAAAATTGGTCGCTCACATTGAGGGAGGATCGTAGGCTGAGGGTGTTTGAGAATAGGGTGTTGAGAATATTTGGACCTAAGAGGGACGAGGTAACAAGAGAGTGGAGTGAACTACATAACGAGGAACTTGTGATCTGCATTCCTCTCCCACTTTTGTTCGGGTAACAAAATTGAGAAGAATGAGATCGGCGGGGCATGTAGCGCGTATTGGGGTGGAGAGGCGTATACAGGGTTTTGGTGGGGAAACCTGAAGGAAAGAGACCACTTGGGATACCCAGGCATAGATGGGAGGATAATATTAAGATAGATCATCAGGAAGTGGGATGTGGGGGTATGGACTAGATCGAGCTGGCTCAGGATAAGGACATGTGGATGGCACTTGTGAATTCGGTAATGAACCTTCGTCTTCTATAATATGGTGGAATTTCTTGACTAGTTGAAACCCGGTTAGCTTCTCAAGAAGGATTCAGCTCCATGGAGTAAGTAAGCGCAAAACTTCTCAGCTCTACAAATGACAGTATTTGTTTGAATGTTCCCCGGCTTCTGTCGTTTGTTCTGTGATACGAGAAGAATTAAGATGAAGATGATCATGTAGCATTAGTGGAATGACAATGACGGAGGAAAATCGAAGTACTCGGAGAAAAACCTGTCCAAATGTTTGTGTGTCTCCATAACCGTCACATGAATTCGTCTGGGGTTCAGCCACGTCTCCTCTCTGAGAGGCCGGTTTCTAACAGCCTGAACCATGGCACAACTCTGAGACTAAAATTGGCGTGTGTTTAATATCTGTATGATGATTCAGTTCGTACCTCACAGAGAATACTGTGTTTGTAGTAGCAATACCGTCTTTGAATGTCGTATAGATAAATAATTGCTGTTCATCATGAGAATGTTGTGGAACGCATGCAAGTAAACCAAGTGGTGTGGAGGGGAGTGGGGGGGGGGGAAGAATGAAATTTTCGTTGTAAGCCTAGCGGTGTGTGTAGTGACCAGTGAATTTTAAAGAGTTGCATAGTGAACAGAAAATGCACCATTGTTTATACCGATATAGTAATGGTTTACAAGCGGGCGTCATTTACATTGAAAAACCATCAGAACTGCCATTCTCTTACGGCATTTACGTAGACCTTATGAGATCTGTGACGGCTGTACCCTGTCACTGTCGGAATGTCCAACCGGTAACTTCGTGGACAGAGGCTTTAGTGTCCTGTATCACTTCTTTACAGCTCACTTGCATTTAACAGTGAAGCAAGGAGGACAGTTGTGTGACAGCTGGCTGCTGCCTGCTGTCCAGTAGGACGCCTTTACCCGAACTACCACTTCTAATCCATATTCATATGGGATACGTTATTGAAGAGAGAATTTTGAAACATTGTTTAAGATTTATTTCAAGTACAGACAGCAATCTACGTTCATCGAATTTTTCCTGTTAATGTGGGAGGTTTCGAAAGACTGGCGTGCATAGGCTGCTAATGACGTGGCTGAACTACTGCCTGAAGCGAGTACATAGCTCATGCCTGGCCGAAGGGACTGTGCCTATTAAGTTTGAATGTCTATATCACTTATACCGAACATTGAAAAGCCAGTAACATCAGCTTTAAACGCAACATGTTTACTAGTCCGGACAAATCACACACATTGTCTTGTTTAAAAGAAATGTTTTCTCCAAAACGGGCGCAAAATATTTTCGTAATTTTTAAGTACGTAATAAGCTATAATACCCGCATTTCATGAATCTAAATACGTATGTGAAATAACACGATACCTCATAGATTAGCGGAGTTCGTTTCGCAGCAGGAAGAAACATATATAGTGTTTAATTTATAGTAATTTGTACTAAAGGGGTAAGTAACGTGAACTCTGAAACGCCTGTTTATTTGTAGTTGTGTCGAAAGTGACACAATTTGTAATAGGACTTAACAGCTAGCTATACACATTGGGATATTTATAATTTTATTGTTCCCACAAATATAATGAAATTAAGAACTCGGGATACGTCTGTTTGTATGGTGAATATACTAGGCTAGGCGACCAAGAAATTTTAGTTTTGTTCCCGGCAGTTGCAAGAGATTTCTCTATTCACCGAACACCCAGACCATTTATGGAACCAACCTAGTTTGACATTCAATTCGTAACAGGGGTCTTTCGCAGCACTTAAGAGCCAGGGGCGTGAAATGTAACTTTTCACCTCATTCTGGTACCGAGTTAAAAATGTGTTGGGCTCTACCAGCGCTTCCCCGAATACCGCCATAGCATGGTGCTAAATTAAACACAGTGACAATTTTAACTTTGCTCACTGCATACTTACTTACCGTTTTTTAACACATTCTAATTGTCTCGACGTCTCATTTCTGCCAGCGTTACAAGTTCCGGATATAATGGCTTGTGTGTTTCGTCTTTATTTTATAATATAATTGCAGCTTAAACTGACCTCGCACTAACCCAGAACTTTGATACTTACCATTACGATAAAAAATTATCACTACTGATTTCCTTCACTTCTAGGTTGTTGGCAATTGGCTGATGTGTATTTCACGAAGAATAAGTTATATCTGATCAGATATCAGTCGTATATTGCTACTTGAAACTTAAAGATATGTGCACATATGTGTTATATGAGGAACGTAATGAAGTACGTTGCGTGGAATTGGACTAAGTTCGTCGCTTCCCAGGACTTTGAAGCATGGCAAAATCGTTAATCGTTTAAAAAGGCGGTGTGTTATGTAAGACATAACCTCGTGCCCAAAACAGCGTCGGTATGATGTGTGGTGCTGCAGAATTGTAATTCAAAGACAGGGATGTGTGTGTGTCTGTGTGAGAATTCAGTGTCAAGTTCGCTTCAAATTAAAAGTTACTGGAGCCAAATATTAAAAAGAAACAAGCCTATTTGTTATAAATTAGGGAGCCTAGACAAAGAGCAAAGAGCTGCATTCTGTAATTAATTCTGTGGAGACCTGCACCTATGGAAACAATTACACAGGCGGTACTAACAATTACACAATTAAATTATAGTCTACATGTTGTGAAAGATTATAACCTTCCGCGTATTTTAGAGGTTGTGTGTCTACACAGTACAGCATGCAGGAAATAATGCGCCCACTCCTTCAAAACAGTACGATACAGCTTTAAGAATATTACAAAATATAGGCGAATAATCATAAATCATGTGATTGTGAATTATTTAGTGAACGAAAACATTTACAGACGTCAGTGAATTACACATATCTGCAGTTTATATCAGTGCTTCATCTCGGAAGATAAAGGATGAACCAGTTGAAAATACCAGAACTTCGTTTGCCCATCCCGGAATCACCCCCGGTTCTTCCCGCAGGACTCCACTTCCCTCACATGCAAAGCTATGGTGGAGCGGGGAGTGGCGCACCGTTGCTCTTAGTTCCACCGTCCGTCGGAGTTCCCAGGCGTCGCCATTCTTGGATATGTAGGTAGGTAGACAAAATGCTTCATTAATGTGTTTCTGATTTATGTTATGATATAATGAATGCCTATGCTATACTCAGGCAACGGAAAGAAATCTCCTGGATCATTCCTTACGCTTTTCCCTCCAGATATTACGCTTTCCTTTCCAGCGTGCTTCCCTGGACCCCCTCTAGTCCTTCAGCCATTCCTTTCGCAGGGCTGTGGACGGGGGTAACAGCATAATAAATGTGGTCAGCGGCAACTGCTGTGGATTAGCTGGACAAGGCGATGGCCGAGTGGAGAAGAATGACTGAAGTTAGCTGACAGAGGGAACCCTCGGGCTCCGTCGTCGCTTCCATCCGTTTCGCTTTCCGTGGCCTCAGTGTATGTGCTAGCGATTACAGCCGATGAACTTGTTTGAACTACAATAACGTGTCTAAAAAGAATGAAACAGATTACTGAATTTGTAGGCTTCCTGTCCTGTTGTACGTTCTCTAGCAATGTTGAAAACGTGCACATGAATTGCTGCTTTTAGCTTTAGTGTGTTTTTGTAGTGGCCTTACCTGTTGTTATTATTATTATTATTATTGTTGTTGTTGTTGTTGTTGTTTTTATGCAGTAGACACCAAAGACGAGTAAATATTCCTGAGATGTTGTTTTGAGGTGTAGCCTAGAAACAGTCTGAAAAATTCTGACTGCGTTTGACTACATGCAGGGTTGTGGGTTCATGTGAAGACGGTATTGAATATTTCCCTTCTGTGAAGGATGGAGGATCTAGTGACCAGCCAAATGACCACCAGCACTTAGTAATTAATTATCAGTGTGTATGTGTGTGTGTGTGTGTGTGTGTGTGTTTGTGAATTTCTGTCTTAAATTTTTCATACTCATTGAAATTGTCTCATAGAACTTGTATTCCAAGACCACGAATGTATCTTACATATTAAAATTGATAAAAATTGACACTAAAATTCGTTCATATTGCAAGACACTTAAATGTTGATTCCTGCTGTTATGTCATCATGCATTTCAGTAGTATGAATTTATTTTTGGAATTTTCTATTCATTACACATCAGTAGTTATTTATTACACATCAGTAGTTATTTCTATAGCAAAACAAACTAGATACAACAATGTATCAAATTTATTTTATTTTGGAATGACACTCTACATGTTTCGGACGGTCTTTCAGTCAAACACCAGTAGTTCAAGACTATATACTGCTATCTGCTTGCTAGCAAGCAGACAGCAGTATATGTTTGACATTTGCCTGTTGCTGTATGTACAGTCTTGAACTACTGGTGTTGGACGGAAAGACCGTCCGAAACATGTAGAGTGTCATTCCAAAATAAAATAAATTTGATACATTGGTGCATCTAGTTTATTTTGCTATAGAAATAACTACTAATGTGTAATGAATAGAAAATTCCAAAAATAAACTAACAGATAAATCAAGTTGACGTACTGATACGACCTTCTTCAGGACTCCCTAGTCGGTACCAAGACCTACTTAATCATACGTAGGTTTACGTGTGGCACTTGGTTTGTCTCTGTTGGTAGTACGTATTGTACAAAATTGATGTGTGCTACAAATTACATTCGGAGTTTTTCCTCGACTGTAAAAGTCTCTTTGCCTTAAACCCCCAGTCTACAGAAGAAAGATAACGTCATGCGTACACTGATCAGTTTAACTAAGATTCAAGTCTTTCGGAACATAGGGTAAAGTAGATTGTTTAGAAAAATGTACCAGTGTTTTCGGAGGATGTTGCTGCGTACCTCTTCGCGTTAGACTGAGAAGAAATGCAAAAAATATGGATACACCACACTGCGCTTAGAATTTAGCTGCTGAATTCTACATTAAAATAATATTAAGGGTGTAATATATTAAGTTTAGCAAGTTTTCATTAGGTGTATGATCTTGCTGAAGATGTCACAGATGTGCCGAAACATGTAGGAGTAGTGAAGGACTACACTGGCGTGTTCGTCATATCTGCGTTTTTTTTATTTGGCGAAAGAATATTTTAATCAAAATACGTGGAAAAACTATTTGAAAGTATAGAAACACTATGTTTGCCCGAAACGTCGGTTCATGTGTACCAATATACACTGCGTCGTATCCCAAAAGACTGTAATATTCTCGTCTTAACGTTTCTTCAGTTTTCATGGATTAGGCTATTGGCATATTCCAGTTCAGAATTGAGGTGTATATACAGATCTCTTGTACATTTTGTAGGACCCCTTGGAATGGTATTGGTGCATCACAAGGCCTTTTACCCGTATGTGATAATATAACTCCTGAAATAGGGCCTAAAATTTCATGACCAATTACTGCTATTGAGGTGACACATGCGTTGGAATAATAATAATCATCATGTTCTAGTTGAAAAAGACATTTTGGAAGGTGGTTCTGTTTCCGTCATTACGTCATTAAACTGCTAAACTAACTAACTGCTTGGAGCAGAGTCCTTCCTAAGAAGCTAAATAGTCCTCATATAGTCAAATTCCCAGCATTTTATGGAACCCAAAGTTTCATTGCCTCTTTCAAAAGATCTCATCTTATCCTATTTAATGTCCACATTCCACTTCTTGAAGATCCATTTAAATATTAATCTCCTATCTTCGCCTGGGTCTTCCAAGTGGTCCTTTTCCATCAGGTCCTCACTGAAACCCTGTATGTGCCTCTCCTTTCCCCCATACGTGCCACATGCCCTGTCCATCTCGTTCTTCTTGATATTATCACCCCATTTCCCTTTTACCTCGTCCCTCTTAGACCCAAACATCTTCCTCAGTACCATATTCTCGAACATCCTCAGCCTGTGTTCCTCCATCATTGTAAGAATCTAAGCTTTACACCAGTACATAACAACAGGCAAAATTATAGTTTTGTATATTTTAATCTTTATTCTTCTAGATAGAAAACTTGACGACAAAACCTTCTGCACCAAATGATAGCAAGCATTCCCTGACTTCAGTCATCTCTTAATTTATTTATTATTCCATCATTTCATACAAACAAACATTATGCAACTTATTCTCTTACCACCAAGCCGAAGTAGATTTCACAGACTTTACTTTTACCTCATGCAGCTAGTGTAAAAATCTGAAGACGGATATATGACATGACACTGGATATGTTTTGAAACCAAGATTAGTGTCATAGCAGTCCAAGACTTTAGACGGCTTCTTATTACACTCTTGTGCTGGAGTTAGAACAGAACTACTACTCATTTACGACGAGGGGAATTTGTTTACTGCCTGTAACATGGCTATATTTACCCATTTTCCTTACGCATGTTCTATTCATGTATACAATTTGGGGTTGCCATTAAGCTGACGATTGTACTGAAACCTCCTGGCTGGCGAAGCGGTGTGGACATTTGCGTGGGTGGTTACCAGTGTTCTGAAACAACAGCAGCCCGATGCTTTAATTTTATACTGTGAAAATTACGGTGTCCTAATTTTCTACGAAGATATATGTTTTCACGACCGTACATCCTTGAAATTTCATGTTCAGAAGGATGTTCAGTAGATGCTGTTTAATGCATTCATCGCAAGTGAAGAGCACTATCATCACCATATCTGTTAATGTGGTAAGGTTTGTTTGCAACATCATAATCATCTCAAATATCAAACGAGGCTTTTCAACATAGACATTTTTAAAAAGCTTGTGATTTCGCATTGATGGCCTTTGATTTTATTTAATTCTTCTCAAAAGCTGTTTTAATAAAAATTGTAACTGACCAGAGCCACCTCACTGTCAAGGCTTCGCGATCACACTCAGCCATACGACACTAGGTAGGACTGCTCTGGACGAGTGATCAGCCCGACGCAGGGAAAGCTATTCGACAACACACAATACTCACAAGAAGCAGACATCTCTGCTTCCGGCGGAATTCGAACCCGCAGTTCCAACAAGCGAGCGACCACAGACGCACGCCTTAAGGTGGGTCCACACTTGTAACGTTACCGCGTAACGTAACACCGTATTGTGACAGTGTGAACGGGGCTCGTGACCGCGTGACGTATCAAAAGTTGGTTACGCAGTCACGTTACGGGCTTGTTTGATGCGCTGTCGGTATTTGGCTGTCACATCAAAGGGATGATATGGTTACAAAACGAAATCAATGCACCAAGTTACAAATATGCATAAAAATAAGGTGTTTCACCACTCCTACATGTTTCGACACGTCTGTGACATCCTCAGGGAGCTAGTACGTGATGTTGTAATAAATATTGCCGATATAATTCAATATATTTTAAGAACTAAATGTGGTGTAGGAAATTCTTGGGAATGGCATAGACGTGCCAAAACATGTAGAAGTGGGGAAAGATCTTACTTCTATATATGTTTGTAGTTTCTGCGTTGACTTGATTTTATAAATGAAGAATAATAGGAAATATCAATTTACTTCCATCACTTCTATACGCGTTTCCACAGTAGAAACCAGGCAAAACAAATGTAAGGAGAGGAGTAGACCACAAGCACTCTTCAGAGCAACTGTCTGTTCCGATCTTCAATTTCGATAAAGGCAGATAGAAGCAGCAGATTGATTGGAAACGTCGTACCTACCTACCAAGCTGGAAGAGAAAAGTCTCCGGTAAAATTTAACCTCGTCATTTGGCGATAGCCTGGTTCAGGCGGTCTGAAACTGGCTTGGGGGCCTTGTTACACTGCAGTTCACAAGAGACTGTATTATAGATGGACACGCGAAGAATGAAAGTATTTCAGTAATAAAGGAAAATCACAGGTTTAAATGATGTATTTGGCAAGGGATGTATCATAAAATTTCAGATGTTTCTAATATTTAGAAATGTTAGTGTGTACTTTATATATTCCTTGTCGGTGCTTGAAAGAGTAGTATGTCATGTAACAAGTCAACAAGTCTAAATCTGTAAAATATGCGTTTTATTTTATCATGTTTTGGAGGGTGGTGTATTTTTACCGAAACATGTCGAGGAGTGTCTTCACTACGCGTATGCATTCTATATTATGCAGTGAGTTGGTATAATAAACGAATATATCGATCCGCAGCGCTCAGAATGGAAGACTTTAAAATTTAGAAAAATATGTCGCAGTTGTTTTAGCACGAATTGTTTGGACATGATTATCAATAACATTACCCTATAGGATCTAAAACGTCTCGTGAATTTGTAATCAGATCCTTGATAAATATTTAGAATTTGACCCTATAGTAGTAGCTAGTAGTTTCTAGTGACCGTCTCGAACTTGCGCACTTGAAACTAGAAAAAAAAGGACTTTTCTGTTTTCTTTGAATTGGGTAATCATTTTTATGGCGTATTTACAAATTTCAGAAAGTGGAATGCAAATTGTTTTATGCAATTTGCGCTCCTTACTAGCCAATATCCCTGCGTAGTGATGTGACACCACAATGCCATACGCGAAATTTAATCCAAGATTGCAATGGTAAGACAGCATTCAACAAGAAGAAGGCTCTTTTTTACCTGGAAATTGGACTTTAAAATTTGGAAAAAAAAAAGTGAAATGGTACATTGGAGCATAGATTTGTACGGTGCTGAAACTTTAACACTTTGGAAAGTAGGTCATCCTGTAAAAAATGAAGAAGTATTACATAGAGTCAAGGAGCAACGAAACATCCTGCATGCAGTAAGACGAAGGAAGGCTAACTGGACTGGTCACATCTTGCGTAGGAACGGCCTTCTAAACCACGTTAATGAATGAAAGATAGGGGACGAGAAGACTGGGTAGAAGACGTAAGCAGCTGTTGGATGCTCTTAGGTAAAATAGAAGGTACTAGAATGCCGACACCTCTGGTCGCTCTGTCTAAGGGGCGGGTCTGCGGCCGCTCTTTTGTTGGTATTGCCGGTTTGAATCCCGCCGGTGTGCATGGAAGAATGTCTTTTGTAAGTGTTGTTCGTTGTTAAGTATAGGTCCCTATGACGGGCTGTTCACTTGTCCAGAGGAGTCTTACTGAGTATGAAGTGTGTGTGTCACTGAATATGACGAGATGCAACAGTACCATCTACAACTGCAATCAATAAGTAGACAGATGAGAAGACTAAGAATGAAGAGCGGTACTGGAAGTTGAAAGAGGGAGCACTGGTTCGCATTTTGTGGAGAACTCACTGTGAAGAGTTTATGGACCTGTTGCAAGACCGGCTATATAATGAATGCAAAATTTCGCTTACTAATTTTGTTGCTATCATTAGGTGAGACAGTAAACTCCGTGGCCTTAGTCCGCACGCGAACTATACCGACAGAGCGACCGCCGCCGGTCGGCGAAGTTAGTGCCAACTTTTGCGGATAGAGGGGTGTCACGTGGTCAGCGCAACGGGTCCCCA
>Ga0123353_10005429_pt1 | contig 16733 bp, 11 predicted proteins | sample TergutLab28metaG_3_FD_92763 | JGI IMG/M metagenome (GOLD analysis project Ga0123353, IMG submission 92763) | Labiotermes labralis P3 segment gut microbial communities from Petit-Saut dam, French Guiana - Lab288 P3 | ecosystem: Host-associated > Arthropoda: Insects > Digestive system > Gut ...
AGAAGTGGCCGCACTATGAAGGCGTACAACGGCAATACAGAAGTGGCTGCACTATGAAGGCGTACAACGGCTATACAGAAGTGGCCGCACTATGAAGGCGTACAACGGCTATACAGAAGTGGCTGCACTATGAAGGCATACAGCGGCTATACAGAAGTTACTGCACTCGTTCTTAATCTCTCAACCCCCCGGCCGCTTTTCCTTCCAAATCACTGCAGGTAACTATTGAGTGAGAGGCGTGGTGGCCACCAGAGCAGGTCTGAACGATTAGAACAAGAGAAAAGTCTCTCGATTCTGCCGGGACTCGAGCCCCGCACCGTCCATCCCGTAGCCCAGTGTGTGTACTGTCTGCGGTACGAACACTGAGTTGATTTTTATAATAAAGCATTCCAAACTAGTCCGATGATCTCTAGCAAGCCGTCGTGTTGAAGAAGTAGAAGAAGAAGAAGAAGAAGAAGAAGAAGAAGAAGAAGAAGAAGCAGCTTATGATGATGATGATGATGATGATGATGATGGTGGTGGTGGTGGTGGTAATAAAGCTGACGACGAGGGCGACCTATTTAAAGGAAAATATGTGGAATTTACAGGAAGCTGGAGGCACTCTGTGAATTGTACCAACTGTGTTGCAGTCAAAATTAGGCTACCGGAACACATAGCACATATCACGTAGCACGTAGGTGTTAAATAAGACATGGGAAACCTTGGTAAGAAAATATTAAAAGGAATTTTAGAGGCGTATGAGGTGCAACAGTGCGGACTGCATGCTTCTGGTTCAGGACGTTCCTGAGGCTGTATTTGAGCACGATGTCAGATCTCAGAAGGCAGGGGAACCTCTGGAATGGCTGCGCGACTGTCAGATCCTCAAGAACTCTGCTCTATATTCCCACTCCTTTGGCACGATGCCAAACAAAAACCATTCTAAGAGTGTAATAAAAGTGAACAAGACGACTAAACGCTTCTACTGACGTATATGTAAAGAAGTTAGGAAATGTCCGCAGGGCGTAACACTTCTGGCGCTTTCGCATTCACAAATTCTCTTTCTTCGTCCTGCCTACGTGGGCAGTAGGGCACAATCTGCACCGTCGCTTCCGGCACATCTGTAACAGTTCCGACGGTTGTCTTTGTAGCGTTGCCACCACTGCGTGTTTGTACCTAGTCACTCCTGTCCAAGCTCACGGACAGCCCAGTCTAGGCAGCTGTACCTGTAAATGTAACGAAGGCTTTCTAGCTGGCAAGGAGCAGACGGATGTGGAACTTCGCTGAGCTCAGCGCAGCGAAGTTGTCAGTGACTATAATCTGTCGCTACAGCTTTCGGTTTGCCTTCTGGTTCCCATCGTCATGTCGTCTTGTCTATACCTATCATTTAGTGGCAGTTTATGTAACTGAATCCAGACGGGAAAGTGCAGTATTGCAGAGGTGGCATAGCTGTCTTTGTCAGTGTCCTCGTCCATAACATTTATAGCAGCCGGACCATGGCGTTTTCGGCATCGGTAGTCAGTACTGTCTGTATGTCAGGTACTGTCGGTAGTTAATGCTGTCTGTATGTCAGGTACTGTCGGTAGTCAGTACTGTCGGCATGTCAGGTACTGTCGGTAGTCATTACTGTCGGCATGTCAGGTACTGTCGGTAGTCGGTACTGTCGGCATGTCAGGTACTGTCGGTAGTCAGTACTGTGGGCATGTCAGGTACTGTCGGTAGTCAGTACTATCGGCATGTCAGGTACTGTCGGTAGTCAGTACTGTCGGCATGTCAGGTACTGTCGGCATGTCAGGTACTGTCGGTAGTCAGTACTGCCGGCATGTCAGGTACAGTCCAAGTATCAGCGGCGATCTCCAGCCCTCTCATGTCGGTGAAGTCTCAAGATCTGAATGTTCCGTAATGACAGTGCCAACGGTTATTATCTCGGGTGCAACAACCTGATAGTGACGAACGACGTCGATTCAGTTTTCCTACCGACAAAAGTTACCAAACTCGAGTCTGGGTTTTGAATGCTTAAACTGAAGAAGTTCTTACGAAAACCATTGCATTATTTAAGTAATTTTCTTGCATATTTTTCCTAATATCGTACAAAATCGTGTAGAGATTTCACTCCATAACGGTTAGCATGTCTAAATCGTCGAGCGTTTCACCGACCTCTCTTCATTTACGGCCCTTACCGCATAACCGGAAATATATCCTGTTCCAGTTGTGTAACGTAAACCAACAAAATGCACACGTTTCAAATTAATGTTTTAATTCGATTCTTGGTGTCTTCTACATGTTACGAACATCTTGTGTTCATCATCAGGAAGACCACTTGTACGTGCAATTATTTACGGTATGTTTTTCATGCATTTATGTAAGCAGTCTGTCAGGTGGAAGGATGTGCTCGATACTACACATTTAATGCAGAACGCTGTTAAATGTGGTGAGGTTTCGAGCACATCCTTCCACCTGACAGACTGCTTACATAAATGCATGAAAAACATACCGTAAATAATTGCACGTACAAATGGTCTTCCTGATGATGAACACAAGATGTTCGAAACTTGTAGAAGACACCAAGAATCGAGTTAAAACATCAATTTGAAACGCATGCATTTTGTTGGTTTATGTTACACAATTGTATCACAATGCACGGTACAAAACAGCATAAATATCCTGATCCCTGTGCTCTCTCCCAAAAGGCGGGCTGTTTGTTGGGCCTCGTTGTGTATTTCTTACCTCAAAGAAAACACTGTTGTGCAATCTAATTGCTTAAATATATGTAGGTCTTCACGTAACGTTCACAGTTTTTGTTCCGTTGTAACTAAGATACACACATTTCTACTGCTATTACTAAAATTTCCAAATATGAAATTTCACGAAAAGTTTTTCCATGTAGTGGAGTTGTTACTTGTACATGTGGCCGGGCGGACGGACGGACTTAACGAGGCTAGCAGTCTCTTTTCGGAACCATTCTGTGAACAGCAACTAAGAATTGTTGGGAAGTTGTAAAAAAGGAATAATTTTTCCCCGTTTCCTCATTCTCCGTTTCCTTAAAGGAAGACGAAATGTTGGTAGCACTTTCATCAAATTTTCTACACTCGCTCTAGCATTGCTTTTAAGCTGCTTGCTTGCAGGCGCTAGCTAGGCAACCCCGGCACACACAGGCTCTTTTACTTTCACGACGACTGCTCAAGGCTCTATAGCTCCTTGTCGGATTGTCGGCAGTCCATGCTGCTGTGGGATCGTGGGGGTGGTGTGGGGGTGAAAGAAATCTTAATTAACGAGTCCATTGTTCTGAGAGCACCAGGGTGTGGAGTGAGTGACGGGAAAGGCTTGCTTGCGGAAGAATGAGAAAAGGGGAAGAATTACGAAAAGAGAAAGAATGAGAGACAGGGAAAGCAGTTGGTGACACTGCGGTGAGGAAGGGCGAGTGATGAGAGTGCTACTGTCTGGGACTGAACTGGGACAGTCCACGTGATAATCACTGTTGTTGCTTTCTGTGCTGCTAGTGGCACTGGTGAGTGCTTGCGTTTATGCACGTGGCGCTGTAGGTACTGCAGCAGTATAACTGATAGGTGCTGAGAATAGCTCAGTACAACGGACCTAACTCAGTGTACAGATGAACATATACAGAACTACAATTTTGTGTGTTGTTTGGAGACAATTTCGCGCAACTATCAGTAAATGGGAGGATATTATTAAAATAGATGCTGAAGGAATAGGATGGGAGTGCGTGGACTCGATTAATCTGGGTCAGGACAGGGACAAGTGGCGGGCTGTTGTAAGCGTTGGGATGAACTTGCGGTTTCCATAAAATGCGGGTAATTTCTTGACGAGCTGAAACACTTGCTGCTGCTGCTACTGCTGGTACAGAACACTGCTCCATGGAGCCAGTGAACAGTCCCTTTCGGTTGGTGTTGTCTCTCTCTCTCTCTCCACCTTTCTACCTGCGGACAGAAGCAAATCCAGTTTCCGAAACTTTCTGTTTAGTTTCTTTAATTGTTTGTTCACCAACGAGCGGAAGGACCGACCAACTCCAAAACAGTGACCTTCTTGTGCTCGGCTTCAAATAAAGTACTGACGCTCGCTGGTTTACAGCGCTCTGCCGTTTCGACGACCACGTCGTACAGTCGTGTTCGAAGTGGGAAGTACGTAAAGATCAGACATATCGACCATACGCATGCGCATTGCATTCATCGGTCGCGAGGCTTGCCGATTGGATGATAGTCGTAAGTACGAGCGGTCGTAAGGCGATGTTGTAAGTCGTGGAGCATCTGTACTTGGCTTCGTAACCTGCATTGTTGAATGAACTGACTACCTTGGTCAAGTACTGGAGTTGGGGCTAAATGAACGGACCATGTAGCAAGAATAGGGTGGTAAAATGTACGTATGAAATTCGGATCATAAAACCCAAAGGGAAGAGACAAATTTGAAGACGTAAGCATAGATGGGAGGATAATATTAAAGTGAAACGGAAGTAAATAATATCGGTGATTGTGGACGTGATTCATCGGGGTGGTACAGCGAGCAGTGGGCGGTTCACGGTTCGCAGCATTTACACTACAGAATGGGCAGACAGTGTCTTGTGCAACAGAATGGCTGTTAGCGTCGTCAGCAGTTAGTGCCATCACAGTAGTTCAAGGTAAGTTTGGCATAATGAGGAGACCGAGCAGGACTTGCATTTTTTATCTCAGTCGCTTTACTTCGCTGCTGCCGTCTCAAACTACAAGTTTGAGAATAGTTAACTTAGGCCAACTGAATTGCCTCTAAATATATGGGCTGGTTGTTTGTTGTTGATGAAGTAACTGTCCACGTGAAACAGAGTCCGTCTTGAGAAGCTAATCGTGACTCGGGTAGCCAATAAACTCCCCACTTTCTGTTGCGAAACCCGTAAATTCGCCATCCACTACACAACTTGCTCGGCTGTTTCTAATTTCATTTTCATACACGTATAAAGTTGAAGTGTATAGAACTTGGTTATGGAACACGAAAGTAATGTGTTTTCATTTCAACCCTGTATTGCAATAGACCGCTGTGTCTGTCTGCATAAACGAGAAATTAATGTGAAAATAATAGATCTTCATTTGTTATATTTAGGGACGCGAATTATATTTGACTCAGCTGCTGTTTTTACTGTTCTGTTATTTGTACATTCTGATACATAATGTTGTATTTGTACATTCTGATACATAATGTTGTATTATCGCAGTAAATATTTGTGCAATTGTGTTCGTTTAGTCTACCTTCGGGTAGCGACGTCGAGGGACATTCCAGCTGTATAACCCAGAACTTCGTCAGCTCTTGACTTTCACTTGTCTGCCAAGTATGTCCGAGCAGTTGCTATTGTCAGAAATGTTCCTTGACCATGTACACATATACCATGCGTGTACCGCCCCCGGCGCCACAGAATTTGAGAATCTGTTGCTCAGCTTCTGACGTCAGTATAGAGGCACACTGTTAGCAGTACATGTCGAAGCAGCTGCTCCAAATGTGACAGGTGAAATTGTCCCAGTGCTTAATTCTGCACCACCCCATTGAGGGTGTGTGGTCATTCTCACGTTGCGCCTTCTTTACCCCGGCTAAAGAGCCCCTGGTGCCCAATGAACAGGAAGTACGATGGGTATCAGACGACCCTGTGCCTGTCTTCGCCCACCCGCGAATCCAAGTACGCCTCCTTCCTTCACATCCCGGAGCCTAATCCCTATACCGAAAGGTCTTCATTTTGCTTTATTACAATAGCGTTTTATTTATTAATAAGTGACACGACGACTGATCGCCCCCACAGAGGAGGTCTTCCATTTTCATTAATAATTTAAAAACCCGTTAAAGGAAAAGGTCAGCCTGAATTACGTTTAAACACCCAGTCCGTACCGCGCAGTAAACACAGTCCGTCTCAGTTACAAAAACCAGTCATTTAATGCTGTATAGGGAAATAATAGCTGTTTGTTCTCAGATCCACACAAAACACATAAATACAACTGTGTGGGCTGAACGTAGAGTTTGTGAATGTTCAGCCTGGTGGCTGTCAAGTAACTACCAGGCTTGCAAGGTTTATCGAACGGCATGGACCGGTGTCACTTTCCCAGTTTCAGCGCACTGCACTGTACTCATTTTGTAACTTTTAACCTGAGATGTCCCCAAGCTGTGTGTCATACTGCAATACCAACACCAGCTGTAGTTTCATGTGTATATATCTGTATTTATATGTCATCTGCTGGGTTATGTGGATCCACTCTTTTGAATGACAACTATTTGTTGCCACTTTCGTTCGGCTCATTTGTCATACTAACGTGGTCCACTCAAACGACTGCCCACAAGCACGGCGGAGTAGCAGCGGGAAATGACAAACGGTAGTTGTCGGATAAAATAATGAATCTGTATAACTGAATTGGAGACTTGGAAGGAAAATGAGAACTACTGTAGTCATGACAGCGAATCTGTGCAACTTGACGAGTATAAATCACTCATACGAACCACCAAACCACGACGTTTCGTCCAATAAGCCTGGCACGTTGTTTCGGAACTGTTGCTAAATGCAATAGTCACCACTTCAACACATGACCCATGTAATTGTCCCCCCCCCCACCCGCGGGCTGTGGTCTGTCTCCTGTCGCTCACTTGCAGTACCCCTCGTGACTGGCATGGTAATCACTTTCCACCCGGACTGAATAATTAATTAGGTTCTTTCCCCTACTTGTCTGAGGTTTCTTTCCCTTTTTCATCTTTATTTCCACTCCGCTCGTTTTTTTCGACTCTTCCCGATTTGTGTGGTATGCGTCTTCCCTCCGTCCCAGACCTTCAACTGTAGCAGCAGGATTGTGCATTCATTGTAAAGACAATTTGTATCGCTTGATTATGTTTGAATTTGAAAACAAGAATTTTGTTTAAGTGAACATGCAATTTGTATACATTACAGCAGCACGTCATAGTTTCTGTAAGTTATAAACAATCAGGCTGTTTAATTTAAGATTGCAAAGAATTTGATTATGCAAAAATCAGGCTAAGAGATGGTATGAGAAGACGCCAGATTTGTGTAGCGTTATTTAAAACCCTTAAGAGATCAGTGGTTATTTTATGTTCCACGGGGTTTGGCATAAAAATTCTGCGTGCTGCCCGCACATTGTGTTTATGTGATTTTGTATGGGTCTCAGAACAAACAGTGTTCACTCCCCCTCCCCCGTCAGCAGCTGACTGGTTTCTCTAACCGAGGTTCGTTGTGTTTAGTGCACGGTACAAACTGAACCTTTGCATACGGTTTAGGTTCATCTTTTGAAGGGTTTTGTAACTTTAGGTCGATTCCAACTTCGCCGTCGAAATTTCTGAGGTGATATACGCTGTTAATGATAATGAACCGCAGTGTCTCAGGCCGCAGGACAGGAAATTATTGTTGGAGGCTACAGAGGAACAGCTTCTGGAATTTAAGAGAGGAATAATTTTTTATATGTGTCCGTTCTTCAACCAAAGTCTTCCATCCTTTTATCCTTTTCACCTGCATTTAGTTGGCACTTTCCCCACCAGAAACTGAAATAAGAAACGTTTCTTTCTGTCGGCAGCCACACTGTTCAGGAGCACAACTGCCACGTGAGAACAGCACAGCATATAGACCTACTGTGTGTGACCTGTTATGCTGATGTGCACAGCACACATGTACCTTACCTACAGATTCAAAGTATTTATAGTTAGGCCATTAAAAGTTGCCTAATGTATTGGCGGAATACTTCTCAATGTAACGACTGAATACCTAAGAAGATATTCCGGCCGGAACTTGACGCTACCTACTTTACTCCATCTGTCGTAGTTGTGCAGAAGGCGCCATACCGAGTTCGAGCCGTCTGGTCGCCACGATATGTTGATCAGACGCAGAGAACTTTCACTTCTCTGCATCTAGTTTTTGTGCTCACCTTGTACTGCTGTACCGTGCAAGCATAGTTCTTCGACACGTTGATAACGTTTTGCCAGCTGACTCGAATCTTTGGTTTTTTGCATCAGGGGTGTCAAGTAGTCGATATTTTCCAATTCCTGCATTGCTGTTTTCCTGCCCCCTATCCAGCAAGACCCAGTTTTGAAGGTTAAAAGTTCGCCCTAGGACAGGCCTTGAAGGCCTAGAGGGGAGTAGAGATATAATTCTACTCTTTAACAAAGGCGCTACATTGAGTGAGTGGTCAACGCCACGCCCCGTCCACTTTACCCCTGGGAATGACCCTATACCCGTTGTATAGTAAGCTTGGTGGGCTCCAGTGCCGGTGTGGACGGATGCAGAAAATCTTGCGCCCACCGGGATTCGATCCCCGGACCGTTCAGTCCGTAGCGAACAGCCCCGAGGTACTAAAGTTATTTTTATACTTTTCTAACAGTCAAACCTCTTATGTAGGGGCTAATATAGAGTATCTTGGATACGTAGCCCAGGGCTCGCCAACTTCAATATGAGGGCTACATAATTCGTAAGGATACACCGGAGATCCGCACTTGCGTATCGATATATCAAAAATGATGGGAGGAGGGGAATTGTATGAACTAGAACGCCGTTATTTACAAACCAGATGTGCTGTTGACACTCTCCACGTGTCCAACGGCCGCAAATACTTTGACGGCCAGCCTTGACGTGGCTTGTCTGTGCAGTTCTTTCATTGCGCGCACACCCCTCCGTCTCTGTACCTTGCTTTTACGCGATTTTCCTTTTCTGCTCACGAATGATATTGCTTTACTTTCCACTTATTTTCCTGAGTGCTAAAGGTAATGTTGCTGTATAAGCGACGAAGTCGTGTGCGGCCTCAGAGGTATCGCACCAGTCTTTCTGATCCTTTGAGCTGGATGGAGGTGAGTGGTCAGCTTCACCTTCCTGCCGCTTTTTCCCCGAGGTAAGGGACCTCGGTACCCGTTATATAGGATGGTGGGTGTTCTCCAGAGTCGGTGTGGTCACTGGATGAGAGAAAGCCCTCTTACCTCTGTCGAGAATGTTATCCAGTTCCTTGTCATCCAGCCCGTAGCGTAATCGCTTGCTGGCTGAGCTGTCCAGTGGGTGAAGGTAAAGGTCGCCTTATAACAGGCCATTTAGGTCCGGAGGGGGATTAGAAGTAGAGCTGTTGCTTTAGCCTTGGTGCTGGGTGGGGGCAGAGTGGTCAACGCCACTCACCGGTCGCTTTACACCCGTGAAAGGGCGCGATATCCTCTTCACAAGGGGCTGGCTGGTCCCCTGGGTCGGTCTGGTCTGGTGCGGAAAATCTGGCCGTCAACGGGGTTCGATCTCGAACCGTCCAGCCCGTAGCTAATCGTTATACCGACTACGCTGACTTGGCCCACCTTTCACCGTGTGTGCTCACAAGTAGGAAATACGTCTCTGTTCACCGTCTGGTAACGGCGCATTTGGTAACGCATTGCATGCTGCTCTCTCTTCGCAGTGATGTTGCTATACAAACTGCTGTGCGACAGATCTGTACGCCATGTGACTGAATTCTGAAAGTGTTCAGTCAGTCTCAATCTACCTGTGACTGTCTTCATGCAACATTACTGCTTGACAAGCTAGTAGTAGCTCAGCCGGTGAAAGAATTCCCCACATTGTTTGGGGCCGAAATTTTATTACCGTGATTTATGACCATTTTGTCATTGGTTGTGGTCCTGAGCAGCAGCAGTAGTCTGCTCATCAAATCCACACACTCACACTCCCACAGCCACAGCCTGTTTATCAAGCCCACATATTCACACCACCACACCTACAGCCTGTCTATCAAATCCACATAGCCACACCTCCACAGCCACAGCCTGTTTATCAAATCCACACAGCCACAGTCCCACAGAACGGCCTGTTTATCAAGTCCACACAGCGACACCACCACAGCTACAGCCTGTTTATCAAATTCTCACCCCCTCAACCACACCCCTACAACTACAGCCTGTTATCAGATCCACACCCTCACAGCCACAGCCTGCTTTATATGATTCGGTGGCGACATTATTCCACCTTCCACTCAAGTATTTCCATGTTGCTTCTTCCGTTTTGGTTTACGTACCGAAAGTGTACATGCATTTACCACGTATCTAATACATTCTATATTTGCCGCCAATCCCACACCCTCTGAACGTAAGTCACGAGAATTGCCAGAGTTTTTGGTAGACAAAGCTCTCAATAACTTTGCTAATGTGAAGGACGGTGTGCTGTAGTGCAGGTGCGACTTCGCTTAACATCTCTGGCGATATTTCCTTAAATGTGGCCGTGCATGTCAGTCAGAACAACGGCTCATTCACTGGAGGTGTGTGCCTGTGAAATGCGCTTTGCAATGCGGACGGGAGAAGGCAGATTATTTATAATAAGCTCTTATAATAGGGCTGTTGTTGCTGCTGATGCTGCTGCTACCCCAAATGCCCTGTGGCTTGGATCGCTGTGTGTGTCAATACGGTTCTTTAACTTGGAAACCTGTGTTTATTGGTAGAGAGGAAATCTCTCCTAAGTAGCACGCGAGGAAATTAAAAAGTTTGTCTTCGGTTTCATTTCTCTTCATATCATTGAAGTGAAGTGAACTGAAAATTCAGCTCTCTGCCGCTGTATGGAATTACAGAGTTACAACAACAAAAAATCACGAAAGGAAAAGAGGATTATGAAAACTCGTGTACTTTTTATCAGAGAACTACTCAGTTTTTGGATCATTTATCATCGTTGCAGCATTTATGAATGCCCAGGTCCCACAATTCCCCTCCCGTAAAAACAGTATTTACAGCAAGAAAATGATTCAGTGTATTTTTGTCTGCAGTTCACCGTCTTGTTACCCTCCTCTTGTAGGTGTCAATTATTTAAACAGGAAGAGTGGATGAAAGAGGGTCGGACCCGTCATTCATTTTTCATATCTCGTTCCTACAGAAGAGAAACACCACTTATGTGACCTCATTTCTAATTAATCTTTCTTTACTCATGCATTATTTTCCATTTACGCAAATTACCGAATCTCCGCTTGCATTGCTCCAAATAGCCAAATGTACATAACCGCCTGTTCCTCTGTACGCCATTCTTCATATCACGTTTTAACTGACATATGGTGGAATGAAAGAATTTTTAATTTTTTAACTGCGTGCTACAAGAGTAAATAAATTTCCCTCATTGGGTAATACGGAGGTACGGAACCTTTGTACCAACATTCCACACTCACTGTGGTATGTTTTCTAATACAAACGCAAAATTTTTGTTTATTGACTTGTACTGTATCATGAATGTTTTACTGAGCAATTTGATTAGATTAGCTAAATGCGGTGATTCGTCGAGCGCTCTTTTGTTACACAGCAAACAATAAATATACAGGAGCTCAGAGCAGGAGCCAGTATAACGATTTGGAACAAATGCGGATTAAGTGGCTGGTTGTTAGGGGCGTTAGTAAAATTGCGAAAGCGCCTATTAGGTCTGTCTGTCTGTCTATCTGCCCGCATGGAACAACTCGGCTGCCACTGGGCGTATTTTTTATTAAATTTGGTTTTTGGGTATTTTTAGGAAATCTGCCGAGAAAATAAGTTTAATTAAAATCGGACAAGAATGACGGCACTTCACATGAAGACGGATGCTCAGTTTTGATCGTGTCTCGCTTAATTTTTCGTAAAATGAAAAATGTTTCAAACGTTGGAGAGTAAACCAAATCACACGTTTTACTTTCAATAACTTTTTTTTTTTCAAAATTGCGCCGTTTATGAGATACGTGGAAAAATATTGTAGAGCGGGGCAGGCCAGAAATAACAATATGGCGCATGCGCATTGCATTCTGGTAACTTAAGGCCACACACACACACAAACGCACACATTATATAAAGCTTATTGCTTTTCAACTACAACAATGTTTGCACTAACGCCCCTCATTGTTACGTTACGCGTACATTGGCTGTTGCAACCGACACACAGTGCGTTTACTGTGCGGTACGAAATGAATCGTTTATGTGTAATTCAGGTTGCACTTGGACTTCAGAGCTATTGAGAAGTCAGTATGCATCCCGAAAGTCCGCGACACACAGTTTCTTGTATTGGGTATATTAACCGACTAATGCCTGCAATAAAACACACATCACAAAACGCAATTCATGGTGTCAACTCCTACATGTTTCGGCACCGGACTGCTGTCTTCAGGAAGTCTACCAAAACCAGTAACAGGTGCAACACGCCAACCCGGGCACTGACCTCCCTCACTGTCACCATCACAACAGACACCAAAGTTAGACGGTTCCCATGATTCCCAAATTGTTTCTGCAGGCTTCTCATGCAGCCCTCCCGATTTAAATACATCGCATTTAATCTGCTAGCTGAACAGAAAAAGGTAACTGTATTAAATCTCCAAATTATGCCCTTTAGCATTAATGAGAAATTAAAATTTGGCCACCCTTACTGCACGCTGCTACTGTCAGCGTTCTACCGGCTTATTCATACGTTTTCATTTTCATTCTACTCTTACCAGAAGGACGAGCGGGCGAAGCGTTGATACCGTTTGAAATGTTGTGATCCTTTTCCCACATACAAATGTGTCTCTAATCGCCGTCTTGCTTTTCACTTCTTCTTTCTGTCCCTCACTTGGTCTTCAGAGGTTTAAATGTACCCTTATACTTCAGAGGGTTAAATACACCCTTATACTCGTGTTAGACTCCTCCATTCCATCAGTTTTATTCCACACTGGAATTAAGAAAGCATCAAAATCAAATATTTTCTCAATCACTTTAAGACATCTCCATCTACACCCCAAAGCTTAAAAGACATTGGAAGAATCTACAGAGCCGATCTTAGAAAAAAAAGATTGATGTATTAAAAATTGTATTAACGCCTCCCCTGTGTACGATCAGTTTTTCCTCTCCTTTATGTAGTAAGCCCATCCCTGTCTACTCTAAGTCTTCAGCGAGAAACCGTTTTGACAGGTATTGCCACGATTTGGGCTGAAATTCATATTGACAGCATTTTCTCTTCAAAGGTAGAGAGAAATATCTTCGTGTGGGGCAAAGGGAGATGAGAAACGAGGAAAAGATGGTGGGAATCCCCTCAAAAGGTTTACGGCAAGACCGGTAGAAAACCAAACGAAGTCACACTCAAAGACGCTGGATAGTCTTCCTCTGCAAAGTGAATCATTTCTGTGAGAACAAAAGCACTCGTTCAGTGGAGGCCTGAGCCCTGCGTAACGGCAATCGTAGTGTGATATGACTTCTGAACCGCGGCATCTGCACATTCCTGTTTGAACTGCAGCTGTAAAAAGGAAGTCTACAGCAGAGGGAGTTGAACCAACATATTTGATTGTAAGAAGTCAGTTCGTGAAGTGATTTACGGCTCGCTGAAAATACAATAAAATTTAATGGTGCGTCAACGGAAATGCAGTTACAACATTCCGTATGGGACTATATGCTGCTAAACAGACTGTTCTGTGGCAATGCGTTCGTCTGCAGTAACAGGGTGTATCAAAATATTTGCAGACTATTTCCGTTTATAATGTGTGTGGGTCTGATGTGGGTTTGAACGAAGAGTTGCAAGAAATCTGAATACAGTGATTTAAGAGGTCAGTAGTGTTTAGGCATGCCCGCAAAGTTGTGAAAAACGACTGTAAGCTTCATCATGTCTGTCTGTCCGTACGTCCGTCTGCACGGAACAACTGGGCTCTCACTATACGGATTTTCATGAAATTTGATGTTTGAATAGCTTTCGAAAATCTGTGGAGAAAATTCCACTTTCATTATAACCTGGCAAGAATAACGGGTACGTTGCGTGAAGACCAATATTTATTTGTGATCAGGTCTGCTTACAGTGAGGAATGTTTCCGACAAAACGAAAACACATTTTGTGCTCAATAACTTTTTTTAGAAATCGCGCTGTTTATGAGGTAATGTGGGAAAAATTGTAGAGCAGGACAGGGCTACAGACGACAATATGGCGCATGCGCATTGCAGTCTGGTTACCTAAGGCTCCAAACACACACTCACAATATGTAATTATTACTGCTTTTCCACTGCAACAATGGTTGCACGAACTCCCCTCAATTTTACGTTACACGTACAGTACATTGTCTGTCTGTCTTGTATTCTTACATGAATATTTCTCGAATAGCTCCCTGACACACACACACAACAACAACAACAACACCACAATATTTTGCGACTGCTGTCGATGCACTGCGAGCCCATTCTGCTGCATAACGCGGATTGTCTAATATTGTTGTACGATTATCGTAATGCTAGAGGACCAAACTGTGAGGACTGCAACAGGCTAATTAATGAATTCTGTAGGCTGTGATGTGAGATGACCCTAGCAGACTGAAGCATTGTGCGAGAATTTAGGTTATCACAGCGATGGTGCCGAAGATGAAAGCGTTGTTAGGTGAGAGGTTTGCGACGTTTCGAACGGTGTTCGTGCCTGTCGTGCAGCGATCGCACTGAGCGCTTGTGGTTACAGCCTGCACCACAACTGGTGTACCAGTGGCCCGAGGTTTCTCGGTGCTCCTGCAGGTTGTGTTGTAAATCACATAACTGGATGCTGTGCCAGTAGCTCAGTAAGCTGGATCGCAGGCGGATTGTTAATTTGTTGTTCTATCAGTAGCCTATCGCAATGTTTTGGTGCTTTTAGGATTCGCCAGTAAGAATACACGTGATTGTTGTGTGTGAGTATTCGTGCGTTCTGCATGTTGACATTCTTCTGCAAGAAGATATTATAGCTATTGCTGTGTGTGGCCGCGGCCTGCTGTCTTCATGCTGCAGGTAATGCAGGATGGTCCTGCAGTTGCACAGTTGTTAATATTTGTACAGTTTGACTGAACGTTGTTTGTTTCTTGTTGTTTCCTGTGATTATAGGCACTCGTACCTTATTATTATTATTATTATTATTATTAATGCGTAGAATTATCTGGACCGACATAGTCTCGATTTTTACCACGGTACCTGTCAGTGTTAGCTGTACCTTTGTCTTCGTACAGTTATGGCTCGCATTGATCGGATCACTGTTCGTCAATTCCTCTTCTGTACAGATCTGTAAAACCTCCAACAAATTGTGTGACTACGCTTTCTGGTACTGTCGCTCCATTTGCAGCCCTCAGCGCGAGATTCTGTCTTATTTTAAAGTCTGTTGTGTGCGATATGGCTTCTTGTATTGGTGGCAGTCGCAGGCATCTAGCGAACTTGAGTTTGAAGTTGTGAAATGTCAGACCGTACGAAGTTTCCATTAATGCATTGTCTTTCCTGTTTATTAGTTGTTGGTAATTTTTGTTTGCTGTTGTCGTTATCTAGGTTAAGCCGCATTGCTGTTCCTAGTCTTTGATCGGCACATTGGATTAAGCGGGTAGTTGCCAGCCTCTCTACGCAGATGTCCGGGTTCAATTCCAGGTCAGTTTGTGTGGTGGACAGCGTGACACTGCGACAGGGTTGTCTCCGAGTATTTCAGTGTTCAGCTGCCAGTGTCATCCCATCAGTGCTGTTGTGTCCCGCACGCTGTAGACAACCTTAACAACTGACAGTGTCGTTAAATTGTGTTCTGCACAACAATCCCGCGAAGCCCAATTAAGTCGCATTGGCTCAGAAGCCGTTTCCATGTTGAAGAGTTCAGAATTGCTAATTAATTCAACAGAAGTAGAATAAACAAATATCCTTATCTGTTGCATTACAGGTGGATGAGAAGACGAGGCCAGTAACGAGAGCTGGACGCGTTCAGCAGCCGACGTCAGCCACAGAAGGCGAAGGGTGAGTTCAGAAGAGTGTAGAAAATTCTGATAGATTTCTTACAAATACTTTTTATGCCACGTTAGGTGCACTTTGAGGGACTGGGGATTTGCACTGTGGTGTTCCTGAAGATTTAGGTATTCTGAAATGTGGAGACGTGTCGTTGACTGTGTTGTTCCCGTCGTTTCGAAAGCACCGTTCGAAGGATCGGAAACTACTTGCCCGACACAGTACCCCATACGAAAGGCAATTACTCTTTGGCGTGCCTCTTCGTTACTTAAAAGCGGCTGAGTTTGTGTCTCGTGTTAAGTTACTGTATTGAGCTATCTGAGCGGTGTCGCTGTCAAACGTTAGCCGGTAGCCTTGAGATGCGTTGACAGATCTCTCGATTGTGAACTGCATTGAATACAAAATTTGTGACGTTTGTTAAACAGTTTAAAATTGACTCCAAAACACAAAGTAACTGTCGTCTGCCTTCCATACGTATGTTTTTGCTAAAATCCAACTTATCAAACCTACTTTACATTCGGTGCAATTTAAGTTGGTTGGATAAATCGAATTTTTGCATCATGCTCCATATGAACAACATTAAAAATGTGTTTACAAGTCGACATTCTGTGTGGGTGCTGTACGTAATACAAAACTTGTACATACACCGACTTAAGCCGTTTATCACGTGTGTCATACACGTGCTACAGACACGTTGCTCTTCTCATGTACAATCGTGTTTCATCTTGTGATATTTACATGACATTCCTGCCAATATTATTCATGTATTATTGATTTTCAAAAAATGGACATGTGCACATAAGTACATAAAAGGTACATACATTAGTACATACATAAGGTTACGTGGATTCAGGACGCTGCTCGTTTTGCAGTACAAAATGCAGACAAGCTGTGAATGAACAGTAGGATATCCCAACACGTCTCCATAGATCGAAGTAAACGTGTGTTTGATGAAGAATGTTTAGGTGTTTTGGATAAAAGGAAGGGGGCTAAAATGCAGTGGATACAGGATCCAAACCAAAGCAATGTAGATATTCTGAACAAAGGAAGACGTGAAGTTAGCAGACATTTCAGGAACAAAAAGAAGGCATATCTGAGAGCTAAAATTG
>Ga0123353_10005430_pt1 | contig 16732 bp, 16 predicted proteins | sample TergutLab28metaG_3_FD_92763 | JGI IMG/M metagenome (GOLD analysis project Ga0123353, IMG submission 92763) | Labiotermes labralis P3 segment gut microbial communities from Petit-Saut dam, French Guiana - Lab288 P3 | ecosystem: Host-associated > Arthropoda: Insects > Digestive system > Gut ...
GGCGATCCGACGGAGAGACTGAACGAGCTCATATCAAAGGTCATGGATGTCGTCGGTCTTGAGTACAACACTGTAACGGAGCGGTCGGACGTCTACAAGGAGACGCTGGATGTCGAGATCCGCGGTACGGAGGTGGCATCGGGCGCGGTGGGACCGCATTTACTCGACGTTGCGCACAACATCCATGAACCGTGGTGCGGCGCCGGTTTCGGACTTGAGCGCCTTCTCATGGGCACCACAGGGAAGAGCAGCGTAAAAAAGGTCGGAAGGAGCCTCTCGTACCTGAACGGGGCGAGGATCGATGTGATGTGATCCAATGGACGACATATTCGAGAGGGCATCCGAAGGCCGAGGGCTCGACAGAGAGGATATCAGGGCGCTGCTGTCCATAGACGATGCGGTAACGCTCGAACGTCTCTTCGAGACCGCACGTGACCTTAAACGGAGATATTTCGGGGATACTGTGTTCACATACGGTTTTGTGTACTTCTCCACGTTCTGCAGGAACAACTGCTCATTCTGCTATTACAGACGTGAGAACCCCATTGAACGATACAGGAAAACTCTCGAAGAGATCGTATCGCTCGCGGGAGACCTGCAGGACAGCGGCGTGAATCTTGTAGACCTTACCATGGGCGAGGATACCATGATGCACAATGACGGATTCAAAAAGCTCACGGAGATCGTTGAGAACGTGGACTCCGCCGTCTCCGTTCCCATAATGCTGTCTCCCGGGGCGATGCCGGAGGAGGCGTTCCCTGTGTTCAGGAAAGCGGGAGCGGACTGGTTCGCCTGCTACCAAGAGACGTATGACCGCAGACTTTTCAGCGAAAGGAGACTGGAACAGGATTTTGATCACCGGGCTTCTCAACGGACATGGGCACGGAGATACGAGATGTTCGCGGAGGACGGCATCATGACCGGGATGGGGGAGACCGCCGACGGGATCGCCGACTCGATCGTCGAGATGGGGGCGCAGGGATGCGAGCAGATACGCGTAATGACGTTCGTGCCGCAGAACGGTACGCCCATGTTCTCGCTGCCCATGGGGAAAAGGGAGGATGAACTGAGAACAATGGCAGTCATGCGGCTCGCACATCCCGAAAGGCTCATACCGGCGAGCCTGGACGTCGAGGGGATCGATGGCCTCATACCGAGGATAAGGGCGGGTGCGAACATCGTGACGTCGATAGTTCCGCCGAACGTGCAACTGGCGGGTGTGGCGCAGAAGGAATTGGATATTGACGGCGGCCTCAGGTCTGTGGACCGCGTGACCTACATTCTCGAACGGGAAGGATGCAGAATGGGTTCCAATGAAGAGTACGGATCCCTCTTGAGCAAGATCAGAGAGAAGGCGGGACCATTACGGAGATGATGTGATGACAAGACTTACGGAGGACGTTATAAGAGATGTTCCGTTGAGGATATCCGATCTCGACCGAGAACTTGAGGGGAAGGTCGGCATGAACATGAGGGAACTCGCATGCCACGCCATGAACGTCAACATAAAAAGCATTGATCTTGGGAGTTACACAGCGGCGATAGTGCCGATAACGTCAGGGAAAGGGATAATAGAAGGATTCTCACGATCGGTCGCGGCCGCTGTGAGGGCGACAGGGATGCGCCCGCTCGTCACCGATTCGTTCGACGTTGCCGGGATATCGGAGGCGTTCACATCGGGCGCCGACATAATATTCATGGCCGACGACGAAAAGTTCATCGCACTGAACACAATGACCGGATCGTTCTCGGACAACATATGGTCCACCGCGAGAGCATACGTCACCGCGCTGAAGCTCGCGGACGGAGGTCTCGAAGGAAAAAGGGTATTGGTCATCGGCGCGGGAAGGGTCGGGACGGAGGCCGTGAAACTGCTCAGAAAGGAAGGGGCTACGGTGGACGTGACCGACATACTGCCCCATAAGGCGACCGACCTGGAGTCAAGGTTCGGCGGCGTGAGGGCGATAGGAGATGTCAGCACCGCGATAATCGACAACCGTCTGATACTGAACGCATCGCCCGGAAAGATACCGGGCCGTCTGATACAAGAGGGTGCGGTGATATCATCCCCCGGAGTACCGTATGCGTCCGACGAAGAGGGCGAAAGACGTGCGAAAATGATAATACATGATGTCCTGCCCCTCGGCGTCGCGGTGATGGCCATCGCAAGCATCGGTCTATCGTTGTTCGGGATAACAGCGGATGATGTCGTCGCGGAGAGAAATGAGATGCGATAGGATTCTGACCGAAATCAACGGCCCCTTGGATCAAATAAGAACGGGGTGAATCTCTCGGCTCTGATCGATGTATAAATTGATCCTTATGTACTGAGAACGGCAGGGAACTGCGCCGCCGTTGTTGTGTAACTAATTTATACTCATCATAAAAGACCTAAAAATATGGCAACGACCGCCGCAGCGACGGCGACACCAATGGCAATTATCCATGATACTTTGGTGTATTCGAGAGAACGTGTTTTGAATCCAAATTCCGAACTGCGCAAGTTATGATCGGCAACGATCACAGCCTTCTCATATCTAGATTTCATTATTTCATCGAGGTCGCTTTTTACCGCCATGAGTTCTTTACTGTATATCTGCATAAATCTTCTGAAATACATGTAATTGGACCTTGGGATATTGTATAGATTCATTGTTAACTCTGTCTTGCGCTTCCACTGCTTGAGGCTCTCTGTGGGATTCTTTCCTATAACGTGCCTTCCACTGTCCGATGTGCTTTCCATTGCGTCTATGAACGCATTCGCTATCGTCTCTTCGACCGATCCTTTGTCCATAGTCATCAGCAATCTCATTGCCGTACAGTCAGCGGGCGTATCCGAACATCCGTCCAATATCTTTCTGAACTCTTTCCAGAGCTTTTCATTCAAACTCGTCTTTTCCATGTTATCGTCGGGTGTGATGGAGCATATCCCTCGTTCATCAAGTATTTTTATCGCTATCGTGCCCCACTCGCAAGAAGCCGTTATATCCCATGCATCGTCCCCTATGAATGAATATTCGAACGACCATCCAGGATCACTGTGCTCCTTGTTATTTTGGTTCTTCGTATAGACATGATCGGACTGTCGTAAAGATCGATATCTGTTGAACCTGTTGATCTTCTCTTTGACATAGTCTTTGGAGAACATACAGCCTGACGTACTCGGTAACCACCCATATTTCGTTATCGGCAAGAAACTCACTCTGACCTCAGATGGTCAAGGATATCCTGTCGGCCTTTCTCAGCTTCATTCCCATGATGCTTGCCTTGGGATAGATATCCTTACCTTTGTATTCATAATCGATCAGTCCCGATACAACTAAAACGTCCAAGACCTTTTTGTCATCATTTATCAGGGCGGTTGCTCCGTCGTAGTATTTGATGAAGGTTTCATACATGTCGTTCCCTTCTGCTTCTGTACACATTTTGCCCACCTGCGCCTGATCTGCTCGATTACGGACGATATTACTCGCCTATATAACGATTTCCAGTTTAATAATACTTGGTGCGAGACTCCGTCGAAATAAGCGAATCTATTCCTATGGACGTATGCTAGACACAGGATGATTTCAGACAAAGTCACAGATGTGCCAGCAGAGACGAGTTGGCGACAATGACTGATATATGCACGCTCATTATCCTCTGATCGTTTGAAAAGAAATGTTAAGATGTCTGGAACAGTGGCCCTCTATCATTTTTTGCATCAGGTCAGGGTCCTCGACTTCCTTGAGGTACTAGATCGGCGCACGCAGACGTGCGCCGGCCGCCGATTAATGGCAGCTGCCGCTACCGCAGGACGAGCAACCTTTCACGTTAGGGTTGTGTATCGTCAGTCCGGTACCGTAGTTGGGGTCATCGACGAACTCGATCACACAGTCATCCAACTCCTTTGCCGTCTCTGCGTCGTAGAACAGTGAGAAACCCTCCGAGGCGAACACTTTGTCCCCGGTCTCCGCGTTCTCCTGGAACGACATACCGAACTGAGGTCCGGAGCACGCCATCCCTGCGAGATATATCTTCACGCCGTAGCCGACCTTGTTGTTCTTCTCGAGAAGCCCCGAGATGAATTTTGCCGCATCCGATGTTATTGTTACCATGGTTATCACTTAACACTCTGAAGTAAAAGGCAGTATATAAGGGAAACTGAGGGTCCCCCTTGTTAAGGAATCGCTGCTCATTCAGGGAACATCTCCTTGTATCTGCGGAACGCGGTCGCCTGTGAGCGCGTCATCGATATCACTGAACCTATCTGCATCGACTCCAGTATCTCATCCTTCGTCGCACCGTATTTCACCGCCAGCTGCATCTGTACCGTCAAACAATGTTCGGCACCGAGCGCGGCGGCCGCCGATATCGCAGCCAAATGCCTAACCTTCTTGTCAAGCCTCGCCTTACCATAGAACACCGATCTGTTTATGCTCACGAACGGCAGGAAAAGGTCCGGGCGCTCGGAAAGCACCTGATTCACCATCGGTACGTATCCGTATTCCTTCTCGATGCTCCTCAACGTCTTCTCCACCATCTCCTCATCAGATATGTCTCTGGGCATGGACGTAAATCGGCAACTATCGATTAAAAGCTATCCCGACGGACACGCCGCATATCGCCGTTCTGACGACCGCTTGGCGAAATGTAGTATAACTGTAGTACGTCCCCTTTAATTGGGCAGGTCCCGTGAATGAGACAATGATGAAAGATCAGAGGTGGTGAACAGAAAAATGGAAACTGCAGAATTATTGAACGAATCGTTCGCGGACATCGGGAAGAAGTATGGTTATGAGTCTGTCACGGCAGAATTTTCCAGCTTCAAAGAATTTAAGGTAAAGTGGAGGAGAAGCTGCGGATGGATAGAACTCGAGGTGAGTGATTACCTCAAAGATGCACCGCGGGACGTCATGGAAGGTATGGCGGATACGATATTCTCGAAGATCACAAGAAGGTCCAGGAACGGATATCCTCAGCGAATGATGGAATGGATATCCTCTGATGACTTCGTAAGAGGGAAACAGAGAACATACATGGAAAGATCGCGCAACGTGACGGGAACTCCGGTCGGTGAGCATGTCGATCTGAAAGACTCATATGAAAGGCTAATTGCGTTGGGGCTGGCGGAACGTGACGGCGATCTGATGATGACGTGGACGAAACAGCCGAACATGAAACGCATAGGGTACTGCAGTGTTCTGATGAAGGTTGTGATCATATCGTCCATGCTGGACTCCGAGTCGGTACCGGAATTTGTGACGGATTATGTGCTTTACCACGAGTTGATACACGTAGGCAAGGGCTTCGATCCGTTCGGTCAGCGGCATGGTGCGGACTTCCGTGCGCTCGAACGTCTGTATCCGATGCAGAGGGAGGCGGAGGAGTGGCTGAGGAAGCTGCGGCTCTATCTTTGACGGAGGACGACCAGAAAAGGACGATGAACGGAAGGAAGGGTGTCCCCCGGCGATAACACGTCCTTTCATCGTCCGACGATGACGCCGGCCTCGGGACACTGACCCCGCCGGGAGTATGTGTCGGGTCCCGGGGTTGTCTTCCGGTCACGGCAAGCGAAATCACATCGCAGCTACCGCAAGGACCCTAATAACGGAACCTCTGTACGCCGGACCGTATCACGGACCTTCACTGATCGGGCCCCATCATCGCTCCGGCACCTTCCGCTACATTGAACGGCGATATAAACATAACGACCGAAAGTCTATTTAATGAACGGAATATAACACGCCCGATACTATGCATTGGGCAGATGTGATAGCGGATGAGATCATAAAGAAGTGCGACAGGCCGTTGATAGCCACCGGCATAAGCCCGACCGGGTTCATCCATGTCGGCAGCCTCAGGGAGGCGATAACCGCGGAGGCGGTGCGCAGCGCGACGGAGAGCAAAGGCTCCGATGTCCGCTTGATATATCTGATAGACTCGTTCGACCCGCTCAGAAAAAGATACACGTTCCTGCCCGAATCGTTCGAAGAACATGTCGGGAAGCCCATATGTCGTATACCTTGCCCATGCGGTGAGCACAACACATACGCGGAACATTTCATCATGCCCTTCCTGGACGCCATAGATGCCATAGGCGTGAAATGCGAGATAATATGGACCCATGAGCTTTACGAACAAGGCAAGTTCGCGGATGCCATCGATGCATCCATTGTAAAGCGTGAGAGGGTCATCGAGATACTGACGAAGGTATCTCAAAAAGAGAAGAATGATAACTATGCGCCGTACAACCCCCTGTGTCCCGAGTGCGGGAGATTCGTCAAACAGCCGGACCTTGACTCCTATGAGTTCCCTTACCTGAAGTATAAATGCGAGAAGTGCGGCCATGAGGGTGCCGCCGACATAAGGAAAGGTGACGGTAAGCTCACGTGGAGGTTGGAGTGGCCTGCGAAGTGGAAGATGTTCGGCGTCTCCGCTGAACCGTTCGGTAAGGACCATGCGGCCGCCGGCGGTTCATATGACACCGGGGAACTGATAGTAAAGGACATCTTCGGCGGCGAGGCACCGTATCCGATCCCCTATGAGTTCGTCCAGCTCAAGGGAAAGGGACAGATGCACAAGTCCACGGGATCCTCGGTCACCGGCATAGATGCGATAAGCATGACCCCTCCTGAGGTACTTGTGTACACGTTCCTCAGGGTCAACCCTGAGAGACATATAGACTACGATTCGGAGATGGGCATACTGGACATGGCGGACGAGTACGACCGCATGGAATCGTTGTTCTTCGAGGGCGGCGCGACCGAGGCGGAGGAGAACGCTGTGCGTGCATATGAGCTGTCGAAGCATAACAACATGCCTGAGAGCATGCCGCTCCACATACCGTACAGACATCTGGTGAACGTCGTTCAGATGGCGGACGACGTCGACGGGATCATCGGGATACTCAAACGGAACGGCGACTTCAACGATGCATCGGACAGCGACCTGGCTCGTTTGGACCGGAGGATAGAATGCGTCAGGTTCTGGCTGAACAGCTTCGCACCCGACCAGGTGAAGTTCTCCGTGTCGAAGGGGATGCCTGACGTCAGATTATCGGATGATGAGAAAGAATATTTGGTCATGTTACTGTCTTCGCTCAGTGCGTCCGAGTGGAACGCTGAGAGCATACACAACATCGTGTCCGAGGCCGGAAAGAACTCAAAGATCGGTACCAAGGGCGGGTTCCAGGTGTTGTACAAGATACTGATAAACAGGACCTCCGGTCCGAGGCTTGGACATTTCCTGGCGACCATGGAGAAGGACTTCGTGATCGGCAGGATAAAAGAGGCGTCAGTCTGACCGTTCGATAAAGGAAAGGGCCTTGCGGCCCTTATAATATACCAAGGTCTGTGAGCTTCTCCGGAAGGTACTTGTCCGTCACGAAATCAAGACCGTACTTGGCCAGCGCCTGCTGCTCAGCCTTTTTCTTCATGCTCAGCATCGCCTCTATCTCCGACACCCAGAACTGGTCCTTGAACCTCGGGTCCGAGAGCTCGCTCTTGAGCGCGCTCACGTCCTGATCGCTCAGTTTGTCCGTGGGCAGCTTATAGTTGAGGATGTCAGTGGCGGTTATCCCGATGAACTGCGACGTGGGCGTCGCCAGATAGTCGGATATGTGCGCCGTCTTGATCGCTCCGTATGCGACCGACGCGAATATACGGAATGACCAGGGATCACCGTCGGTGAACACCGTCACCGGAAGCTTCAGCTCCTCGTTCAGACGTTTTATGAACCTTCTCGTGCTCCTCGCCGGCTGTCCCTTCAAGTGTACGAGTAAAGCGTTATATTTTTCGTCGAAACCGTTCTCCACGAGACGGTCGAACATACCGCCTGTCTCGATGGCTACGATGAACTTCGCCGTTCCGGGTTTCAATGCTACCTTGTCCTTCTCGACGTTGAACGGTATACCGTACCCGGTGTCCGGAACGTCATCACGGCAGTTGAGCGTCTGTTTGACGCCTTTCCTGTTCGTGGCGGTTATCGTTATATCGCCGATCACCCTCGCACCGTCCTCCTCAGGACGCAGTTTAAAATCCTCACGCATGCAGTTGGATGTTATCTCAAGGTCCTCGGCGAGCATGTTGCTCTCGTCCTGCGAGTTGAACTTACCATAGCCCCAGCCCTCCGAGATATAGTACATCTCTCTCAGGGTGGATGACCTGTTGCTATCGATCATGGTATCTATGAAGTCGATCATGTGGAGCGTTCTGAGCATCATCATCGCTCCCTTGACCGTCTTACAGTTACGGTTGGTCTGCAGGTCGCCGTACTTCCATACGTTATGCCTCGGATCGAATTCTATATTGTTCTTGGACCTTAACGGAAGGTTCATCGACGGTATGTCGCCGTCGTTCAGCTGTGTGTATACGGAGTCGACTATTTTGTTCAGTCTCTCCAAGGTCATGTTCTGGCGCTCATTCGTCATCTTCGGCCCCTCCTTTTCCGTTCTCCTCATCGTCATCGGAAGAATACTCCTCTTCCTCTTCGGCCGTTTCTTCTATTATGTCGGCCTCACTCTCGGTGACGTCCATGCCTTTTATTCCCCAGTCTCCCGGCAGCGGGTCGGCGCCCATCACGAACGCTGAGTTCACGCCCGATAGGTATATGTCGGTCTCCGAGAACGTGTCCGCCATATCCCCGACCAGGTCGAAAGATATGCTGACGGACGTGAACGGCGGGACATCCAGGACCTCCCAGTTGACCTTGCCTTCATCGTTCATATCTTTGAAGTATCCCGTGAGGAGCGTCTCATTGACCGCTTCCTTGGGGACCTGCGCGTGCAGGCGGAACGAGCGCTCCGCCCGGGTGTAGTTGTACACGTTGTACGTGACGTTCTTCACTTTGCTCTTGGGATCGTAGGAGCTCTTCGGCTCCACCCAGACGACGTTCATTATCTTCGATATCGTCCTGCTCAGGTCCGGAACCGGACGGTTGAGCATCTTTGCTGACTTCGATGCCATCTCCGGCAATATCTGTTGGACGATCTCGAACTTGGCATGCGTCTTGTGCTTCCTGTCCTTCTTGTTAAGGTGGCTCTTAAGATTCCTGGCGCACAGTCTGAGCGCCAGGTTTATCTCGCTCTGTATCTCGCCGATGTTGGCTATAGCTTCCTTCCCTTCGGATGTGAACGGAACCTTGGTCGACGCCACGTGCACGAGTATTATCGCCGGACCGTAGGGTATACCGGAACCTCCTCTCTGTTCGAGTCCGTATCTCCTCCAGTCCATACTCTTGACCGCTTCTGTTATGACGCATGCGCCCGGTTGGTACAGCAGCGGGACACGGTTCGCTATCCTCAGTATGGAGACTTCCTTATCGGCAGGTATGTCGCCGCCGTAGACTATGCCCGCCTCGACGATGAACGGATTGCCGTTCACCGCTTTCGGCGCGCGTGTCACCGGCTGTGCGTAGTAGTCGGGCCTCATGCCCTCAAGGACGTGCATCAGCCCCTTCTTGATCAGTGTGTCGCCGATCGGCGACAGACAATCCGTCTGCGGGGCCATTATCTTGACCGTCTCGATCGCCTTCAGTATGGCGACGCAGTCCTCCCTCATCACCGCGGAGGTCTTCTTGTCCTTCACACCGGACACCTGCAGTATCTCCTCGGCTATCCTGTCAGTTATCCTGGACAGGTCGCCCTTCATGAACGCCTTGAGGGTCTTATGCTGCGTGTTCTGGATCATCTTCTGGAGGTCGCCCACCTCCAATCCCTGCGGATGCGGTTTGATCTCTTTCGATTTGACGGGCATCGTCTCCGTGGCCCTCTCGAACACGTATCTCTTACCGTCCGGATCGTCGAACGTTATCCTGGCGTGCGGGTTGACGATGGCCGTGTTCTTCAGGTATTCGAAAATTGATTGTTTTCCGGTTATGTATCTTCCCTTGGTGCAGTAGTCGACACGCGTCCCGTGGTCCTTTCCTTCCCACGTGAACGGTTCATCGTTGGTCACGATGGGCCGGTTTATCTTCGTATCGATGACAAGGTCCATCTTCCATGCGACGGCGTCCGCGCCGGCGATCTTGGATTTGATGTGCGCAGGTTTCCCGGTACTTATGTTACCGAACATGACCGTCGCCGAGATACCGATACCTTGCTGACCTCTTGATTGCCTGAGCGCATGGAACCTCGATCCGTACAACAGACGTCCGAACACATTGGACATCATCTTGTGCACGATACCGGGGCCGTTGTCCTCTATCGATATATTATAATCGTCATCGTTCGCGCGTTCCACCTTGACGTACAGGTCAGGGAGTATGTTTGCCTCCTCGCATGCGTCCAGCGAGTTGTCCACAGCTTCCTTGACGCCCATCAGAAGGGATTTCGAACGAGAATCGAATCCGAGGATATGCTTGTTCTTCTCGAAGAACTCCGATATCGCTATCTCCTGCTGTTTCTTTGCAAGCTCATGTGCGATGGACCCTTTTCCGCCTTCGTCCATCTCATTAACATTATCTTTATCTGAGTGCATCCGATTACGTAATTGAGGCATCTTTATTAAAGATTTTTCGTACTAGTCATCGCCGTTTACGACGTTACGCACGAATTTTCAGCGAATATGCACGGATATGAGGTCATCTGCCCTACGGGTCGTCGCTCTCGAACGCCTCACCGCAGTACGGGCAGACGCCGGCATCCTCCGGCACTTCGCGTCCGCACTCGGAACATTCGAAGTAGTTGGCCTTCTTCACCCTCAGGTCCTCCGGTACGTCGATGTACTCGCCGCACTTCCTGCAGCACACCTCTCCGGGGAGCACGACGGTACCGCACCTGCTGCACCTACCGTAACCCTGCGGATATAGGCGACCTTCCCTCTCCAGCCGCTCCCTGGTCCTCTCGAGATTACGCCTCATCCACCATACGATCATGACTATCAGCACGAACGGCAGCACAAGTACGAACAGTACATCTGCCAGCAAGTTCAGCATGCTCGTGCCGTCCGGTATCACGTACTGCGGCAGATATATCAGTTCAAGCGTGAACACCGCCAGCATCACCGCGGCGAAGATCAGCTGATGCTCTATCTTCTTGACGCGGAACAACCTCAGTATGAAATATGCAATTATAGCGATACAAAGACCGCCCAGCATGGTGACGAAGCCCGCCGCCACCAGCAGGGACGCTGCCGCCAGTGCCAGCACCATACCTATCGGCTGCGCCGCACTCGTCTCCCTGAATCGCTGAAATCCGCTCTTCCTATTCTCATCCATTGAGGCGCTGAACGGTATCGTCATATAAAAAATGCCCGAAGACAATAAAACACTAATATGCCATCCCTTATCGTGGTGTATTCGCTGAAAAGGAGGTGTGACCGTTGGCTACGATCGAAGAACAGATAAAAGAGCTTGAGGAGGAGATAGCCAATACCAAGTACAACAAGGCGACACAGGGTCACATCGGAAAGCTCAAAGCAAAGATCGCACGCCTGATGAACGAGCAGGAGAAAAGGAGATCCGCCAAGGGCGGCGGAGGCAAAGGATACGGTGTCAAGAAGTCCGGGAATGCAACGGTCGCACTGGTCGGTTTCCCCAGCGTCGGGAAATCGACGTTACTGAATCAGCTCACCGACGCCAAGTCCGCCACCGGTGCATATCACTTCACCACATTGGATGTGATACCGGGCGTCCTTGAGTATAATCACGCGAAGATACAGATACTTGACATGCCCGGATTGATAAAAGGTGCGTCCAAGGGCAAGGGGAAGGGAAGGGAGGTCATAGCCGCCGCCAGGTCCGCGGATGTTATATTGTTCGTGGCCGATGTGTTCTACCCCGACCTCTCCATATTGGGCGGCGAGCTTTGGGATGCCGCCATAAGGATCAACCAGAAACCTCCGGACGTCGTCATAACGTCGTCCGACTACGGCGGCATATCGATAAAGCCCACCATCAGACTGACGAAGATAGACGAACAGCTCGCAGCGGAGATGGTCTCCGCGTACGGTCACGTCAACGCGACCGTGGTCATACGTGACGATATAGACGTGGAGCAGCTGCTGGACGTCCTCGCAGGGAACCGTGTGTACGTAGACGCGATAAGCGCCGTCAATAAAGTGGATTTGATCGACCCGGATAAGCTCGACACCGTATATGCGAAGCTTCCGGACATGAGGAAGGTCCCGGTATCCGCCGCCACCGGATACGGCGTAGAGGATCTGAAACAGGCGCTCTTCGACACGATAGGGATGATACGCGTCTATCTGAAACCTCAGGGCCAGGAGGCCGACATGGACGTACCGCTGATAGTGAAGCACGGCAGCAGTATAGGTGATGTTTGCGAACAGATACACCGCACGTTCCGGCCTAACTTCAGATATGCGATGGTATGGGGCGACAGCGCCAAGTTCCCCGGCCAGACGGTAGGGATAGACCACGTGGTCCGGGACGGCGATGTTGTCACGATAATCGTGCGCAGGTGATGCTCACAAGCTGACAACGGAGCAACAGATTTATTTCCGTTGTCACATTTCAGCGCATCATGATCCAATGTCCGCGCGGAACCAGGGATTTCCTTCCCAACGAGATGGAAAGAAGGAGACACTACGAGAACATCCTCAGAAGAACGGCGGGGATATTCGGTTTCAGGGAGATAGCGACGCCCATATTCGAGGAAACGGAATTATTCACAACCAGGTCCGGACCGAACATATTGAACGAGATTTACTCGTTCAAGGACAAGGGCGACAGGGACATCGCGTTGCGTCCCGAACTGACCGCTCCGGTGATGAGGATGTTCGTCAACGGCATGAGCAATGAACCGCGTCCGCTGAAGTTGTTCTATTTCGGTCAGTGCTTCCGTTATGAAAGGCCGCAGAGCGGCCGGTACCGTGAGTTCTTCCAGTTCGGTGCCGAACTGATAGGGAATGCGAACGCCGAGACGGATGCGGAGGCGATAGCCTTGGCTGCATCCATGATCAAGTCGTTGGGGTTACTCGACTATAAGATACGAATGGGGCACATCGGTGTCCTGAGAGGTCTGCTCGCAACCGCGGGCATCCCGAGAGACGGGATGGCAGAGGTACTTCAGAAACTTGACAAGAAACTGTACGACGAGGCGCGCCCGATGCTCGAGGCGGCGGGTGCGGACAGCGACGCCATAGACCTCATATTCAAGATCACGGGAACGGTCGGCGGGAAGGAGGTGCTCGATATGCTCGACCTGGTACCTGATGAGGCGGCTTCATACCTCAGAGAGCTGACAGAGATACTGGAAGCGATGAACGTGAGGAACGTGGAGATAGACCTCGGTGTCGTGAGAGGTCTTGATTATTACACGGGGATGGTGTTCGAGGCCGAGGCACCATCGCTCGGCGCCGAGAAACAGATATGCGGAGGCGGTTCGTATTCGCTCTCAGAGCTCTTCGGCGGCGAGAAAGTGTTCTCCACCGGTTTTGCGATAGGTTTCGATCGTATATTGTTGGCGATGGAAAAGGAAGGACAGACGTTCGAGGGTAGGGGCGTGGATGCTTACGTGGTCCCTGTGTCCGATGATGTGAGAACGGATGCAGCAAAGATCGTCTCTATGCTCCGCTCCGGCGGTGTGTCAGCGGACATCGACATAATGAGGCGTAAGATGGCCAAGGCCCTGAAGCATGCGTCCTCGGTGAATGCGAAATATGCGATCATCGTCGGAAAGAATGAATTGGCCGAAGATTCCGTTACGGTAAGGGACATGACCACCGGCGATCAGAGGACGGTACGTCTGAACGATCTCGCCTCTATGTTCAATTGACTTCGGAACGGGCATCCAGCTCTATGTTCAGGAGCGCATCGGCCATCGTTATCATCGGGTCCGAACGTCTTCTGTGTGTGAATCTAGCGTAACGGATGTTCGACGCCATCGCCTTCGCATCGCCGTGCAGCCCGGCGATGTTGTCCGACCTTACTTTGAAGTTCCCTTTCATCTGCTCCGTCACGAGCTTCGAGTCCATGATGAACTCCACTTCGTCCTCGCCGGAATCGACGGCGTAGCCGATCGCGTATATCAGACCTCGGTACTCTGCCGCATTGTTGGTACCTACACCGATGTATTCAGCGTACTTGTGTACTATCTCGTCATCCCTGCAGACCACCACCGCGAACGCGGAATGCCCCGGATTGCCGCGCGACCCTCCGTCGGAATATATTTTCAGCGGCATGTCAGTACGTGAATTCCTTCACGGCGCGGTTGTCCTCATCGACCGCGACCGCCTTGGCCTTTATCGGCACGTCGGTCAGCTCGAAACCCATTATGATTATCTTGTCGCCGACATCGCACAGATGGGCGGCGGCACCGTTCAATGCGATTATCCCGGACCCGCGGTCCCCTTCCATCGCGTATGTCTCGAATCGATTGCCGTTGGTCACATTCGCTATGAAGACCTTCTCACTCACCCATATGCCGGCCTTCTCCAAAAGATCTATGTCAACGGTTATGCTACCTTCGTAGTCGAGCCTGGTCTGTGTGACCGTCGCTCTGTGTATCTTGCCGCGGAGCACCCATCGCATACACGTCAGATAAACATCAAGTTAAAGAAACTTTCTGAAACGCGCATGAGGCGCGCATATTATAAAAAAACATCAGTAGCACATATTTCACACGTGTGAAATACTTAGTAACACGAATTTTAAAAAAGCGCATAACTATAAGTACCGATTCGATATACCATGAAAAGACGACAATGCAAGGGGTCGTGATGATATGATAACAAGTAAGGTCATTGTAATAGCCGTTGCGGCACTGTTCATCGGAGGGGCGACCGTAGCGGTCGCGTTCTGGCCCGAGGGGGAGAGCGGCAAAGGCGGATGGTATTCGTGGGACCCGGCAGTAGGGGAGGTGGATTATTCCAAGATATCCGCCACGCCAAAGATAATTGATGCTATCGAGGGCATCTATGGGATCGTCTACGGCGATCTGCCGGAAAAGGTATCCGTGCCGGAAGGGAGCGAACTTACATATGCGTCGCTTGTAGAACATACAGATGACGGCATCACCATAAATGGTGCCAGAAGAGGAGCGGGCGGAACGCCGACGGCGACACCGGTGTCCTTCACGACGGACGAGATAAAGGATATGAGGATAATTTCGTACGGACTCGGTTTCACTGATTCGTATGTGCAGATGCTCGGTGCGGATGTGTGGGATTCCGTCGTAGCCGCCGGGAACACCACGTGGAACGGTTACTCCGCGAACGGCATGGCCGGAGGGACACTCGGTTCCGAGTACACGTTGAGCGTCGATTCTCTGAACGCGTTCTTCAAGGACAGGGACGGATGGGAGGATGAGACCTTCTGTCTTGTCGTTTGGGGTTACATAACAAATTATGATGCTCTCATGACCGCGATCTCCGCTATCGGCGGTAATGTAAAGGTATTGTGCATAGACTACTATGCCATCACATCGCTCGGTTACCTTTTGTCGGTGGTCGACGCATTGGGACAGCTCGTGGGTATAGATACAGCCGACAACGCCTCGCTGTCGGATTTCCAGGACAGGTTGTACTCAATGACGGCATCGATCACCGAAAATGACCTGACAGTGTACATGGAACTGCCCGCCGGAACATCCCCGGGCACGGGTACGCTGACACAGCTCTGTTTCGATGTCCTTGAGCTAAATAACATAAACAAAACGGCCGGGACGAGCATCCTCAGCGATGAGGTGGTCGTGACCTCGATGCCGGATGTGATACTCTTCGATGTCAAGGACACGAGGACAATGGATCAGAGGATGCGTTTGGTAACCTGATGCTAAACTTTTTTATCTCATTATTTATGGTGGGCCTGTGGAAAAGAAGACCGTGGAAGAGCTTAACGAGATACGCAAACGGATCTTTCGGAAGAACCTCATAGTCATTCTGGCAACAGTCGCAGTGATCATCACATCATTCTTCGTTGCCATGAAGATAGGTCCGACACAGATCTCATTCGGAGAGATACTCGGTCTGCTCGCCGGCAACGGGAGCGCAGGCGATATCTATGTGATGCGTGACATCCGGTTACCGAGGATACTCTGCTGCGCCATGGTCGGTGCGGCGCTCTCCGTCGCGGGAGTGGCGATGCAAGGGTTGTTCAGGAACCCGATGGCGTCGCCATCCGTACTCGGTGTGTCGTCCGGTGCCGCATTCGGTGCGTCGCTCGCGATGGGTTTCGGGGTCGGTTCCGTCCTCGGAAGTTACGCCGTTCCTATGCTGGCATTCGTGTTCTGTTTCGGGACCATGTTCCTTGTGTACATCCTGGCCAAGACCAGCGGAGGCGTTTCCGTTGCGATGCTGCTGCTCGCAGGCATCGCCGTCGGTGCATTCTTCAACGGGATGGTGTCGGCGATACAGTACATCGCCGACGACAGCACCCTGCCCGGTATCGTATACTGGCTCATGGGAAGTTTCTCGGCATGCGGATGGTCCTCCTTCCGACTGGCCATCGTACCGATAATGGCCGGCATAATCCTGATATGGTTCTGTTCCAAAGAGCTGAACCTCATATCATTGGGCGAGGAACAGGCCGAGAACCTCGGCGTCAACGTCAACAGGACGCGCATACTGCTACTTGTCGGATCGTCGCTGGCAGTGGCCGGTGCGGTCTCCATAAGCGGCATAATCGGCTTCGTCGGTCTGATAATACCGCACATCTTCAGGATGATCGTCGGTCCGGATCACAAGTTCCTGATACCTCTGTCCATCATAGGCGGAGCGGCGTTCCTGATGGTCATGGACGCCGTATCGAGATGGGTTATATCTCCGAACGAACTGCCGATAGGCATACTGAC
>Ga0123353_10005431_pt1 | contig 16730 bp, 14 predicted proteins | sample TergutLab28metaG_3_FD_92763 | JGI IMG/M metagenome (GOLD analysis project Ga0123353, IMG submission 92763) | Labiotermes labralis P3 segment gut microbial communities from Petit-Saut dam, French Guiana - Lab288 P3 | ecosystem: Host-associated > Arthropoda: Insects > Digestive system > Gut ...
CCGACGTGGCGGTGTAGGTTCCGGCGCGGAAGATTACGGCATCGCCGGGCCGAAGCTGCTTGACGATGGCGCTGTAGGTTTTGAAGGGTTTGTTGAGGTCGTCGATCGTGCCCGCGGTGTCGCTTCCGACGGGGGAAATGTAGAAGATTCGCAGCGGGTCATAGCCCAGATGGTTGAGCAAGGCGGTGACGCTGCCGTGCTTGGCCAGGGCGGAGGCGAAGGTGTTGACGGTTGGATCGCTGTCGTCGGCGTCCGGTCCGAGGGGGCTTCCCACGCCGTATCCGTCACCGTCGCGGTCGATGTAGTAGGCGTTGATCGCGCCCTGGCCGATTCCGGTGTCGTTGATTGTCGGCGGTCCGATGGGGTCCGCCGGTTTGGTCACGACGATTTTCGCGGACGCGCTGGCGTTGGCCTTTCCGTCGCTGGCGGTGAATGTGACGGTGTACGTGCCGGCGGCGGTGGGTGTCCAGACGAAGGTTTGCGTGGCGGCGTTGAAGACAGCACCGCTGGGCAGGCCCGCGGCGGACCAGGCTAGCGCGTCACCGTCGGGATCGTACCCTGTGACGGTGAAGCTGAGCGCCTGACCGACTGTGGCAGATTTGTCGGCGATGGCGTTGACGATCGGCGTACGGTTGGGCGGTGGCGAGACGACAATTTTCACCGCCGCGTTGGCGCTGGCTTTTCCGTCGCTGGCGGTAAATATGACGGTAAACGTGCCGACGGCGGTGGGGGTCCATGCGAATACCTGCGTGGCGGTGTTGAACGTTGCCCCGCTTGGCAGGCCCGTGGCGGACCAGGTTAGCGTGTCCCCGTCGGGGTCACTGCCCGTGACCGTGAAACTGATTGGTTGACCGATCGTGACGGCTTTATCGGCGATGGCGTCGACGACCGGCGCGCGGTTGGGTGGCGGAGCGACGACAATTTTCACCGTCGCGCTGGCGCTGGCCTTTCCGTCGCTGGCGGTGAATGTGACGGTGTATACGCCGGCGGTGGTTGGGGACCAGGTGAATACCTGCGTGGCGGCGTCGAACGTCGCGCCGTTTGGCAGGCCTGTGGCGGACCAGGTTAGCGCATCGCCGTCGGGGTCGCTGCCTGTGACGGTGAAACTGATTGGTTGACCAACCGTGACGGCCTTGTCGGCAATGACATCGACAATCGGCGTGCGGTTGGGCGGTGGTTGTGGCGGGTCGATGGGGTCCACCGGATCAACCGGATCCACGGGGTCGGTCGGGTCGGTGTTGACGGGGCCTGGCGGTGCGACCTTGTGGATTTGGACCAGGGCATGGGCGACGATTTTGTGCAGGATGATCCCGGCGGCGGTATAACCAGCGGGTCCCGGTTTGGCCATCGCGACCGGATGCCCCGACGCCAGCAGCAGGCGGTCTTCCAACGCTTCCATGACGGGGGGCATCTCGATGTGTCGATTGGCCTTGTCGCGGGGCGGATTCGTGGTCACGAGAACCTCCTTGTTCTTGTTGTTGAGCTTGTTTGGTTGTCGCGCTTGTTCCGGTTGCGTGTGAGCAGCGAGTGTGTTATCGGACTTTTTGGCAGTGCCGGACCTTTTTTGCTGAGTATTACCGGACTTTCCTGCTTTGTATTATCGGACCTTTTTGCTTGTATTATCGGACGTTTTTTGTGTTGTAAAGACAATTCTCCCGGAAATTTTCCCTGGGGATTCCCGTGTATGAAACCGGCCATGGCGTGTTGTCGCAACGCAACGATCTGTGCGGGTCGCGAGTTATCACGACGAGCAGTCGCCGCGGTCGTGACGTATCTTCGGTGAGAAAATCGTGTGGAAAAGAAAAAATTGTGACGGGAAGCGGCGGCGCAACCGCATTCTTGGGTGACGTCACGTTTGTACGTGGCCAACCCTGGCCGCAGGGTCTTGCGGCCTGTCACGCCACTTGCGTCACGTACATGCGTTTGCCCTCGTTTGTCCGGCCTGTCATTTCGTGTTGCGTCGTGCGATAATGATGGTGTGGCGAATGTGGCGGAATCCTGTGGGTTGGTCGAGCGCGTGGCCGATACGGTCCGGCGGTGGGGGTTGTTTCGCGAGGCGCGGTGCGTGCTGGTCGGTCTGAGCGGCGGAGCGGACAGTGTGGCCTTGCTGGCGGTGTTGCGGGAATTGGTCCGGCGAGGTCTGGCCGATGCGTGTGGCGGGTCGGCGTGGCGGGTGGTGGCGGCGCATTTGAATCATGGGATTCGGTCCGCCGCCGAGGCGGACGCGCAGTTTGTGCGGGAGTTGTGCGATTCGTGGCAGACGGAGTGCGTTGTGGAGACGGTTGACGTCCCGGAGGAGGCCAGACGGACGGGGGAGAGTATCGAGTCGGCCGCCCGGCGGGTTCGGTATGCGTTTTTGGCGGCGACGGCGGGCCGGGTCGAGGCGCAGGTCGTCGCGGTCGCCCATCACGCCGACGACAACGCCGAAACCGTGCTCCACCGCGCGCTGCGCGGAACGGGGCTGGCGGGACTGGCGGGAATTCCCATCGAAAGGCCCCTGGGATCTGTGCGGCTTGTGCGGCCGTTGTTGCATTGCCGCCGGGCCGAGATCGAGCAGTTCCTCGCCGCCCGCGGTCTGCCGTGGCGCGAGGACGAAACCAATCTTCACCTCGATTACCGGCGGAATTTCATCCGCCACGACCTGCTGCCGCGGATCCGCGAGCGGATCAATCCGCGGGCGGTGGAGGCGTTGCTTCGGTTGGCGGAGCAGTCGCACACCGCGACGGCGTATCTGCGGGATCAGGCGGAGCATGTGCTGGAGGACGCCGTCGCGGCGGCAGCCCGTGCTACGGCGTTCTCTGCGGCGGTGCTTGCGGCGGCGCATCCCGCGGTGCGGAGTGAGGCGATTCGGTTGTTCTTTGAGCGGGCCGGCCTGCCCGCGCGCGATCTGTCCGCCGCCGTCGTCGCGCGGGTCTGCGATCTGCTGAGCGATCCGACGATCACGTCCGTGAACCTTCCGCGAGACTGGCGGATGCGACGGCGAGGCGATGTGGTGCGACTCCAGCCGCCCATGCGCATTCGTCCGACGTCGTGAAGACCGAGCGGGATTACGCGGAGTAAAAGCTTACGCGGATTTACCACGTCGCCTCGCCTCAGCAGCCGCTGCCTTTCCGTAGTCGGGCCAGCGGGCGGTTGAACGGTTTTTGCGCCAGGGAGACGTCGCGGACGAAGTCGCGGAACCGCACGGCCGGTCCCGTCCAGTTGGTACATTGGTCCATCGCCTCCAGCGCGCGGCGCACGGGGAGGTGGCAGCGGAAGAGCAGGTCGAAGGCTTCCTGAATTTGTTGGCGTTGCTGGGCGGTGACGCCCGCGCGGCGGAGTCCGACGATGTTCAGTCCGGCCACGTCGCTGTTGCCCGTGGTGACGACGAACGGCGGCGTGTGCGAGGAGATGGTCGAGTTTCCCTGGGCCATCACCAGTTCGCCCACCCAGCAGAACTGATGCACGGCCACATGCGCCGACAGCATGGCTCCGCGGCGGATGGTGGTGTGACCCGCCAGCGCGACGCGGTTAATCAGGACCACGTTGTCTTCCACCAGGCTGTCGTGTCCGACATGCGCGCCGGTCATCCAGTAGGTGTTGGACCCGATCACCGTCGCGTGGCCTGGTGTGGTGGCCCGGCTGACGGTGCAGCCTTCGCGAAACACGTTGTTGTCCCCGATACGGACGTGGCTGACGGTGCGCGGATCGAATTTGAAATCCTGCGGAAGTCCGCCGATGACCGTGAAGCTGTCCACCAGGTTATTTTGGCCCATCGTCGTGTATTGTCGCACGATGGCGCTGGGACGGAGCACGCATCCGGGCCCGAGCGTCACGTCGCGCTCGACGACGCACCACGGTCCGATCTCCACGTCGTCGGCCAATACGGCGGAGGAGTCCACCACGGCAGTCGGATGTATGTTGGGCATAAGACGTCCTTGTCCAGACGAGTTCCGGCGGCGTTACACAACGCATATAACCGGCATTATAAGCACCGATTATGCCGAAAATGGAAATTTTTAAACAAATCAACATCTACCGCGTTAACTCATAGATTCGGAACCCGTACGCGCCGAGCTGGACATCCAGCGCGGCCGTGGCGGAGATGGTTCCGTCGGCGGCCGGTTTGTCGTTGACCCAGGAGCGCAGGCGTTCGCGGGTTTTCCATGTTTTGTGGTGCGGACCGTCCGCGACGGCCTGCTGGACGGCGGGCACGTCGACCGGGTCGGCCAGGCGGACCGTCACGGTGGCGGGTCGGTCGGCGAAGTTCATGAGGATCAGCAGGCAGCGGTCGGTGGTGGGGCGGAGGAATCCCACGACGGCGGGCGACCCCTCGACCAGCGCGCCCTCAATGGAAAGGGGCGTCCGGTTTCCTACCAGCGGTTCGTCGTGGCGGAAGCGGAGCAGTTGCAGGTACTCCTCGTGGCCTTTGCGGCGGAATTCGGTGTCGCGGGCGGTGTCGGCGGCCGGCGGCGCGTCGGGCAGTTCGCGGAAGGTCATCGGGTCGTTGACGAACTGACAGTGCGTTTTGAAGGTCGTCGGCCCCGCGAGCATGGTCTGCACGGTCCAGGGTCTGGCTTCCTCGGAGCAGTAGCCTTCGATGCCGTCCTCGCTGACGGCCATCGGAAGCAGCGACGCGTAGCGGATGAGCAGGTAGTCCCGAACCTGGTCGGGCGTGATGCGGTTTGGCGGCTCGCCGACCTGGGCGGGTCCTCCGCCCATCCCGTGGTCCCAGTAGGCTTTTTTGACGTAGGGCACGACGGGGTAGTAGCGTCCCGTGGTGATTTCGCAGGTGGCCTGCGACCCCAGTCCGGCGTCCTCGTTGGTGAGGATGGCGTCGTGTCCTGAGGCGCGGATGCGCTGGCCGAGTTCGACGACCTGGTCCTCGACGGAGTTTCGCGTTTCGCCCGGCCAGAACCAGCGGGCGTGGTTGCTCGCGCGCGGAATGCACCCGTCGATGAAAACCCCGTTGTATCCGCGTTCCAGCAGCGAATCGAGCTGACCGTGCATGAATCGCCGCCAGCCGGTGCTGCACGGATCGCCGTCGGGCGCGTACCCGACGAATCCGTTGGCTTCGTTGGCGTCCCAGGCGTAGAACAGGTCGAGGTTTCGGCGATGTGTCCACCAGTCGCGGTGTTCGCGCACGGGGTTGGACGCCTTGTCCAGTCCGACCGTCGTGAACCAGATGCCGACGTGGAATCCCAGTTCGCGCATCCAGCCGAGCATGATTTTTTCCGCGGCTGGTCCGCCCATGACCGGGTTGGCGCCGTAGTGGAATGGGCTGAGGGGGCCCTTCCCCGACGGGTTTGGCGCGACGGCCATGATGGCGTTGTAGCCCCAGTCGGCCCATTTCTTGAGCATGGCGTACAGCCGCGGGTCGTCCATGCGGGAGAAATCGTCCGCCTGCGTTCCGGGACTGAGCCAGATCTCGATGCAGCTTCGGTGGTGTACCCAGTCGGGTTGTCGTGGAACGGCGATTCCGTAGCGCGCCTGGGCCTGGTCGCGCCAGTCGCGCATATTCTGTACGGCGCGTCCGGCGTAGGGTTTCAAACCCAGTTCCCCGCCGTAGGCATGCGACTGACCGGGAAGCAGCAGGCGGTCGGTGGTCCAGGTGAGGACGACGTTGGCGGCGGCGGTTTTTTTGTCCGGTCCGTCGTGGGGTCGGACCCAGGCGGTGGGTCGACCGTCCATCATGAACTCCACCTGCCATCCGAGCGCGTTGTCTCCGGTGTGGAGATAGACCAGCGGAAGCGCCAGCCCGATCGTTCCGTGCGTGAAGGGCATTCCCGGTTGCACCAGGTCGGCCAGCCAGCCCACTCCGTGCGTCCGTCCGCCGTACGCGTGGGCGCTGGTGAACCGTCCGTCGGGTCCGAGGTCGAATCCGCCCAGCGTCAGTTCGGCCAGGCAGATCGGCAGCCGCCGCCCACCGGGGGCCTGCGGATTGGCGACGGTCAGGCGGAACCTCGCCTGGCCGTCGTCGGTGACGCGGATGTCCAGTTCCACACGCGCCCGCGCGTGCGAGGCGGTGGCGTGGAACCCCTTCGTCACGCCGCCCTCGACGAGGCTGTCCACGCGAACCGATTGTCCGGGGCAGGTGTCGGTCGGGCCGAAAAACGTCATGTCGAAGTCCGGTTCGGCCCAGGTGGGGGCGTTCTCACCGGAGTCGATCATTCCCCAGACGTAAAACGTGTTGTCGCCCTTGAGTCGAACCCGCAGGGGGAGTTGATGCAACGCCAGACCTGGCATGGGGGTCCAGGACAGGGACAGGCCACCGGTGGTCGTGTAGTGCACATGCATCGGTTGGGACATGCGTTCACCTCGGTCGCGTACGGGGTCGATGGGGAGACCTTCCGCGGCCTTCCGCAAAAATTTCCCGACGCGGCCCACCATGATAAAGCAAGCCCCCGTTTTTGACGATGCAAAAGATGAGGTTTTGTGTTGGTCCCTGGAAATCGAGCAAGACGCCCATGACCGAACGAGAGTTGCGACAATTAATCAGCGAGCAGATCGACCTGAACGCCGTGATGGCGCAACTGGTCGGGCTCGAATCGACGGACCGCCAGGAAGTGTCCGCGCTGGCCGAGCAGTTGCACGCGGCCGCGATGGTGGCCGGGGAGGCGGTGGACATCGGCGGACCGTTGACGACGGCGGCGAAATGCCTGTCGCAGGCCTTGACCGGCGGTCCCGACGGGGACGCGCTTCTGGAGGAGGCCGCCCAGGCGGTGGGGCAGGCGCTGCGCGCGATCGAACGGCATCATCAGAATCTAATGGGGATGGGCTCGCCGCCGCCCGTTCCGCCCGTCGTCCCGGAGGCGGCGCCCGCGCCGGCGGTGTCCGTTCCGCCCGCGTCCGTATCTCCGGCGGCGGAGTTCCTGGCCGCCATCGTTCCGGCGGACATCGACGTGGAACTGCTCAAGGAATACACCAGCGAGTGCCTCGACCACATCGCGTCGGCCGAGGCGGCGCTGCTCCAGCTCGAAAGCAATCCCGACAACTGCGACGAGCCGATCAACACGATTTTCCGGGCCTATCACACCGTCAAGGGCACCAGCGGGATGCTGAACCTCGCGCCAATCCAGCGGTTGGCGCATTTGTCGGAAAACCTGCTGGACAAGGCCCGGTCCCGCCAGTTGCACCTGGTGGGCGGGTACGCGGATTTGTGTTTCAAATCCTGCGACCAGCTTCGGACGATGGTCAAGGCGTTGTGCGTGGCCTCGCCCGGCGGCGAGTTTCCGTTGCCGGTGGGGTACGACATGCTGTTGAGCATGTTGCAGAACCCCGAGGCGGCGGGCGTGAACCGCGCCGGGGCACCCAGTTCGCTGCGCGTGGGTGATATCCTGGTGGCGACGGCGAAGGTCGACCGCGCGACCGTCGATAAGGCCATCGGCGAGTTGAACGGAAAACCGCTGGGTCAAGTGCTCATCGAGCGCGGGGACGTCAAACCGCAGGACGTGGCCGCGGCGCTGCGCATGCAGCGGCAGTTGGAGAGCACGGTCGCCGAGCGCGACGTGCGATACGAATCCACCGTCCGCGTCAACACCGAGCGCCTGGACACGCTCATCGACATGGTGGGCGAGATCGTGATCGCGCACAGCATGGTGGCGCAGGACCCCGAGGTCGCCGGCGGGCAGAGGCCGAGGCTCCAGCGCAACGTCATTCACACGGCCAAGATTCTCCGCACGTTGCAGGACCTGGCCACGAGTTTGCGCATGGTGCCTCTCAAGGCGAGTTTTCAGAAGATCGCCCGCCTGGTGCGCGACCTGGGTCGGACCACCGGAAAGGCCGTCCAGTTCGTCACCAGCGGAGAGGACACGGAAATCGACCGCAACATGGTCGAGGTGCTCAACGACCCGCTGATTCACATGATCCGCAACGCGGTCGACCACGGGATCGAACCGTCGGACGTCCGCGTCGCGGCCGGGAAGAACGCCCAGGGAACGATCACGCTGCGGGCGTCGCAGTCGGCCGGGAACGTGGTCATCGAGCTCCATGACGACGGTCGGGGGCTGGACAAGTATCGCATTCTCGACAAGGCGGTCGAGCGCGGGCTGGTGAGCGCCGGGGCGGACCTGAGCGAGAGCGACATTTTCAAGCTGATTTTTCAGCCGGGATTTTCGACGGCGGAAAAAGTCACCGAGGTCAGCGGTCGTGGTGTGGGAATGGACGTGGTCAAGCGCAACATCGAGGCGCTTCGCGGGCGGCTGGACATCACCTCGTCGTCGGGAAAGGGCACGCTGTTCACGTTGCGGCTGCCGCTGACGATGGCGATTATCGACGCGATGCTCGTCAAGGTCGGTCGGCAGACGTACATGCTTCCGACGGTGAGCATTTCGCGCAGTTTCCGCCCCGAACCGGGAATGGTCACGACGGTGACCGGTCGGGGCGAGGTGGTCAAGCTCCGCGGAAAACTGATGCCGATGTTCCGCCTGCACAAGCTGTTCAACGTGACCGACGCGCGGACCGACCCGACCAAGGGGCTGCTCATCGTGGTGCAGAGCGGCCCGCGAAACATCGCCCTGCTGGTGGACGAACTGCTCGGGCAGCAGCAGGTGGTCATCAAAAGCCTCGGCCGAAGCCTGGGAAACATTCCGGGGATCAGCGGCGGGGCGATTCTGGGCGACGGACGCGTGGGACTGATTCTCGACGCCGCGGGGATCGTGGCGACGGCCGAAGGCGAACGACAACCGCACGCGGCGTAAACGTCGCATGGGCGAGACGCCATGCGACTCACGGGCACGATGCCCGTGCTACGGATGAGGACAACATGGAACCGACAAAAGAACAACAACCGAAAAGCCGGGCGGGGAAGTATCTGACGTTCAATCTGGCGGGCGAGGAATACGGGCTGGAGATTCTTCGCGTACGGGAAATCATCGGCCTGATGGACATCACCGCCGTTCCGCGGATCCCGGCCTTTATCAAGGGCGTGATCAATCTTCGCGGGAAGGTGATCCCGGTGATCGACCTTCGGTTGAAGTTCAACCTGCCCGCGCTGGAACCCAGCGAGGAGACATGCATCATCGTGGTGGACGTTCGCGGCGTGGAGATGGGCATCATCGTGGACAAGGTGAGCGAGGTGTTCAACATCGCCGAGTCGGCCATCGACGACACGCCCAGTTTCGGCGTGAACGTGGAGACGACGTTTATCCTGGGGATCGGAAAAGCGGGCGGGAAGGTGACGATCCTTCTGGACATCGCCCGCGTGTTGACCGGCGCGGAGATGACGCATCTGGGCGCGGCGTGAGTATAAAGAGAAAGACCATGTTTACGAATTTAAGAACGGGCGCGAAAATTACGGTGGGGTTCACGTTTATCCTGGCCATTTGCATCGGGATCGGTCTGGTGGCCATCATGGAGATGGTCTGGTCGGGCATGACGGAGGTGGCCTGGGTCATGAGCGTGGTGCTGGCGTCGGGCGTCGTCGTCAGCATTCTGCTGGCCTGGATGACCACTCGAAGCGTCGTGGGACCGTTGGACCGGATCATCAGCGGGTTGGAGGGCGGATCGAAGCAGACGGCCGGCGCCGCCGGTCAGGTCTCGCGGTCCAGTCAAAGCCTCGCGCACGGCGCGAGCGAACTGGCGTCCGCGCTGGGCGAGACGATTTCCAACGTGGAAGAGACCCACGCGATGACCAAGCAGAACGCCGCCAACGCCGCGCAAGCGAAAATGCTCGCCGCCCAGGCCAAGGCCAGCGCCGAAAAAGGGTCCGCCGCGATGGAGCGCATGGCCGCCGCCATCGACGATATCAAGGACTCCAGCGCCCAGACCGCCAAGATCATCAAGACCATCGACGAGATCGCGTTCCAGACGAACCTGCTGGCGCTCAACGCGGCCGTGGAGGCCGCCCGCGCCGGAGAGGCGGGCAAGGGGTTCGCCGTGGTCGCGGAGGAAGTCCGCACGCTGGCCCAGCGGTCGGCGGAGGCGGCCCGGAGCACCGCGAACATGATCGAGGCGTCCGTGCGCAACAGCGAGAACGGTGTGCAGATCAGCCGCGAGGTGGAACAGACGTTGCAGGAAATCGCCGTGGGATCGCGCAAGGTGGACGATCTGGTGGGCGAGATCGCGGCCGCCTGCCACGAGCAGTCGCAGGGGGTGGAGTTGATTTCGGCGTCGATCGGCCAGATGGACAACGTGACGCAGCAGGCGGCCGCGAATGCGCAGGAGTCCGCCAGCGCGAGCGAGGAGTTGTCCGGTCAGGCGGCGGAGCTTCGCAAGATGGTGCAGGCGTTGGAGACGATGGTGTACGGGGAGCACACGGCCAGGGCGGCGGCGCGTCGCCTGGACCGGGAGGCGGCGGAGTTCCGCGCGGACATGCCCGTGGCGGCTCCGTGGGCGCGTCCCGAGACCAAACCGGCTGCCCGTCCCGTCCCGCCTGCCGTCGCGTCCGAACCGGCGGCGGTTCATCTGTTGCGGGATGCCAACCCCGAGAACGTCATTCCGCTTGACGATGACGTGGTGCTTTCGAAATTCTGACGTGCGGGCCTGACGCCTCGCCACGATAACAGGTAAAACCGTTCGGCGCGGATTTCTTACCCAAGTTCTCCGCGGATCGGACCGACGATACAGACGAAACAGAACCCTATGACCGCGACGATGACCGACACCAATATGATGACGGAGACCCAGTTCCGGGCCATCAGTACGCTCGTGAAGTCGATCTGCGGCATCGACCTGCACGACGGGAAGAAAGAGTTGGTCAAGGCGCGGTTGGCCAAGCGGATCCGGTTGCTGGGACTTCAGTCGTTTGACGACTACATCCGGCTCGTCCGGGAGGACGTCGGTGGGAATGAACTGACGGGCATGCTGGACTCGCTGTCGACGAATTTGACGTTTTTCTTTCGGGAATCGGCCCATTTTGAGTACCTGCGATCGGTCGCGATCCCGCGGTTGATCGAGCAGCGGCGGCCCCAGGGCCGGTTGCGGATCTGGTCGGCGGGGTGTTCCACCGGTGAGGAACCGTACTCGCTGGCGATGCTGCTGCTGGAGCATTTTCCCGCGTTGCGCGGATGGGACGTCCGCATTCTGGCGACGGACCTTTCGACGCGCGTGCTGGCGCAGGCCCGCGAGGGCGTGTACGACGCCTCCCGCGTCAAGCAGGTTCCCGCGGCGCTGGCGGGGAAGTATTTCGAACCAGACCCGCGGAACGGAGAGTCGTACCGCGTGAGCGGGGCGGCCAGGGCGATGGTGACGTTTGCCCGCTTGAATCTGATGGAACGGTGGCCGATGACGGGACCTTTCGACGTCATCTTCTGCCGCAACGTGATGATCTATTTTGACAAACCCACGCAGGAAGACCTGGTACGGCGGTTTCACGCGTTGCTCTCGCCGGGGTGCCTGCTGGTGGTCGGACACAGCGAAAGTTTGACAGGTGTCGCGCATGCGTTTCACTATGTGCGGCCGGCGGTGTATCAGAAATGACGCGAGTAGGCGACGGCATACGACATATTGTCGGCGTCGGCGACATGAAGATCGCGACGACGCCCGGAGAGATCCTGGTGACGCACGCCCTGGGCAGTTGCCTGGGGATCGCCGCCTACGATCCGCAGGTGAACGTCGGCGGGCTGCTGCACGTGATGCTTCCGGCGGCGTCCATCAATCCCGAGAGGGCCCGGACGCAGCCGTTCATGTTCGTGGACTGCGGCGTGCCGGAATTTTTCCGCGGGTTGATGGCCTGCGGGGCGGTCAAGGGGCGCCTGGTCGTCAAGGTCGCCGGCGGCGCGTGCGTGCAGACCGGAACCGAGGACCGTTTCGCCATCGGAAAGCGGAACTACCTCACGCTACGGAAATTGTTCTGGCAGAACGGGATTTTTATCACGAGCGAAGCGATCGGCGGCGCGGAGCCCCGGACGATGTATCTGGAAATAGGCACCGGACGGGTCTGGCTCAAGACGTGCGGCGTCGAGACGGATTTGTAGCAGGAGAGAGAATTATGGCTTTGAATATCCTGGTGGTGGACGACAGCGCGGTGGCGAGGTCGGTGATCGTGAAAACGTTGCGGATGACGGATCTGGCCATTGGCGAGATTCATCAGGCCGGCAACGGGCAGGAAGGACTGGCCGTCATGGAACGGCAGTGGGTCGACCTGCTGTTTGTCGATATCAACATGCCCGTGATGAACGGCGAGGACATGATCAACGCCGTCCGGGGAAATCCCGCGTGGATGAATCTGCCCATTGTCGTCATTTCGACCGAGGGCAGCGTCACCCGCATCGGGAGCCTGATGCACCAGGGCGTCAAGTTCATCCACAAACCGTTCACGCCCGAGTCGATCCGCAACACACTTGTCGAGATGCTGGGGGTGCAACAATGAGTCCAGACAACTATGCCCAGGACCTGCTAGCTAAGGTGGCGCAGGAAACGTTCGAGACCCTCGCGTTCATGTACTCGGTGCATGAGCAGGACTCGCCTGCCGGGGCGACGGTGACGGCGGAGGTGAGTTTCCGCGGTCCCGTCCACGGTCGGCTGATCCTGGCGGTGTCCGACACGATGCTGTCGGCGCTGGGGACGAACATGCTCGGGTTCGACGACGAAAACCTCGTCGACGACGCGCAGCAGCGTGACGCGCTGAAGGAAGTGCTCAACGTCATCTGCGGGAACCTGCTTCCGATGTTGTACAACCAGTACGACGTGTTCGACGTGCAGGCGCCCGTCATTCCCGCCGCCCCCGCACCGAACACCGCCGCCGACGGTCAGGCCTGCCTGTACCTCGACGGGGGACAGGTCCATGTGGCCCTGTACATCGAAACCGATTTCGGCGTGAAAGTCGCCTGAAGAAAGCCAGTAGCCAATAGCCAGTAGCCAATAGGTATGGAAGAATCTGCCTGAAATCAGCGCATACTGTCGAGGTGTTGTCTCATGCCGATCGGTGAGTCAGCGAAGCATCGAGACCACTCTCGCCAGCGCGATGTTCGATTTACCGCCGGGCACCGCAAGTCCTGCTGGCTGCTGGCTATTGGCTTGTTGTTTCGGCGGAGTTTCCCGATGCCAACATCCCGTAAAATCCGTGTTCTGGTGGTGGACGACTCGGCCGTGGTGCGGCAGGTGTTGTCGGCCGAACTGTCCAAGGCGCCCGACATCGAGGTCGTCGGGGCGGCCATTGATCCGTACATCGCCCGCGACAAGATCATCGCCCTCGAGCCCGACGTGCTCACGCTGGATCTGGAAATGCCCCGCATGGACGGCTTGACGTTTTTGGCCAAGCTGATGAAGCATCGCCCGATGCCGGTGGTGGTGGTGAGTTCGTTGACGCCGGCCGGTGGTGAAAACGCGTTCCAGGCGCTCGAGCTTGGCGCGGTGGACGTGATGTGCAAACCCGGATCGGCCTACAGCGTGGCGGACGTCTCCCACGCGCTGGCGGAAAAAATTCGCGCCGCCGCCATGTCGAAATACCGCCGTGGTGGTGCCGCCTCCCCCACGCCGTCACCGGCCACGACGTATCCGGTCGCCACGACAAAATCCGCCACACCGCCAGCGAGCGGGCCCGTTCCGCCCGCCGCCTCCGCGCGCGGGGTCGGGTTGAAACAGACGTCGCACAAAATCGTCGCGATCGGCGCCTCCACCGGTGGAACCCAGGCCATCCGGGACGTGCTCATACACCTGCCGCCCGACACGGCCGGGACGGTCATGGTGCTGCACATGCCCGAGTTTTTCACCGCCTCCTACGCCCAGCGGCTCAACGAGTGCTGCCCGATGGAGGTCCGCGAAGCCAGGCACGGGGACATCGTGATGCCGGGACTGGCCCTTCTGGCGCCGGGAAACAAGCACATGGTGCTCACGCGCAGCGGGGCGCGGTATTACGTGGAGCTTCGCCACGGTCCTCCGGTGCATCACCAGAAACCCAGCGTGGACGTGCTTTTCCACAGCGTGGCCCGTCACGCGGGCGTCAACGCGGTGGGCGTGATCCTCACGGGAATGGGTGCCGACGGCGCCGCGGGAATGCTGGCCATGAAAACCGCCGGCGCCATCACCTTCGCCCAGGACGAGCGCTCCTGCGTCGTTTTCGGCATGCCTCGAGAAGCCATCGAACTCAACGCGGCCACGAGCGTGCTTCCTCTCAACCAGATCGCCCCCCACATCCTCCAGGCCCTCGCGGAAAAAGCGAAAATCGCGTGACGAAGAACGGCATACGATGAACGGGAAACGGCGGATGATCATGAAAAACGGTTCACACTTGATTTTTCCAGGATTGCAGCCGATAATGCTTATAGAGGGTCGCTAGGTAGGACCGGGTACGGCACGGAACGAGTTTCCGTGGACGCCCATCAGGCAATTAGCGGCCCCCGCTTATTTTTCGTACAGATCGTGGCCGTAGTAATTCCTGTAGAGGCCAACGCTGCCGAGTTCACGGCTATTTCCTCTCTTTACTTTCACGATTAATTCCACGTCATACAGCTTGCCTCGGAGTCTTGCTTTTACCATGTATCGTTCGACCTCCAGCAGATCCTTCTCCAGTGGTGTCCCATCTGCCGTGGTTTTAGGAGGTTTTGTGTTTTCGAATGTGGCCCTCTCAATCATGTCGGGAAGAACGGGCAACAGATAAAATGCGTGAGAATGGGACACTGTAGCAACGTTGCATGTCCCGCGCTCGGTCTTTTCGAAGTCGGAACCATGCAACGATGCTACAGTCTCGAGAATGGCGGGTGTTGTAGATCGTGTGATCAATTCCGCTTCCGGCAATTCGAATCCTTCGTCCGGTGTTTTTATTCACAATCGGTTCGGCGTCCTGAAACCGTTCTCTAGCCCATTTTCTCGCCGTCCTGGGACGCTGGCTCTCGGGAACGTCGTCAAACGGAGTGTTGTCCACGCGTATAACATCGTCATGGCTCGTCATTTTGGAACACCCTTTTCGGGGCTTTGTGCCGTGTTGAAAACGTGGGAACAACTGCCTGCGTTTGTCACTTGTCGCCTGGTGCCTGTCGCTGCGCTTGGGCCGACAGACTTGGGCTGTTCGCCACGTGTTTGATCGCCAGGCGGGTGGCCTCGACGCCCAGTTCGTACCATTCGGTCTGCTGACCGTCTTTGTCGCTCCGGGCCGAGTAGTGCAGAAGGTAGTCCTCCACGGACTGGAAGACCCTGGGCGCCTCGTCCCCATCGTTTGCCGGAACCGTTTTATTCTCCATCGTGTTCTCCGTGATCGAAATAGTTGTGGAAGAAGCGGTGATTCAGCTCCGGTGAAAAGTAGCTCTTTCGTTTGATCCAGACAAACCCGTCGCCCTTGGTGATGACCACGACGTCGATCGGTCCGCCGACCGTCTCGGCCTCCATCGTCACCTGCTTGCGGAACGACACCAGGTTCACCAGCGTCTCGGCCATCATGGCCAATTCGCCCTTCTGCAAAAATCGCGTCGCCTGGAGGACGGGGTTGATGTAGCGGGTGTACTTCAATTCCTGCAACCGGCGGGTGACTTCGTCGAAGGCGCCGTTTCCGACTTCCTGGGCGACGTGGAGGATGCTATCCATGAGCTTTCCGTCGTTGATGATCAGGGTTTTTCGCAGACCCTCGACCAGTTTTTCCGGCACGTAGCGGCGGGCGACTTCCGACAGCGCCTTTTCGAAAAACTCGGTGATGTCCTGCCCCATGCCCTCCATGAACGTGCGGACGTCGTTGGACTGGGCGAACGGCGCGATCACCGCGTCGTTCGTGTCGTTGATGGTCTGGCTCTCCTCCAGCCGGGAGATGACGCGGCCCAGAATGACACCCGAAATTTCGTGGTTGTAGAACGACGGATACAACTCGTCCTCGCCGAACCCGGCGATCACGACGCCCGAGTGGATCCGCGTGCCGACCAGGGCGGTCTCGACCACCGCGCGAACGAACTCCGCGCGGTCGCACAGCGTCAGCGGAAGATTTTCGAAGATCTGCTTGGCCGCCTCGATGATCCGGTCCTCGTACTTCGTGCACAACTGGGTCTTCTGCTCCTTCGAGAAACCGCTGTCGCGCGTCGGTTCGTAGAAATGCCGCGACTGTTCCGCGATCAGGTCGCTGAGTTTGGCCTTGATCTCCACCTCGGTGACGCAGCCGGCGGCTTTGATCGTCAGGGCAACGAATTTATCCAGATCGGACCGGATGTCTCCCGACAGCGCATACGCGCCCTGGAGGATGTAGCGGCTCTCGGACTCTTCGCTGATGGGCAGTTCGCCCAGGAATTGCAGGAACTCGTCGGCGTACTGTTTGAGCGTGGAAAACCGCTTCCTGGCCAGGTGGTTGCGAAACTGCTTGATGATGGTTTCCCAGGGAATCTCCATCAGGTACGAGTTGTCGTAAATCATGGCCGCCACGGGCGCGTGTTTGGAGAGCGTGAACACCTTGTTGGCCGTGTTATGGATTTTCTTGTCATGCCCACCGGGACCGTGAATGGTGACGGTCATGGCGCTGTCGGCCGCTAAGGCCAGGCCGGATTTGTTGAGAATGGCGATTTCGGTTGTCATGCTTGTCCCTTCTGGCGGAAACGTCGGGAACCGCGGTCACACGCAAATAGTGTACCGAAAGGGCGATTTTGCGCCAAGCGCGGAGTGGAAAAGTGAAAAAGTTTGGGGTGCGGCAAACGTGTCCGGAGGCTCTGCCGTATGCGACAGGGTGTGGAAGACACCAAACGGGGACACGCGACTTCGGCTATTTCCGCCGTTTTCGCGCGCGGAGCGCAACGACCACGGCAACGACAACCGCGGCGAGGCCTGCCAGCCAGGCGTAGTAGTGGGTGCGGAGGCTGGTGGTGATTGTGGCGGCGAGGCCGGGGGGGTTCTGGGCGTTC
>Ga0123353_10005432_pt1 | contig 16729 bp, 13 predicted proteins | sample TergutLab28metaG_3_FD_92763 | JGI IMG/M metagenome (GOLD analysis project Ga0123353, IMG submission 92763) | Labiotermes labralis P3 segment gut microbial communities from Petit-Saut dam, French Guiana - Lab288 P3 | ecosystem: Host-associated > Arthropoda: Insects > Digestive system > Gut ...
CGCAGCAAGCAGTTTTCTGATGTTGGCGTCTTTGAAGAAGCCGTTGTCCACTATCACAACGCTGTTTTTCAGCCCGAGTTCCTCGAAGGACGCGATAAACGCCGTCACGTCAGTTATGCTCCCTGGAACCACGTTGCAATAGGTTGGCCGCCGGGTTTCCCTTTCAAAGGCATATATCAACCTGACCTGCGTCTTGTTCTTTTTGCCCGGGTTATAGCCTTTTTCACAGTAGGGGTTGTCCGTGGAGTCCGAAAGCATGCTTGTCCCGTCAAATATGGTGCTGTGGTTTTCGGACGTCTGGAACTCCCGCATGAACGCAACCATGCTGCCGCGCAACAGAGACAGCCGCTCAACAAACTCCGTGACTGTATTCTTGCTCAGGTGTACTTCGGGCAAGAGAAGGGACAGAGCCGACCTCTCATAAGCCCAGTCTACGCGTCTTGTCGTCAGACCTTTTTCCATCAGCTTCAGCGCCGCCAGTATGTAAATGCGCAGGAAGTCGCTCGGGAAGTGCCTCCGGATTTTTTCATACAAGTCCTTGGTCAGCACAAGTATTGTGCGGGTGGCGCCATACTCCCTGGTTGCGCTGAGGGAGCCACCTTGTCCCTTTTTATTTGGCACGTACCCGACGCCCTCGTATATCTGACCGATGCAGCCCTGGCGTTCACTGACCGACTTCTTCGTCTCTTTATCATATCTGCCCTTTACTGCATAGACGTAGTAGTGCCCCTTGATTTTTTGCACTTCTGACGAAGGCGGTTTCATTGCTTTGATATGGTCTGGCACAAGAGACATATTGCGTCCCTCCTTCGGAATCCTATGCCATAACTATACCATAAACATTTGCCAAATGCAACCCCTATTTCACAATATATGGACGCATATTTTTCGCTGGCACACCATATGTTCCGTTCACATCAGACTCCACTTCCATGCAATTGCCTCAGAAAACGAAGCGTTTATCACACTTCAAATCATTGGCGCGGCATTTCTTGGGTAAACCTATCCCATAATTATTGGGAGATTAATTTAAATACAGCAATACAGCGCGGCTCCCTCCCCCTACGCATGCCACGCCAACAGCTTCCCCAGCGTCTCGCGTAGCCGCGCCCTGGGGACGATGCTATCCACAAAGCCGCAATCCTGCTGGAACTCCGCGCTTTGGAAGCCGTCTGGCAACTTCTGCCGGATGGTCCCCTCTATGACGCGCCGCCCCGTAAAGCCAATCAACGCGCCCGGCTCGGCCAAGATGATATCGCCCAGCATGGCGAAGCTGGCGGTCACGCCGCCGGTGGTCGGATCGGTGAGCACCGCGATGTACAGCCCGCCGCCGTCCCCATGGACGCCCACCGCGCCGCTGACCTTAGCCATCTGCATGAGGGAGTGGATGCCTTCCTGCATCCGTGCGCCGCCCGACGCGATGAATACGACGATGGGAAGCCCTTCCTTCCCCGCCAATTCGAACAGCCTGACTAGCTTTTCGCCCACCGCGCCGCCCATGGAAGCCATCAGAAACCGGCTGTCCATGACAGCCAGCATCGCCGCCGCGCCGAGGATGGTACACCGCCCGGTGACCACCGCCTCGGATAAGCCTGTTTTCTTCTTCAAGGTCTCGATCTTCTGCGTGTATCCGGGGAAATGCAACGGATTGGTCGGACAAATCTCGTCAAAAAGGGATTCGAAGCTACCGGGATCGACTGTCGCCTGCAAACGCTCGGGGACGCTCAACCGCTCATGCCGCCCGCACAATGGGCAAACCTTGTATGCCTTGAGGAATTCTTCCCGCACGATCTGCTTGCCACAAGAGGGGCAAGGGATAGTTGCGCCGGTCCCGACGGATCCGGCGGATTTGGTAGCAGTTCCGGCGGACTTGACGGTTCCATCGGATCCGTCGGACCCTGCGGCGGATTTGGCGAGGCCGTCGGCCCCCGCGTCGGCCCCTGCGGCGGGTCTGCCATGTCCTGCGGCAACCGAGGTATAGCGGGCTTTTTTGAGCAAATCCCTGATCATAATGATGAATCCTCCCCGGAAAAACGCCAATTTTCCAAAAACTCCACCGTATAGTCCCCCGACGCGAAGGCATAGTCCCGCAGGATTTGCAGATGAAAATCAGCGGTCGTGGGCACGCCCTCGACCAAAAACTCGGCCATGGCGCGGCGGGCGCGGGCGATGGCTTGCGCGCGGTCATGGCCAAAGACAATCAGCTTGGCCAGCAGCGAATCGTAGTACGGCGGTATCACATAGCCCTGATATATGGCCGCGTCCACGCGCACGCCGGGGCCGCCGGGCAGGTTGAGCGCCATGATGGAACCGGGGCGGGGCGCGAAATCCTTCGACGGATCCTCCGCGTTGACGCGGCACTCGATGGCATGCCCGTCAAGCGACAGATCCTCCTGGGCGAAGCCCAAGGGCTGGCCGGCGGCGATGCGAATCTGCTCGGCCACCAAATCCATGCCCGTCACGCATTCTGTCACCGGGTGCTCGACCTGTATGCGTGGATTCATCTCCATGAAGTAGAACCGCTTATCTTCCCCCACCAAGAATTCCACGGTGCCGGCATTGTGATAGCCGGCGGCGCGGGCCAGCTTGACAGCCGCTTCGCCCATCTCCTGCCGCATCTCGCGGGTCAGCAGCGGGCTGGGCGATTCTTCGATCAGCTTTTGATGGCGACGCTGGATCGAGCATTCCCGCTCGAACAGGTGGACGACCTGCCCGTGGTGGTCGCCCAGCACCTGAAACTCCACGTGGCGCGGCTTTACGATGGCGCGCTCCATATAGACATCGCTGGCCGCGAAACTTGCTTGCGCCTCGGCGCGCGCCAAATCGAACGCCGCCTCCAGCTCAGCCTCCTCCCGCACCAGCCGGATGCCCCGCCCGCCGCCGCCCGCCACCGCTTTGATATACAGGGGGTACCCTATCGCCCGCGCCGTTTGGCTAGCCTGCCCGATGTCATGAACCGGCCCATCCGATCCGGGTATCGTCGGCACGCCCGCCAACTTTGCCGCGCGAACGGCTCGCGCCTTGTCGCCCAACAAGCGCAACGCCTTGGACCCAGGTCCGATGTAGGTGATGCCGAGGGCCTCCGCGCGATCGGCGAAGTCCGCGTTCTCCGACAAAAAACCGTATCCCGGGTGGATGGCGTCCGCGCCGACGGCGCAGGCGGCGGCCAGAATCCGCTCCATATGCAGATAGCTCCCCGCCGCGCGGGGGGGGCCGACGCAGATGGCCTCGTCCGCGATTTGGGCGTGCATGGCGTCCCTGTCGGCCTCGGAGTATATCGCCACAGAAAGGATGCCCAGATCCCGGCACGTGCGGATGACCCGCACGGCAATCTCACCCCGGTTGGCAATCAAAATGCGCTTGAACATAGCTGTTTCCTCATCTACATCATCTACTCATCTACTCATCTATAACCCTATACCATACCCTATACCATAACTATTCCATCGCGAAGACGAGGCTGGCTTCGGCGGCCAGCTTGCCCCCCACCTCCGCTTTGGCTTGTCCATACACAATATTATGGTAGATGCGCTCGACGGTCGCCTCCAGCACGAGCAGATCGCCGGGCAATACCTTTCGCTTGAAGCGGGCATTCTTGATCCCCACGAAATAGCCGGTCTTGCCCCGCATGCGCTCCATGGTCAGCACCGCGACGGCGCCGGCCTGGGCCATGGCTTCCAGGATCAACGCGCCGGGCGTCACCGGGTTGCCGGGGAAATGCCCCGCAAAGAACGGCTCCTCGCCGGTTAGGCGCCAGTGCCCCACCGCGCGTTCTTCCGGTATCAGTTCGACGATTTCGTCCACAAAGAGAAACGGCGGCCGATGGGGCAACACGCCCATGATTTGCTCGCGATCCATCTTCATGCCCATGCCCATGCCGATCACACCTCCTGCATTTCAAACAGCGGTTGCCCAAATTCCGCCAAATCCCCATTTTGGATCAGGACCCTCTTGACCACGCCGTCCTGTTCCGCCTCGATCTCGTTGAGCATTTTCATAGCCTCCAGGATGCACAGGACATCCCCGCGGGACACCCGGCTGCCGACTGTCACAAAGGGCGGCTCTTCGGGCGATGGCGCCGCGAAAAAAGTCCCGACCATGGGCGAGCATACTTGGATCACGCGATCCCCGGAAGGCGCGGCGGAACCATGGGGCGCATCGGGAACATGGGGCGCGGCGGCTGTCCAGGCGGGCGTCGCCGCACCCGGGCCAGATGCCGCAACTCCCGGGTCGGGCGGCACCGCAACAGCAACAGCCGAGGCGGGCGTCAGGCCCCGCGTTTGCATGCCCGCGCCGCCGTCCAGGCCCGCGCCGCCGTCCAGACCCGCGCCGCCTCCCAGGTTCGGGCCCGGACCCGCGCCCGGGCCGCCTCTCTCGACGCGCAGCGATACGCCTTCGGCCTCGAAGGTCAATACGCGGACGTCGGAGTTTTGCAGGCGGGTCAGCACGCCGTCCAACAACGCCAAGATATCTTCATGTCTCATTAGATAATTCCCTCCCTTGCTTCACAGGCATCACGCGCTGTCAACACCCCGCGAATACCAGCGAAGCGTTATGGCCGCCGAATCCGAGCGAGTTGCTCATGGCGGCGGGGATCGGGCAGGCGCGGGCGGTGAGGGGGACATAATCCAGATCGCAGTCCGGATCCGGTTCATGCAGGTGGATGGTGGGCGGCAGGACGCCGTGGTATACCGCCAAGGCGGTGGCCGCCGCTTCCACGCCCCCGGACGCGCCGAGGAGGTGGCCCGTCATGGATTTGGTCGCGCTGACCGCAACCTTCCGGGCGGCCGTTCCCATCACCCGGCGTATGGCCTGGGTCTCGATCTTGTCGCCCAGGGGCGTGCCGGTACCATGGGCGTTGATGTGCGCCAGCTTTGCCACGGGAAGGCCGGCTTGCGACAGCGCGATGATCATGGCCTTGGCCGCCCCCCGCCCCTCTGGATCGGGGCCGGTGAGATGATAGGCGTCCGAGGAGGCGCCATACCCTGTGATCTCGCAGTAGACGCGCGCCCCGCGCGCCCGTGCGCCCGCCAGCGTTTCCAGGAGCAGGACGCCAGCCCCCTCCCCCAGCACAAACCCGGTGCGCCGCTTGTCGAAAGGCAAGCTCCCCAAGCTTGGATCCTCGGCGGTGCTCAGGGCGGTCATGTTGGCGAAACCCGCTATGGCAAGCGGCGTAATGGCGGCCTCGGCGCCACCGGCCAAACAGGATGCCAAGCGGCCCTCCCGAATGGCCAGAAAAGCCGCGCCAATGGCGTCTGTCCCGGTGGCGCACGCGCTGACAGGGCACAGCGACGCGCCATGCAACCCGAACGTCATGGAAACCACGCCAGCCGCCATGTTGGGGATCATCATGGGGATAAACAGGGGCGACACCCGCCCGGGACCCCTCTCCATCAGCTTTGTATGTTCCGCCTCCCACGTGAGGATGCCTCCGACGCCGCTGCCGATGAAGACGCCTGTGCCACCACCAACACCAACACCAACACCGCCAACACTAACACCAACACCGCCAACACCGCCGTCGCCGCCGCCGTGCTCGGTATCCAGCCCCGCATCCTCCAGGGCCATGCGGGAGGCTGCCACGGCGAACTGGCAAAAACGATCCGTCCGGCGGATATCCTTCTTATTCATAAAATCCGCCGGTTCGAAATCACGCACTTCCCCGGCAAGCTTGGCTTTGTGCCCGGTGGTGTCGAACCGGGTAATGGGGCCGATCCCGCAGGCGCCCCCCGTGAGACCCTTCCAATAGGCATCCACGCCGATGCCTATTGGGGTCACCACACCGATACCTGTGACAACAACGCGATATTCCATGTCTATTCAATACCCCCTATAACGCCAAGCCCCCGTCGGCCACGATCACCTGCCCGGTGATGTAAGAGGCGGCGTCCGACGCCAAAAAGGACACCACGGCGGCGATCTCTTCGGGTTTGCCAAAGCGGCGCAGCGACACATGGTCCAACGCTGCCTTGGCTTGCTTTTCAGGCAGATCCTTTGTCATGTCTGTCTCGATGAATCCCGGGGCGACGGCATTGATCAAGATGCCCCGCGATCCCAGTTCTTTGGCCGCGGATTTGGTTAGCCCAATGACGCCAGCCTTTGCCGCGGCATAGTTGGCCTGTCCGGCGTTCCCCGTTATCCCGGCCACCGATGTGATGTTCACCACCCGGCCTCGCCGGGCGCGGAGCATGTAGGGCGTAACCAGGCGCATCATCATATACACGGCGGTCAGATCGGTGCGCAGCACCTCGTCCCATTCTTCGGGCTTCATGCGCACCAGCAGGTTATCGCGGGTAATGCCCGCATTGTTGACCAGCAGATCGATCCGGCCATAATGGCCGATCGCCGTTTTCACCAATGTTGAGCAATCCTCCGCGCATGTCACGTCGCCCGCCACGACCAGCGCGTCCACGCCATGTTCCCTGCATTCGGCCGCAACCGTTTCCCCCTTCTGAGAATCCCGGCAGGCCAGCAAAACGATATAATCGTCGGCCGCCAGCCGCCGCGCGATGGCCGCCCCAATCCCCCGCGCGGCCCCGGTGACGATAGCCACACGCCTCTCCGACATCGCAATCATCCTTTTCCAAGATTATCCAGAATTGCCATTTTTTCCAATTTGTCACCCGCTCGTATTCGTTCGTAATTACCCGTCTTACTCCCCCAACAACAGCCGCGCTTGTTGCACCATGCCCTCGATTATTTCTTTGGCGCCGGCGCGCCCCTTGACCAGGCCCGCGATTTGGCCCGCCATAAACGATCCGTGCTCGCGATCGCCCTGCTGCGTGGCGAGGCGCAGCGAACCCAAAACGAATTCCTCCAGCTCCCGCTCGGAAGCCCCTCTCTTCTCCATTTCGAGAAACCTGCGCGTCATGGGGTTTTTGAGCTGCCGCACGGGATGCCCCTGGCCACTGCGCCCGGTGACTACCGTGCCTGTGTCCCGCGCGGCGATGATCATGTCCTTATAATTGTCATGGATGCCGCATTCGTCGGCGACCAGGAAACATGTGCCGCATTGCACGCCGTCCGCGCCCAGCATCAGGGCGGCGGCCAAGCCTCGCCCGTCGGCTACCCCGCCGGCGGCGACCACCGGAATGTCCACGGCGTCGGCCACTTGGGGAATCAGCGCCATCGTGTTCATCTCCCCGATATGCCCGCCCGACTCGCCGCCTTCGGCGATGATGGCGTCGGCGCCCAACTTCTCCATGCGACGCGCCAGCGAAGCCGACGGGACTACGGGCAGGATAAGGAGCCCGGCCTCCTTCCAGCCGCCCATGAAACGGCTGGGGCTACCCGCGCCGGTGATGACGACGGGGACCTTCTCCTCAATGGCCAGCCGGGCCAAATCGCCTGCATGATCGCTCATCAGCATGATATTGAGCCCGAAGGGGCGGTCGCACAGTGTCCGCAAGCGGCGTATTTCCGCGCGGACGGTATCGGCGTCGGCCGAACCCCCGGCAATCACGCCCAGCCCCCCCGCATTGGATACGGCCGCCGCCAGGCAAGCGTCGGAAACCCACGCCATCCCCCCCTGGATGACAGGGTACCGCACCCCCAGCAATTTGGTCAATCTATCAGACAGCATTTCGCGAGCACACCTCACTAACCACTAGCCACTAACCACTAATCACTAACCTCCAGGACTACCGCCCCATAGGTCAGCCCCGCGCCGAACCCCACCAACACGACAAGGTCTCCCGGGCGAAGCCGCCCATCCCGGTTCAGTTCGTCCAACGCAATGGGGATGCTGGCACTGGAGGTATTACCGTGGCGATCGACGGTGACCGCCACCTTGTCCGGGGGGATACCGCAGCGGCGCATCGCCGCGTCGATGATGCGCCGGTTGGCCTGATGGGGTATAGCGTAGGCCAGCTCGGAGAGATCCCGGCCGCTTAACGCCATCGCCTTCCCCACGGCCTCGGGCAGCGCGCGCACGGCAAACCGGAAGACCTCATGGCCGTCCATTTCGATACAGCCATCCCATCGGCATCGCAACGCCGCGCCCCCATCGCCCCGTGCGGCCAGGTAGGAACCCAGCAAGCCCCCCGGCTCATCCGAAGCGGTAAATACCGCCGCGCCGGCGCCGTCCCCAAAAAGGATGCAGGTCGTACGGTCGGTGAAATCCATGATATCGGTCAGCTTTTCGGCAGACACCACCAGCGCGTGTTTCGCGCCGCCGGTGGCCAAATAGCGGGCGACGATGTCCACAGCGTAGATAAACCCGGTGCATGAGGCGTTGATATCCACGCAAAAGGCGTTCGCGATCCCCAGGTTCGCCTGCACATCGCAAGCCAAGGAGGGCAACCTCCGCTCCGGCGTGACGGTGGTCGCCACCACCACGCCGATATCCTGCGGGGCAAGGCCGGCGCACTCCAGCGCGGCCCGGGCGGCCCCAACCGCCATGTCCGTCACCGACAGGCCTCTGGCGATATGGCGGGTGCGGATGCCCGTGTGGCTGACGATCCATTCGTCCGAGGTATCCACCATGCGGGAAAGCTCCCCGTTGGTAATCACCCCCGGCGGCAAAAAACGGCCGGTCCCGGTTAAATGCACGTTGTGCGCCCTATCGCCATACACTATCGCCATGCGTCGTGAAATCTCCTTGCCAAAACGATAATCTTGTAGTATAATTAGAGTGTCTTATATTTAGACAAACTAATTATATAGGAGAGGGACGCCGTTGTCAAGCCTTGCTTTTATTTTTCCGGGCCAAGGCGCCCAGCGCCCCGGCATGGGCCGGCCGCTCTTCGATGCCCACCCCGAGGCGAGGCGCGCCTTTGCTTTCGCGGGCGAAAACCTCTGCCGTGACATGGAGGCCCTATGCTTCGACACCCCGGCGCCTTCGCTGGCGCGCACCGAGAACGCGCAACCGGCGTTGTTTACGGTGTCGATGGCCGCCCACTGGGTATGCGAGGCGGCGGGGCTGCGGCCATCCGCCGTCGCCGGGTTCTCGCTGGGCGAATGCGCCGCGCTGTGCGCGGCAGGCTATCTTTCCTGGGCCGACGGTTTACAGCTGGTGCGTGTGCGGGCCGATGCCATGCAACAAGCGGCCGACACCCATCCCGGCGCCATGGCCGCCGTGCTGGGCCTGCCTTGGGATACGGTGGAGTCACTGTGCCACCCATCCGGCGGGGCGGTGCGACCGGTGAACGATAACGCGCCGGGGCAATGCGTCGTCGCCGGGACGCCCGACGCGGTAGACGGGCTGTCGCGGGCGGCGGCGGGGCTGGGCGCCAAGATCGTCCCTTTGCCGGTATCCGCCGCCTTCCACACACCGGACATGGCCGGGGCCGGCGCCACGCTCGAAGCCTTTATGCGCCGGTCACTCCCCCCTATCGAACACGGCGCGATCCCCCTGTACGCCAATCTCACCGGCCTGCCACTGGCTCCCGGCGCCGACTTGCCGGCCATCATGGCCGCGCAGATGCAAAACCCTGTGCGCTGGCGGCAAAGCATCCTCGCCATGTGCGCGGACGGCATCGACACCTTTGTGGAGGTAGGCGAGGGGCGCACGCTATCCGCCCTTGTCCGCCGCATCGACCGCAACGCGAAAATATTGCCCCTTCCCTTCATTTCGTAACCCAACCATGAGGAGGATTGGCCATGCATGCCAGCGGTGAATCGATCATTGCCTATTTGGAAAATATCTACCATGATTTCCAAAAATTAGAAGCTATTTCCCTGGCTTCCCAACGCCACACGCTGTCCATCAACGAATGGCACATCATCGATAAAATAGGCCCCGGCGTCAAGCGGCGCATCGGCGATCTGGCCGCCTCCGTCGGCGTCACGCTCGCCTCGATGACTGTGGCCGTTGACAAACTGGAAAACAAGGGCTACCTTGTCCGGGAACGCACGCCCGACGATCGCCGGGTCGTCCTGCTGATCCTGACGCGCCGGGGCCGGGCTGCGTATGTGGTGCATCAAAGGTTCCACCAGAATATGCTGGACATCATGTTGGACGGTTTGTCAAAAGAGGAGATAGCGGTCTTGGTCGCCGCCTTTGAGAAATTGCAAAGGTTCACCAAAAATGCCATCGAGTGACGATACGAACGAGCGGCAATACGCTAACGCGACGACACCCTCGTTCGACATTATCACAGGTTAATCACACCTCGTTCGACGATAGGATTGCTATTTGAGGGGTTTTGTGATATGATACGGTCAGTTTGAAGATACCCTATACAACATAACTTCATTCGCCAAAGAGTGCCACGGTGCAAGTGAAGCAAACAAAGGGGGGCGGCGCATGCCCAATTTGATGGAAAAGTTGACCATCCTGGGCGGGGCGGCCAAATTTGACGCCTCCTGCGCCTCGTCGGGGGGCGGACGGGCGGGCAAGCCCGGCCAGCTGGGCAATGCCCACATGGCCGGCATCTGCCACACCTGGGCGACCGACGGGCGTTGCGTGTCGTTGCTCAAGGTGCTCCAATCCAACGCCTGCGTCTACGACTGCGCCTATTGCCAAAATCGGCGTTCCGCCGACGTGCCCCGCGCCACCTTCACGCCGCAGGAACTGGCCGCGCTGACGGTCTCCTTCTATCGGCGCAACTTCATCGAGGGCCTCTTCTTGAGTTCCGGCGTATGCAAAAGCCCCGATCACACGATGGAACAAATGTGCGAAACGATGCGGCTGCTGCGGCAAGAATACCGTTTCGGCGGCTATATCCATGTCAAGGTCATCCCGGGCGCCGACGCCCGCCTTATCGATGCCGCAGGGTTGCTGGCCGACCGGATCAGCGTGAACGTGGAGCTTCCTTCCCGCGAGTCCCTCGCGCTGTTGGCGCCCCAAAAACCGCCCGAACAGATCTTCACCCCCATGCATGTCATCCGGCGTTCCCAAACCATGAACCTGGAGGATCGCCGCCACTATAAAAGCGCCCCCCTCTTCGCCCCCGCCGGGCAGGCGACCCAAATGATCATCGGCGCCACCCCGGATAGCGACTTGACCATCCTGCGACTGTCCAAGACCCTATACCGGAAGTATCACCTCAAACGGGTATACTTCTCGGCCTATATCCCGGTGGGCGACGCCCCCTCGCTGCCCGCGCCGGGAAGCCCCATTCCGCTGTTGCGCGAACACCGGTTGTACCAAGCCGACTGGCTCATGCGCTTTTATTCCTTCGAACCGGAGGAGATCCTCAGCGACGCCTCCCCCCTGCTCGATCCCCAGATCGACCCCAAATGCGCCTGGGCGCTGCGGCATCCCGAGTTCTTTCCGGTGGAGGTCAACGCGGCGTCCTACGAAACCCTCCTGCGCGTGCCCGGTTTGGGCGTGATATCGGCCAAGCGCATCATCGCTGCCCGCCGTTTGGGTCCCATTGCGCTGGAGGACTTGCGGAAGCTGGGCGTCGTCATGAAGCGGGCCTCGTATTTCCTCACGGCCTCGGGCAAGTTCGGCGGGCGCATGCAACCCGGCAACCCCTTCCTGCGCCACGCGCTGATAGAGCGCGACGACGGCGCGCAGCTGTCCCTCTTCCACCCCGCCGGCCTGGCGTTGCCCGGCGCCATACAGCCCGCGCCCGCGCTCGCGTAGCGGGTACGGGTACGTGTACGGGTTATGATACGATTGTATGACGGCAGCTGGGAAGGCTTGCTCAGCGCCATATTCCAGGTGTTCAGGCACCGCGGCTTTGAGGATGAGATTCTCTCCGCGTTGACATTCCCCGGCCACTCGCTCTATCCGGTATACGAGGCGGCGACCGATCCCGAGCAAGCCCGCCGGGTCACGCGGGGCATGGCGCGCTTGTCGCCCGCGTTGCCCAAAAGCGCATACCGGGCTTTTTTGTCCGAACAACCCGGCATGGAGGCCGCTTTGTTGGGTACGCTTAGGCTGGGGTTTGCCAGGGAGCAAAACCCGTTGCCGCTTCTGGGCGAAGCGCCGGTGAAGAAGCTGGTCACGCTGTCCCGCCGCGTATCCATGGAGAGGGAAAGGTTTTTGGGGCTGACGCGCCTGCGCCATGTGGGCGAGGATCTCTACGCCGCCGACATCGAACCGGAATACCGCATCCTGCCCCTGCTGGGTACCCATTTCCACGCGCGTTTCGGCGACCAACGCCTGATCATCAGGGACATCCGCCGGCGCCTCGCTTTGGTATCCACGCCCCAGGCGTGGTGGATTGCGGAGCTGCCCGCCCACGAGGACCTCCCTCCCCTGCCGCGCGACCTGGAAATGTCCTCTTTATGGCGTGCGTATTTTGCGGCCATCGCCAATCCGGCACGGGAGAACCTTCGCTTGCAGCAAGGCTTCGTACCCTTGCGTTACCGTGGTAACGTGACTGAATTCATATCATTTTGATTCGGTTTTATTGTAAGATTCCATATCTTTAATATGCCAGTTTGCGCTTTATTCGAAAACTAATCTTTTTCATTTAGAATTACGATAAAATATATGCCGCTTATGGTATATATTTTTTTGTTGCGCTTGCACATGACGAGATATCAAGGGGGGACACAGCGATGCTGGGAGGCAGTAAACGAGCCTCACGATTCCTACGCACGTTACTCGCGCTATGCGTGCTTGGCGCGTTTAGCGTCGCTTTGGCGGCGATAGCGCCAACGGCGCAGGGCGCGGCGGCGCCAAGAGGGATCGCCTCCGCCCCGCCGGCTTCCTTCCGGGATATCCCCGGCATCACCGAGGAGGAAATCCTCAGGGTGGAAGAGGTGCTGGCGGGCAGGGACAGCTTCGTATATGGTCTGACGGACAGCACCGCATTCATTTACGACGAGGACGGCGCCGTGGGAGGCTATGGCGCGCTCGTCTGCGATTGGCTGACCGAGTTGTTCGGCGTGGCCTTCGTGCCGCAGGTTTACGCATGGCGCGATCTGGAAAGCGGCCTGCTAAACGGCAGCATAGATTTTTCTGGGGACTACACCCCGGCCGACGATGAAGCCGAAGCTTACTTGATGACCGGCCCCATCTCGGAGCGCGTCGTCAAATACGCGCGGCTTGCAGATTCCCAATTTCTGGAAAATGACACCGGGCAGGCCCTCCGCTATGGCTTCCTCCGCAACGCGGCCGACGGGGCACTGGCCCGCGCCCACTTGGATATAAGCGGCGCCCCCTACGCAAGCCAATCTGTGGACAGCTTGGCGGAGGCCCTTCTCCGGCTACGGGACGGCACGATGGACGTATTTGTCGCGGACAGCGCGTTCGTCGATCTGCTGGACGCGGAGGAAGGCGTCGAAACCGGCCTGTTCTCGCCGCTCCTCTATAAGCATGTGGCCATTGGCACGGCAAACCCGCAATTTTCGCCATTGCTCGACGCATTGGACAAATACTTCCAAAACGGCGGGCTGACGCACCTGCACGCGCTCCAAGCCCAAGGCCAGCATGAGTACACCCGCAAGCGGTTTTTCGAGAGCCTGGACGAAACCGAAATGGCCGTTTACCATGCGTATTTGCGGTCGGGCGAGCCTATCCCCTACATCATCAGCAGCGACAATTACCCGCTGGGGTTCTACGACAAAGAGACGGGAAAATGGTCCGGGATAGCCGTGGAAATCCTGGATGAGATCACACGGATCACCAGCCTGGACTTTGCGCCCGCCCACGCCCCGGACTTGGCATGGCCCGCCCTCTACGAGATGGCGCTGCAGGGCGAGGCGCCCATGTGCGCCGAACTGCTGCGCACAAGCAAACGGGAAGATGTTTTCCTATGGTCCGACAGCCCCTATGCCACGGATAATTACGCGCTGATATCCAAAAAGGGGACGCCAGACATCGACGTGAGCCAAATCAACAACGTGCGGGTGGGCCTGCTCAGTGAAACGGGCTACGCGATGCAATTCTTGGTATGGTTCCCCCTCCATGCCAATACCTATCAGTATGATTCCATCCACGACGGGTTCGACGCGCTCGACCAAGGGGAAATCGATCTGCTGATGCTCACGGAGTTTCGTTTCCTGGGCGTCAGGGATTATTACAAACAATCCCATTTCAAGATCAACCTGACCTTCGAAGACGCCTATAACACCTATTACTTCGCCTTCAACCTGCAAGAAACCGCGCTGCGGGACATCTTTAGCAAGGCGCAGGCGCTGGTGGACACGAACCGCATCACCTCCAGCTGGAACCACCGCATGTATGACTACCAGGAACAAATCGACTCGACGCGCAATATGTTTTTCATCTTGTTGGTCAGCTCGCTGTTCGTCATCCTGGTGCTCTGCACGTGGCTGTATTATCGGCGCCGGCGGGTACTCACCTTCGAACGCGCCAAAATCATGTACGACGCCGCGCCGTTCGGCATCTTGTATTGGAATAAATCATGCCAGATTATCGATTGCAACCAGACGACGGTGGAAATGTTCGGGGCGGAAAACAAACAGGAGTACATCGAGGGATTTGCCAACTATTCCCCGAAGTTCCAGCCCGACGGGCTCCCTTCCTTGGAGAGCGCGTATGCGTATATCCGGCAAGTCTTTCGGGAGGGCGGGTATCAAACGTTCGAATGGGTACATAAAAAAGCCGACGGTGGGCTCATCCACTGCGAGGTGACGCTGACCCGCGTGTTGCACAACGGGATAGAGGCTGTCATTGCCTACCAAAAAGACATCAGCGAACAAAAAGAAATGCTGCGGCTCTTGGCGGAGGAGGAACAGAACCTGCGGGACGCCCGCGACGAGGCGGAGGCAAGCGCCCGGGCCAAGAGCGAGTTCCTCGCCCTGATGAACCATGAGATGCGCACGCCCATGAACGCGATCATCGGGTTTTCCGAACTGTTGCTGTCCGCGATAGAGAACGACGAGTTGAACAACGGCACGCTCAAGAGCGGCTTGCGGAATATCCAAAACGCCGGCATGACCGTGCAGGGCATCATCAACAACTTCTTGGACATCTCCAAGATCGAAGCGGGCAAATTCGAGGTCATACCGGTCATCTATAGCCTACCCAGCCTCATTCACGATATCGTTTCCCTCAATACGCCGCGCATTGGGGATAAGCCCATCAGATTCCTGCTGGATATTGACGAAACCCTGCCCACCCAGCTCTGCGGGGACGATCTGCGCATCAAGCAAATCTGCAACAACCTGTTGAGCAACGCATTCAAGTATACCAACGAGGGGACGGTCACTTGGCGGGTCTCCTGCGAGCGCGGGATCTGCGGCGTCACCACGTGGATGACGCTCTCGGTGCGCGATAGCGGCATCGGCATCCAGGAAGGGGATCTCCAGAAGCTGTTTTCCGATTACAGCCAGGTAAATACGCGCGTCAACCGCAAGGTCGAGGGCACGGGCCTGGGCCTGTCGCTCACCAAGAAGCTGGTCGATGTGATGGACGGCGCCATCACCGTGGAGAGCGAATACGGGAAGGGGTCCACGTTCACCGTCAGGATCCCGCAAAAACACGTGACCGACAAACCCATTGGATCCGAAACCGCCAAAAGCCTGCGTCGCTTCCAATACCTGGACGACGAACGCGAGACGGCAAACGCCAGCCTGGTGAAGGTCCAGCTCCCCCACGCGAGGGTCCTGGTGGTGGACGACGTGCTGGTCAACCTGGAGGTCGCCCGCGGCCTGATGAAGCCCTATAAGATGCGGGTCGACTGCGTCACCAGCGGTTACGAGGCCATCGAGGCGGTGCGGCGGGAAGAGGTGCGGTACTCCGCGATTTTTATGGATCACATGATGCCCGGCATCGACGGGATAGAGTCCACGAGGATCATCCGCGAGGAAATCGGGACCGAATACGCCCAAACCGTGCCCATCATCATGTTGACGGCCAACGCCATCTCCGGGAACGAGGAGATATACCTGAACTCCGGGTTCCAGGCCTTCCTCTCCAAACCCATCGACGTCGCGCGCCTGAACAGCGTGATACGGCATTGGGTGCGCGACAAAGGCGAGGATGCGGATAATCCTGCCGAGGGGCCGCCTCCACACACCGTTGCACCACAAGACGCGCCACAGCCGACGCTGGACGCGCCGCATGGCGATCTGCTGCGGGAGGGCCACCGGATCGAAGAGCTGGATCTGACGCTTGGCGTACAGCGGTTCGGCAGCCCGGAAAACCTGGCGCGCATCCTGCGGGTCTTCGTCAAAGACACGCCCGCCCTGCTAGCCCAGATGGGGAAGGTCGCGCCGGATACCCTCCATGAATACACCATCGCGGTTCATGGCTTAAAGGGGAGTTTCCGCAACATATTCGCCATGGCGCTGGGCGAGAGGGCCGAAAAGCTGGAGCAGGAGTCCAGGGCAGGCCACTTCGACTACGTGGCGCGTCAAAACCCCTCCGTAATCCGCGACACGGAGGCACTCATCGCCAACATGCGGGAAGCCCTGCCGGAAGAGGTGAAAAGCGTGCAAGACGCGCCCGACCCCGCCGTCTTGACGGATCTGCTGGAAGCTAGCCGGAACTTTGACATAGACGGCGTCGACCGCGCCATGCAGTCGCTGACGAAATATTCATACGAAAACAACGAGGAACTCATTCACTGGCTGTCCGAGACCGTTCGCGTGATGGGATTTGCCAAGATCAACGAACGGCTCGCGCAAATGCTGGGTTAATTCAAATACAAAGGACGGTTATCTATGGAAAGCTCTATGGAAAGCAGTCGGAAAACCATCATGATCGTGGATGATAACACGATCAACCTCGCCACGGCTAAGGAAATACTAAAAGAGGAATACAAGGTGTACCCCATCCCCTCCGGCGAAATCCTGCTGGACTTGCTGGAAAGCGTCACACCCGACCTAATCCTCCTTGATGTCGAGATGCCTGTCATGGACG
>Ga0123353_10005433_pt1 | contig 16729 bp, 9 predicted proteins | sample TergutLab28metaG_3_FD_92763 | JGI IMG/M metagenome (GOLD analysis project Ga0123353, IMG submission 92763) | Labiotermes labralis P3 segment gut microbial communities from Petit-Saut dam, French Guiana - Lab288 P3 | ecosystem: Host-associated > Arthropoda: Insects > Digestive system > Gut ...
CGGCCTTGTTCGTGATGCCCTCCAGCAGCGTGACGGCCTTGGAGGGTTCGCCGTTGTAGTTGCCCAGCAGCGGGCGGATGACGTTGGCGTTGGGGCCGACGACGGCGATGTTCGCGTAGCGGCCTCGGGGAAGCGGAAGGATGCCGTCGTTCTTGAGCAGCACGATGCTCTCTCTCGCGGCCCGGGCGGCCAGGTCGCGGTGTTCTTTGCAGTCGTTCTTGCTGGCGGGGATCGACGCGTAGGGCACCATCTCGGGCGGGTCGAAATGGCCCAGCCTCATGCGGGCGTAGAACAGGCGGCGGAGCGATTTGTCCATGGTCGCTTCGCCGATCAGACCGTCGCTGACGGCCTTGCGGAGGGAGAGGTAGACGTCGTCGCAACTGAGGTCGCATCCGTTTTTGACGGAGAGGGCGGCGGCGGCTTCGGGCGTGTCGACGAGCTTATGGTTTTTGTAAATGTCGCAGATCGCACCGCAGTCGCTCACGACGTAGCCGTCGAAGCCCCATTCCCGGCGGAGGATGTTTTCCAGCAGGGTAATGGAGGCGTTGCAGGCTTCTCCGTTGGTGCGGTTATACGCGCCCATGACGGACCAGGCGCGGGCCTCTTGGATGCACTGGCGGAAGTGTGGCAGGTAGGTTTCGCGGAGGTCGCGCTGGTTGACCACGGCGTCGAATCCGTGGCGTTTGGCTTCGGGCCCGCTGTGGACGGCGTAGTGCTTGGGCGTGGAGATGGCCTTGAAGTATTTCGGGTCGTCGCCCTGGAGGCCTTTGCAGAAGGCCACGCCCAGTTCGCCCGTCAGGTACGGGTCTTCGCCGTAGCACTCGTGTCCTCGGCCCCAGCGCGGGTCGCGGAAGATGTTGATGTTGGGCGTCCAGAAGGTCAGGCCGAAGTACTGCTCGCCGCCGCGACCTTCGCGATTGGCCTGGTGATGCTTGGCCCGACCTTCGGTGGCGATGGTGTCGGCCACCTGGTGCATGAGTGATTTGTTCCACATGGCCGCCAGGGCGATCGCCTGCGGGAAAACGGTCGCGACGCCCGCGCGGCCGACGCCGTGCAAACACTCATTCCACCAGTTGTGCGGCGGCACGCCAAGCCGCTCGATGGCGGAGGCGAAGTGCACCATCTGGCTGACTTTTTCCTCGAGCGTCATGCGCGAAACCAGATCGGCGGCCCGGGCTTCGAAACTCAGGGCGGTGTTCCGCCAGGCAGGGAGTTTCGCGGCGGATTTTTGTTTTGCCGAGGGTTTGGAGGCGGTTTTTCCGGCGCGGGGTTTCGCGACGGCTTTCGGGGCCTGTTTCACCGTTTTTTTCGGGGCGGTCTTCTTCGATGCTTTCGTAGCCGACGAACGGGGCGAACGAGATGCCATAGTGGTCTTCCTTTCGTGAACGAATGAACGGAATCATACCAAACCGCGAGACGGTTTCCAGAGGCATGGTCGCGCGTTTCTTTTTACCACAGAGACACAGAGAAGGACGTTGGGGTTCGAAAAATGAAACGCAATGGCTTGCCTCTTTGCGCTGTAATGTGTTGTGTAAAAAGTTTTGCTTTATACAACACCCTACATCGCAAAGAGGTAAGCCATTGCGAAACGATTTTCAATCACCAACGTCCCCTCTGTGTTTCTCTGTGTCTGTGGTAAAAAACGCCGGACCGGGCCTACACCCGGAACAGGTCGGTGCTCAGATATTTTTCACCGCGGTCGGGGAAGAGGACGACGACGAGTCCTCCGGTCAGTCCGGTCACGGCCCGCCGGGCGGCGAGCATGGCCGCTCCGCTGCTCATTCCGACGAAAATCCCCTCCTCGCGCACGATCCGCCGCGACATGGCGAACGCTTCCTCCGACTCGATCATCACGCTCTGGTCGATCTGCGTGGGGTCGTAAATCTCTGGCACGATGGCTTCCTGCATGTTCTTCAACCCCTGGATGTAATGTCCCTTCACCGGATGGGCTTCGATGATCTTGATGGCGGGGTTTTTCTCCTTGAGTCCCATGCCGACGCCCATCAGCGTTCCCGACGTGCCCAGCGTCGAGACGAAATGCGTCACCCGGCCGTCGGTCTGTCGCCAGATCTCCACCGCCGTCGCGTTGTAATGGGCCAGCTTGTTGTACACGTTCGAAAACTGGTTGGGGTTGAAGTATTTGTCCGGGCGCGAGGCCACCAGGTCGCGGCATCGGCGGATCGCCCCGTCGGTCCCTTCGCCGGCCGGTGTCAGCGTCACCTTCCCGCCGAACGCGGCGATCATCTTCTGCCGCTCGATCGACACGGCCTCGCTCATGACAATCTCGACCTCGTACCCGAGCACCGTCCCGATCATCGCCAGCGCGATCCCCGTGTTGCCCGAGGTGGCCTCGATGATCGTTTTTCCGGGTCCGAGCGATCCCTCCTCCCTCGCCTGGCGGATCATCTCCAGCGCGATGCGGTCCTTGATGCTTCCGGTCGGATTGCAGCCTTCCAGCTTGGCGTAAATTTCCACGGCGGGATTCGGATTGAGGTTACGAATACGCACCAGCGGCGTGTGGCCGATCGTGTCAAGAATCGTGTTATGCATGGAGAAACTGTATCATGATCGGCGAGAAAAACAATTCCCGGCTAGATGAATAACGACATATCGGATTCCTCCGCGTGGGCGAGCATGGCGGTGGCGCCGGCGGGTTTGATTCCGTCGAGGAGTTCCTCGGCTTTGAGCCCCATGATGTCCATGCTCATCGTGCAGGCGATCAGTTCCACGCCGTTTTGCCGGGCGGCGGCGATCAGGGTCTCCAGGCTGTCCACGTTTTTCTTTTTCATGATCGCGCGGATCAGTTTGGCGCCCAATCCGCCCATGTTCATGCTGGAGAGCCCGAGCTTGCGCGACCCGCGAGGCATCATCCAGCCGAACATTCGCGAGATGAAATCCTTCGTCACCTTGGGCGGTTTGGGTTTTCGCAGGACGTTCAGTCCCCAGAACGTGAAGAAGATGCTGACTTTTCGGCCCATCGCGGCGGCCGCGTTGGCCATGATGAAGGTCGCGATCGCCTTGTCGAGGTCGCCCGAGAACAGGATGAAGTTTTTTCCGGTTCCGGCGGCGCGTGGGGCCGCGTGGGAGGTCGCCGCGCACCGTGTCGCCTCGGCGGTCGGTTGGTGCGATTTTTGAATCCGCGCGACGGTGACGCCCTTTTCATCGGTGCCGCCCAGGAACACCTGGCCGGTCCGGCGGCAATATCCGTCGAGGTCTCCCGCGAAGGCGGGATCGGTCGTGTGGATTTCCACGATGTCGCCGTGGTGGGCGTCCTTGAGGGCGGCGGCGAGTTTCATGATCGGGCCGGGGCACTGAAGGCCGCGGGCGTCGAGGCGGATTGTTTTCGTCTCGTGTACGACCTGCCCACTGGCCGGTGCTGGCGCGGGCGAGACGTCCGCGTCACGGGAGGGCGCCGTCGCGTCGCGGGTGACGGTGTGGTAGAGCCGATAGCCGCCGTCGAGGTTGTACACGTCGAACCCGCGCTGGCTGAGAATCCTTGCCGCGAGGTAGCTGCGCTGTCCGCTGCGGCAGTTCACGTAGAGGGGTTTTCGGTTGTCCAGTTCCGCCAGCCGTTCGCGAAGTTCGTCCAGCGGGATGTTGACGAACCCGTCGATGTGCCCGTTGTCGTATTCGACTGTCGTGCGGACGTCCAGAAGCGTCACGCTTCCGTCGCGGGGAAGCGAAGACACGTCGTGCCAGTGGATGTGTTTCACCAGGCCCGTCAGCAGGTTGTCGGCCACGAAACCGGCCATGTTGACCGGGTCCTTCGCCGACGAGTAGGGCGGCGCGTAGCACAGTTCCAGTCGGGCCAGATCGGCGGCGGTCATGGAGGCGCGGATCGCGGTGGCCAGCACGTCGCATCGTTTGTCCACACCGTCACCGCCGACGATCTGCGCGCCGAGAATTTTCCCGCTGCCTTGCTCGAACAGGGTTTTGATGCACATCGGGACGGCGCCGGGAAAATACCCCGCGTGGCTGTTGGAGTACGTGAACGTCTTGTCATACGCCAGCCCCAGCCGTTTGGCCGTCTTTTCGTTGAGGCCCGTGGTGGCGACGGTCAGGTCGAACACCCGCAAAATGGCCGACCCCTGCGTGCCGGTGTAGGCCGCCGGACGCCCGCAAATGTGATCGGCCGCGATTCGGCCTTGCTTGTTCGCGGGACCGGCCAGCGGAATCATCGCGGGTTGCCCGGTGACGAAATCGACCACCTCCACCGCGTCGCCGACGGCGTAAATGTGTTCGTTCGAGGTCCGCATGTGCGGATCGACCTTGATCCCGCCGCGCTCGCCCATCGCCAGACCCGCCGATTTCGCCAAGGCGTTCTCAGGCCGCACGCCGACGGACAGGATCAGCATGTCGGTCAACAATTCGCTGTCAGGTTGCGATTCCCCGCCCAGCGTGACGCGCAGACCGGCCGCCGTGTCCTCGACCGTCCGCACGGCGGTGCTCAACCGCAACGTCACGCCCTTCCGCCGCAGATGGGTGTGCACGTCGCAGGCCATGTCATAATCCAGCGGCGCGATGACCTGATCCATCCGCTCCACCACCGTCACCGCCAACCCCGCCTGCCGCAGGTTCTCCGCCATCTCCACGCCGATATACCCGCCACCGGCCACCACCGCGGTTTGGGGGCGCGTGGTGTCAATGAAATCCTTGATTCGGTGTGTGTCGGGGATGTTCCGCAGCGTAAACACGCGCGAGCACGCCGACGCGACTCCCGGAATATCCGGCACAATCGGTGCCGCCCCCGGTGACAGGATCAACTTGTCATAGGGCTCGACGTACGTTTTTCCGCACGCCAGACCGGCGGCGCGATGCACCACGGTCACGGTTTTCGCCACCGGGTCAATGGCCGTCACGTCCTGCTGTGTCCGCACGTCCACGCGAAACCGGGCATGGAAACTTTCCGGTGTCTGAAGCGTCAGTGCGTCGCGGTCGGCGATCTCCCCGCCGATAAAATACGGCAATCCGCAGTTGGCGAAGGAAATGTATCCCCCCCGCTCGAACAACACGATGTCGGCGAACTCGTCCATCCGCCGCAACCTCGCCGCCGCCGACGCCCCGCCCGCCACGCCGCCCACAATCACGATTCTGGTCACGACTTTGCCCATCGACTGCTCCTTATATGAATTGCTCACGTCATTATCGCTGGAAATGCCGCCTGGCACAATGAGGTTGTCCCGGTCGTGCCAGGTGTTGTACACTGCGTCCTGTAGCGCAACGAGACACGTCGCGGAAACGGTTCCGGTGACCGGTCCTGGTGCCACGCGTGGAGACCATCATGAATCATTCGTTCCGGCATGGTGTGCCTGTTGTCCTGGTTGTCGTGGCCCTGATCCTGGGTGGTTGCGCGTCGCCATCGGGAGTGGCGGGGCCGGCGTGGGAGACGGACCTCGCGTGGCAGGCGTCGGCCGTTGGCGAGTCGGGCGGGGGCATGCACCAGTGGGACGTGGCGACGTCCGCGATGACGCTGACCGGCGGCGGCGCGGGGCTGAACGTCAAGGAGGCCGACCAGTGCCACTTCCTGCACATCGACCGCCCGGCGGGCGATTTTGAAATCCTCGCCCGGTTAACGGCGTTCGCCTCCGACGACGCGTCCGCCGTCGCGGGAATCATGGTCCGTCCCGCCGAACACGACGCGCCCGATGGGGCCATGATCGCCCTGTACTACCGCGGTGGAGACAACTCCCTGACCTGGAACGCCCGCGTCCCGGCCGGTAAGGCCAACCCCGTCAACGACCGGGCGCAGTGGCTGCGCAGCGACATCAACCTGGCCAACAAAGGTCCCGCCGGGAAGGCGCCGCTCTGGTTGCGGCTGGTGCGGATGGACAATAATTTCGCCGTCTACAAATCGCGCGACGGCTACCTGTGGACGATGATCACCAACGTCAGCGGCGGCCCGTTCGTCCTCGAAGGACCGCTGCGCGTGGGGCTGTTCTGCACCGGCGCCGAAACGACCACGGCGGCCTTTGATTCCATAAAAATCGGTGCCCCGCACATGCGCTACCGGACCGGATGGGTCGGGAACAGTTTCGGTATGCGCATGGAGGATGGACACGTCTCCAACGCGGTGGCGGCCATGTGGGTCTCGCCCGACGGCACCTGCTACACCAGCGCCTACTGGGACGAAGGCGGTCAGCCCGTCAAGGCCTATCGCGACGGAAAGGTGGTGCACGGATTCCCCATCCACTCGCCGCTGACCCGTCAGGGCGGTATCACCGGTCACGGCCAGCGGCTGTATGTCGCGACCCTCAGCAACCTCACGGAAATCGACATCGAAAGCAAGGACGTCACGCGGACCTTCACGATGTCGGTGGATTTACTCGACCGCCGGGTGCGCACCACCTCCGTCGTGAGCGGTATGGCCGCCAACGGTAAGGAACTGTTCATCGCCGACAAACGCGACCACAAAATCCGCGTCGTGTCACTCGATCCGGTCCCGACGTACCAGGAATCCACGGCGAGGTTGAACCGTATCATCCTGCCGACCTCGCCGGTGGAGGTGCCCGAGGGCGACGAACGCTTCGCTCCGGCGGAGATTTACCAAAGCCAGCGCGTCGGCGCGGGCGTGCGGTACACGTTCCCGAATATGCAACCGGGAGCGTCTTACACGATCCGCCTCCACCTGGCCGAGTTTGTCGGCCGCCCCGAGAACGCCGACCCGTATCGTTACTCCGTTCTCATCGAACACACCACGCCCATCGACGTGGCCGAGGCCGCCGGAGGCGTGCGAAAAGCCGTCGTCAAGGATCTGCCCGACTACAAGGCCGACGACGCCGGCAAGCTCGTGATGGAGTATGGCACCTACAGCGGGCCGGGAATCTGCGGTCTGGAGGTGCTCGGCGCCGACGGCCAGCGCGTATTGGCGGTCAATTGCGGCGGCGGTCCCGTCGAGGACTTCACCAGCGAGGCCGACGAACTGGTCGAACGCGCCTTCGCCTTCGACAATCCCGGCGTGATGGCCTTCGACAAGCGAGGACACTTGTGGATCATCCAGCGCGCGGCCGAGGGCGCCGAGGGCACGCCCGCCACCAGGGGCTCCGTCAAATGCTACACCACCGACGGACAATTCACGGGCAGGCAGATCACCGACGTCACCAATCCCAACGTGCTGGCCTACGACGCCGTCAAGGACGAACTGCTCGTGGGCGAGGACCTGCCGGACCTGAACGTGCGCGTCTACGCGAAACTCGACAACCAGCCGACGCTCGCGCGGACGTTCGGTGAAAAGGGCGGCATATACGCGGGCAAAACGCCCGGCGTGGTGTACGATCCCCGCGCCGGCGGGCACGCGCGGTTCTACGGAATTACTGGCCTGGGCGTGGACGCGGCGGGCAATTTGTACGTCGCGAGCGACTGGCAGGGCACCGACCTGCGCATGTTCACACCGGAGGGAACGCTCGGGTGGCACCTCTACGCCCTGATGTTCTGTAGCACGTACGACGTGGACCCCGCCAGCGACGGTGAGAGCATTCTCGGAACGTTCCATCACATGCGGCTGGACCTGGACAAGACCACGCCCGGGTCGGAGCAGTCGCTGTTCGCGTACAACTGGGACTGGCGACGCTTCGGAGAGGCCACCAAGGCGGGGGACACGCAGTCCATCGTCCGTCGGATGGGCCCGGACAACCGCCGGATCATGTTCTGTAGCAACCAGGGAATCGTGGGCGACGTGCTCATTCTCCGGTACGAGGGCGAGGTGGCCATTCCGTGCGGCGGAACGCGGAATTACGGAAAATACCTGTGGATCGACACCAATGGCGACGGCGTGGAAGACCCCGACGAGATGATCCTCATGGAACCGTCCATCGGCTGGGTCACGACGATGTGCATCGACTCGCGCGGTGACCTGTGGCTGGGCCAGCCCTACACGGGCGGATCGTACATGCGGCACTTCCCGTTCAAGGGGTTCAACGACAAGGGCGTGCCGCTGTACAACGAGTTCGAGGACATCCTCTTTCCCGAGGAAGGCGCGAAAACCAACGCCTGGGCCATGGTCTGCCGGATGGATTACGACGCCGACCGCGATGTCCTGATCGCGTTCTATCCCGCCGTCGCGCGCCAAGGCGGGGACGACACCTCGCCGTATCAATACTTCTTTGGCCGCTACGACAACTGGAGCAAGGGAAACCGCACGGCCACATGGAAGCACAAGGCGCTGACGCCCTACGAATCCGCCACCGCGGATAATTTCATGTACGAGACGGACCTCTATCCCTACGGCAGCTACATGGGCATGCAGTTCGTGGGCGATTACGTGTTCTTCGCGTACATTTTCGGCGAGGTGCATGTGTACGACGCGGCCACGGGCAAGTTGGTGGAGATTCTGTCGATGGGTCCTGAAGTGGCCGGCCGATCCGCCTGGGAAGACGCGGCCATGGGTCTCCGCGCGTTCCAGCGCAAAAACGGTGAGTATCTCATTTTCACCGAAAACAGCGGCTATGGTGGAAAGAACAATTTCTTCCGGTGGACACCGGAGAAGAAATAGGCCGCGAAATCACGCGGTTTTTTCGGGTCGTTGCCTACAATGCGTTAAAAGGGATTTCACGATCGGGGCCTGTGCGTCATTCGGACGCGATACAGCCAAGTCCGGGCGGTAGTGCGACAGGCTGACGTGTTGCGCTGTTTCGGCGCGTTCATCGCGGCGGGTCTGTCGTTCAGGGGTTCCGGTTCGGGTGTACATGGGGCGAACGTCGAGGCTTGGCGTGCGGGAACTTCCTCGGAATGTTTCGTGGGAGGCAGGGGGCAACATGCCGGAGTCGGCCATGTGGATCGCAATGGGGAGCGGAGTAGCGGGACTATCCGCCCTGGGGTTGACGGCCTGGTGGGCCCGGAGGCATTTCGAAGTCACCAAGTCCGCCGTGGACGCCGTTCTGGGCAGCGTGGCGCTGGTGCTGTTCCTTCCGGTCATGGGGGTCTGCGCACTGTTGATCAAGGCCTCCGACGGGGGACCGGTGATGTACATTCAGACCCGCGTCGGAAAGGGCGGCCGGTTGTTTCGCATGTACAAGCTGCGGACGATGTACGTCAATGCCGAAAGCCGCACCGGCGCCGTCTGGGCCCGTCACGGCGACCCGCGCGTCATGCCCATGTGCCGCTGGATGCGGCTAAGCCATGTGGACGAACTCCCCCAACTGGTCAACGTTATCAAGGGCGAAATGTCGCTGGTGGGCCCCAGACCCGAACGGCCTGAAATTCTGGACGAACTGGAGAAAGTCTATCCCGACGTCCGCCGCCGTCTGGCGGTTCGTCCGGGGATCACGGGTCTGGCCCAGATCACCAACGGATACGACACGAGCATCGAGGGGTTCCGACACAAGCTACGTTCCGATCTGGAATATATCGAGCGGAGGCGGTGGAGTCTGGAGATACGCATTCTGGCGGCAACGCTATCGAAGTTTCGCGACCGTTCCGCCAAATGATGGGCGCTTGGGACACACGAAGGAAAGGAGGTGCGCGAGCGATTGACGTTCGGTACGCGAGGTCCAGGGCATGGCACGCCGCCTGGACCGGAGCGGAGGCGCCCACGGGGGTGCGGCAATCATCAAAGGCAACGGCGGCCAAGGATTCCCAAACGGGAATGCAAGGAAAGGATGGAACAAATGACGTGCCTCAAATGGCTTTGGATTGTCGGTCTGTCGCTGGCCACCGTGGGGGCGGGGGCGGTGACGTTTAACGAATCCTACCTGGGACCGCTGAAGTTCAAATTCGCGAACTACGAGTCCAGCCGGATTTACATCGGACCCGACGGGACCTACACCTCCGACAGCGGTCCCGATGGGTTGACGCTTACGGATCTCAAGAACACGGCCTGGATGCCGGGAATGGCGTACGGGTCGATCGCCCCTCCGGGCGGTGTGATGGGCGAGGACTCCTGGGGGCTCTTCGAGTGTACCACGATTCTCGGACAGGACCCCGTGACCGGGCAGTACAATATTGTCTTGTGGGAAAAAGGCGGACCCATGGACACCAAACCGGACATCGTCGCGATGTTCTACGGTGCGGTGGACATGCAGGTGACCCTGACGACGAGGCCTGACGGACTGGTCCAACAGGAAGTCTGGGCGGCGGGCGATCTGCGGATGGACATGTACGAGGTGCCCAACGCGTCGGCGATTCTGTCGTCGCCCCAGGCCCGCACAGCGGTGGATCAGTATCCGCTGTGGACCGTGGGCGAACCGATTCTGCGGGGCGTGGCGCTGGCGGATCAGATCGATTTTCCGCCGCCGCCCGCGGAAGGCATGAAGTACTGGTCGAGGCTGATCCTCAATCCGCAGACTGGAACGGTCAGCCGGTCCAGCCTGGACGGAACGGCCAGACTCTTCGTCGAGTGGTACGGTGGATCGGAGTACCCGCGGTTCTCGATCCCCGGACCGGACCTGGAATTCACCGCGCACCTGTACGGAAACGACACGAATTTCGACTGGACGACCAGTTCGGACGATCCGGCCTTTGGCGGGGTCATCCCCGAACCGGTCACGATGCTGGGCCTGTTGGCGGGCGCCGCCGGGATCGGCCGCTACCTCCGCCGCCGCATGGCGTAAGGGGGGAACAACCGTTGTAGACATGGGCATCATCGCCCAGACCAGGCCCCACGGGGGCGCCGGGACGTTCGATCGGTACGACACGTCAAGGCGCCCCTGGGGGCCGGGTCGTTGCATTTACGTTTTGCCGTTTTTCCGCGGTTTTCGCGCCGGAATCGCCATAAATCCGAAGCACGAAATCCGAAATCCGAAACAAATCCCAAAGCGGAAAATTCCAAACCCCAAACGGCGACGTCCTACGCCTTGACGCGTGGTGTCGCCGTCTGGGTTTGGAATTTTCTGCTTTTGCTGTTTGGGATTTGTTTCGGATTTCGAATTTCGTGCTTCGGATTTGAAACGCTCCCGCCCCGCGCGGTTACGAGGTCGGTAAATTCGATGCGATTGCCCATGAAGACTCCCTGAGAAGATTGGGTTTTTCCCCGGTCTCGATTTATAATCGGGCGCGAACCCCGGTTGTTCCGGCGTGATGAAGGGCGTCCCATGCGTAAGCGTACCGAACCCAGGCCCGTGAGGCCGTTGCCGCTGTTTATCCCGATGCTCCTCATCGCCCTGGTGGCCTTGACGCTGGGCGTGTATGGGTTGCGCACGCGTCCGGCCGAGTCCGGCGGTCCGGTTTCGCTTCTGGATCTGCCCTATGCGGTCATCCATATTTTTCTGCTCCGAATCCGCTTCGATCCCCCGTACGATTCGCTCCCGCTGTCGGTGGCGAGGCTGCTGGCGATGGTGTTGTTCGTGTACGGTTTGCGGGCCGTTCTGGTCGTCGTGATCGGGAAGGTGCGTCACACGCTACGAAAACCGGGCGGGCATACGGTGATTATCGGGGCGGGGCAGTACGGGCAGGAAATCGCCCGCCAGACGTTGCAGGGCGCCTACCGTTCTCCTGCCGACGAAACCGCTCAGGCGTCCGTGTCGTCAGCATCGTCGCGCGTCGGCCACCCGTCCGTTCCCGTGGTCGCCTTTGTTGACCCGTCTCGATTGGCTCTGGACGAGGCGGCCAGCCATTTCCCCGACGTCTTCACGTACCAGGGCGACGGTACCGATCCGCTGGTTCTGGAGGACGCCTGCCTCGCCGACGCCCGACGCGTCGTCATCACGATGAACGACGAAATGGCCGCCGTCGCCGCCGCCCTGGCCGTCGGGCGGTTCATCAAGGACGAACGGCAGCGCGATACCGAGAACGGATCGGGCGCCGCCGCGATCGGACCGGGACGTTCCACACGGCGGGAACAGTTTTGGCAACGGTATGGCCTGGACCCGCGAACGGGACGGCTGGGACGGTGGCTGCGACGAAAACCCGCCGGGGCACAGGCCTTCAGCGGCCCCGTCGAGTGCCACGTCCAGGTCAACCGGCTGTTCCACGGTGTGGTGTTCAGCCAGATCGGGCTGTTCCAGGAACTCGTGGATCACATGATCCTCAAGCCGTTCGACCCCTGCGTCAATGCCGCCCGGCAGGTGCTCAACGAGCATCCGCTTGATGGTCCCTGCGGGATCGCTCCGCGCGAGGATTGTCGGCCGGTGCTGGCCATTTCCGGGTGCGGGGCGATGGGGGAGGCGTTGCTGTTGCAGGCCGCCCGGATCGGTCACTACGCCAATCACCGGCGGCTGACGGTGATGGTGCTCGACCCCGAAGGCGAAGCCCGGCGGAGGGACATCCTGTTCCGCTGCCCGGAACTGGAGAAAATCGTCGATCTCGAATTTGTGACCTTCCCGCTGGAACATCAGGAGACCCTCAGTCGCCTGGAGACCATCGCCGCCGATCCGTCGGTCCGGTTGACTGTGGCGATCTGCCTGTCCGACGCGCTTCGGGCGGTGGAGCAGGCGATGTTTCTACCGGCCGCGGTGGTGGACCGGTCGTTGCAGGTTCTGGTCCGGCTTGATGACGAGGACCGCTTGCGGTTCTTCCCTGCCTGCGGGACCCGTCCGCGTGACACCGGGGCCAGCAAATTCAAGGTGTTCGGCATGCTGGAACAGGTCGCCAATCTCCGGGCGGCCGAGGACGGCGAATGGTTGGCCCGGTTGATCCACGACACCTGCCGCGAAAAGGCCCGCGAGGATGGGTGCATCACGCCCTTCCGGGCCGTCCCCTGGGACAAACTGGACCCGGACATCCGCGAAACCCGCCAACTTCAAGCCGAGCATGCGTTTGTCAAACTGCGCGCCGTCGGATACCAGGTGGAACCCCACGCGCCGACGGACGGGGAACACCAGCCCGTCGTGCTGCACCTGACACCGGAGGAAATCGAAGCCCTCGCCGAGTCCGAGCACAACCGCTGGAACGCCGACCGCTGGCTCGCGGGATGGCGGACCAGTCCACCGGGATCCAAGAAGGATTCCGTCACGAAAACCACACCGTACCTGGTTCCTTACGCCAATTTCGACGAGGAAACGAAATACTACAACCGCCGAACCATACGCGATATCCTCCTGCTGGTCGAACGAGGACGCGTCGTGCTGCGAAAAGTGCGAAAACACTGATTCGAATAAGACGGCCAGTCTTTCGTCCGATCTTCGGGTTTGGCGTGAGTTTTGAATATGGCCCTGCCATTTTGCGCTGTAAAATGTTCCTGACGTCAAGAACGTTAAACAGCGCCTGGCAGGGCCACACCCACGACCCTCCTCGCACAACGCCGCATCGTGTAACCAACTGGTGTTTTCGGAAACAGTTCGGTATACTTCCAACAGGGATTGACCCGAGGACGACGTGGACGACAACAGACAATATGGCGCATTCGCCGTGCCGCCGCGTGCGGGGCGGCCAGGGAAGGACGTCGGCTCGTCCACGCGGGCCGGTGCGTCCAGCGCGCCGTTGTTTGCGAATACGGAATTCGCCGAGATCGAATACGAGGTTCCCTCCGGCGGGGGAGGGCGGCCAGTACCGTCGGCCGTTCCGGCCCAGCCGGTCGGTCCGCGAACCGTCGACCCGATCCGGGAAACGTTTTACGCCATGCGCCGCCTCGCCACCGACAACCCGCTGGCCCGGAACGACGCCGGACTGTTCTACAAACAGGCGAAGTTCATGGAGGATTTTTCGGACGAATTTTACGGCTTCGCGAAGTTTTCCATGTATTACCCGTGTTACCAGCACATGGGGTACGAGCAGCTCCGCACCTATTTCACCTGGCGAACAAATGTCCGTCGCGGCCAGGTGTATCCGACGTCGCTGTCTTATATATTTATCTATATATACGAACTGTTGTCCCAGATCGGCGTGAACCATCCCGCCGACGGCCTGGACAAGTTGCTGGCCGTCTGGAACGCCTGCCGGGAGAAAGAACCGTCCCTGGATATATACCTTCCCCCGTGGATTAAAGATTATCATATATATTATGAGCTGCCGCACGGTTTCGCGGACTTCGTGAACGCGCACGGCCTGCGGCCACTGTACCCGCCGGAACAGTTCCTGTTCGATACCTCCGCCGAAGACGCCCTGGCGGCCTGGAACGGACTGTCGAGTTATGACGTCACGAAATCCAAATTTTACACCGCCGGAAACGACGCGCTGATGGCGCGCTGTTTTTCCGTCGTGCTCCGCGCCGTCGGCGACCTGTGCGCGGGTCACAAGATCCGCCTCGAGGATCTGTTCATTTACGGACTCAGCAGGGGGACGCCTTGGTATCCGTTTCACCGGGCGCTGTTTGCCCACGAAACACGGCAGGGCGACCGCCAGGTGACGATGCCAGGCCGGGAACTCTACCGGTGCGAGGCGAATCGCTGGACGGCCTCGATTCCCATATATTATGCCGGACGGCGGGACCTGGCCGGGTATATCATCAAGAAAACGGAGGCGTGTCTGCGGCGGGCGGTCAAATATAGATTCAACATCACGGCTGGCTCCGCCACGGCCGGCCAGGTTTTTCAGACGATGACGTCGCGGGGAATTTCACCGGCGGCGCTGGACGGTGTGATCGAGAAAACGGTCGCGGATTTCCACAGGAACGCGACCCGCACCGTCGTGACCGTCGATCACGACAACCTGGCCCGTATCCGCCGGGAAGCGCGGGGAACACAGGACAAATTGATGGTACCGGAAGACGATTCGCCGGTCCAACCCGTTACGGCGCCAGTAGAGTATAGTACCGCGTCGTTCCCGCCGCCGTCCGAGCCCGCCTCCGACGGCTGGGCCGCCCTGAAGGACGCGCTGAACGCGACGGAACGCGCCGCGCTGTCCATGGCCTTGCGGGGTGAAACAGGACCCCAGATCAAAACGTTTGCCGACGAACATGGCGTGATGCTGGAAGTCCTGGCCGACAATATCAACGATAAGGCGGCGGACTTTGTCGGGGACAACATCGTGTCGCTGAATGAAACGATAACCATATACGACGACTATCGGGAACAGATCGCGGAGATTGTGACATGAGTATGGAGATACAGGTGCCGGCCCGGATGGCCAATATATTGATTCACGCACTCAAGGGCGGCGTGGTTCCGCGGGTGGGGCTGGAATATATTACCGTGGGGCGCGCCCAGGAAATCGCGGCCATTCTGCACGATATCGACCTGATCGCCGACGGCAGCGCGTCGTTCCGGTTTCTCGTGGGAAAATACGGCAGCGGGAAAAGTTTTCTCCTCCAGACCATCCGCAATCATGCCACGGCGAAGGGGTTCGCCGTCGTGGACGCGGACCTCTCGCCCGAGCGGCGGTTCGCCGGAACAAAAGGGCAGGGGCTGGCAACCTATAAGGAACTTATTCAAAACCTGTCGACGAAATCCAAACCGGACGGCGGGGCGCTGCCGCTGATCCTGGAACGGTGGATTTCCGGCATTCAGTCAGCCGTCAAGGCCCGGTCCGACGCGGAGGGCGACGCCTTCGACCGGCAGGTGGAACAACAGATTTACGCTGTCGCCGGTTCACTCGAGGGCATGGTCAACGGATTTGAGTTCGCCAAGGCCGTCGTCACCTATTGGCGGGCGTACCGGCAGGATGACGCGGCCATGAAAAGCAACGTGCTCCGATGGTTCCGGGGCGAGTACGCCTCCCGCAAGGACGCCAAGGCCGATCTGGGAATTAACTTCATCGTGACCGACGAAACCTGGTACGATTTTCTGAAGATTTTCGCGATGTTCCTGGTCAGCGCCGGTTTCAAGGGGTTGCTGGTGGTCATCGACGAGCTGGTCAATATATATAAAATTCCCAACTCGATCACGCGGCAGAACAATTACGAAAAAATTCTCACGATGTATAACGATGTGTTGCAGGGTAAGGCCCGGCATATCGGGTTTTTGATGGGCGGCACGCCGCAGTGCATTGAGGACAAGTACAAAGGCGTGTTCAGTTACGAAGCCCTGCGCTCGCGGCTGGCGGAGGGTCATTTCGCCGCCGACGACCTCAAGGACCTGTCCGCCCCGATCATCCGGCTACAGATGCTGACACAGGAGGAAATGTATGTGCTGGTGGAGAAACTGCGGGACATTCATTCGCAGTTGTATAAATACACGCCCACGATGACGCACGACGATCTGGTGTATTTTCTCACGGTGGAATACAACCGGGTCGGCGCCGACACGCACATCACGCCGCGCGAGGTCATTCGGGATTTCATCGAACTGATCAATATTCTCCATCAGAACCCGCAAAAACGCGTCGCGGACATCATGAAAAGCAACAGTTTCGAAATGGCCAAGGGCGGCCTGAGCGACGAGGAGATTCACACCGATTTTCAGGAGTTTGAGGTATAGAAATTATGGACGTGTTCAACCGGCTGGCGCCGTTTATTCAGGAGTTCATTTACCAGAACAAGTGGGAAGAACTGCGCGGCATTCAGGTGGCCGCCTGCGAGGTGATTTTTGACGGCGACGACAATCTGCTGCTGTCCTCTGGTACGGCGTCGGGAAAGACCGAGGCCGCGTTTCTGCCGGTGCTTACGGAATTGTTTAACAGACCATCCAAATCGGTTGGCGTACTGTATATTTCGCCGCTCAAGGCGTTGATTAACGATCAGTTCAAGCGGCTGGAACAACTGCTGCTCGATTCGCATATTCCGGTCTGCAAATGGCACGGGGACGCGTCGCAGGCCAGGAAGAACGATCTGGTGAAAAATCCCGAGGGACTTCTACAGATCACGCCGGAGTCGCTGGAAAGTCTGTTGACGAACAAGCGCGGCGCCAGTCTGCAACTGCTTTCCGATCTTCGGTTTGTTATCATAGACGAAGTTCACTATTTCATGCGGGATGTCCGCGGTTTA
>Ga0123353_10005434_pt1 | contig 16728 bp, 18 predicted proteins | sample TergutLab28metaG_3_FD_92763 | JGI IMG/M metagenome (GOLD analysis project Ga0123353, IMG submission 92763) | Labiotermes labralis P3 segment gut microbial communities from Petit-Saut dam, French Guiana - Lab288 P3 | ecosystem: Host-associated > Arthropoda: Insects > Digestive system > Gut ...
CCAAGTTTTGTGAGGAATTTGATGTTAACACGTTGTTCTACATTAGCACTCAGCATTATTCCGACGGAGCTCAGACACACGATCCGCTTCTAACAATGGTCACAGCCAGACTAACCGATGCGCGTGAATGAACTTTTGTGTGACAATAGAGGGAAGTCCACGGGTCAATGCCGTACCCTCCTCTTCGTCATCGACGTGGCCGGAAATGAGTAATAAAAGCAATCCGGTTTCTTTATTGCCACACCTCATATTACATATTTTGCAACTGTGTTTCTGTTCATTGATGACATGACTTTTTTTTTATGTAGGTATACCAGCGAGCAGATCTGAATCGTGTACTTATGTCTCAAGCAATAGGACCTTTCTGTGATTTGAAACAGGATGTGACAAGCTGGAATTATACAGAGGGAGCAGCTGTAGCTGTGGAGATGCAGGAGTATGAAAGGGAGCGTGAGTATTTTCTGTTAAATTTAGAAATATGTTGCATGATTATTGGAGGTGTGTGTGTGTGTGTATTCATGCTGAGTCCGTAGTTAATTTGTAGAAATATAGCATCGAGTTAATTTCAGGATATGACTTCAGCAGGTTTTATCTCTATGTCATTTTTGTGGAGATTAGATTTATCTATAGAAGTGAATGAAAGAAAATCATTAACAGTTAATTTCCATGCAGCATGTTTCCTGATGTGTTTGATGAATTTTTTAGTTGAGTTACTGCAGGATTTGGATGTACGTGGTGTATTCAAGTTATAAGGCCTCCTAATTTTTTTCTCGGGAATGGAAGCAGGTAGCAACATGGAAGTTGTTGGAGATGACGTGGCTGTTCTTTAGGTTGAGTGAGGCCAAATTGCAACACTGTCCTACCTGTTGAATGCTTGTGACATCGTCAAGTGACAGTGTTTTAGATACTGAAAATGGCGACGTATACATTCGAAGAACAGCGCATGATTATCCAATTCCTCCACTTGCGTGGCATGAAACCCATCGAAATTCATCAACAATTGGGTGAGACATGCAATCATGGTGTTATGGACGTGAAAAATGTGTGTTTGTGGGTACGATAGTTCAAAGAATGCTGAACATCGTGTGAAAACACAAGGCGCCTCGGCCATGTGCTAGCTGATCTGAAGACATGATTGCGCGAGTGGAACAAATGGTTATGGAAGACGGCCGCTTGACTAAAACAGACAGCTGCCAATGCCGGCATATCTGTTGGATCTGTGGACACCATCTTGCATGACAACCTGAAAATGTGGAAAGTTTCTGCGAGATGGGTTCTGCTAATGCTGACTGATAAAAACAAGGCTACACGCATCGCAATGAGTCAGGCAATGTTATCACGTGACAAGGGTATGAATAGTGCTTTCTTTTCATCAGTTGTCACAATGGATGAGACATGTATGCTGATTTTCAATCCTGAAACCAAACAGCAATTGGCTCATTGGAAGCTCACCGCCAACGAAGAAATTTCGGGTTACCGCCAGTGCTGAGAAAAATGATAGTAGCCAAGTTTTGGGACAGCGAAGGCGTGATACTTACTCATTGCGTTCCCAAGAGTACGACAGTGACGGGTGAGACTTATGAAGATGTGTTACAAACAAAGTTTCTTCCAGCATTGCATGAAAAACGGCCCCAAAAGGCTGCAGCTGTGTTCTTTCATCACAACAACACTCCTCCTCATCGGTCGGCTCGTGTTCACCAGTTTTTCAACAACAACTTTGAAGTTGTTCCTCATGCTCCGTACTCACCTGACCATTTTTGGCTGTTTCCAACACTGAAGGACACTCTTTGTGGTCTCACATTTTGAAGTCGTTCCGCTCTTGCAACAGCGATTTTCCAGTGGTCACAACAAACCCCTAAAGAAGCGTTTGCTGCGGCCATGCAATCTTAACGTCAATGTTGTGAAAAATGTGTACGTCTACGGAGTGATTACATTGAGAAATGACTGCCAGCTTCCTAAGATGAGTAATTTTTTTAAAATAAATTAGGAGACCTTAGAACTTGAATGCACCACGTAGACTGTGATCGTAAGAGAGTGTTGAGTATAAACAGGACAGTCATGTACAATGGAGTGAGTGGGCCACTCAAGTGTGAGGTGGTAGTTAAAAGTTTATGCTGTGAATGCACAGGTGTGTATGTGCACGTGTGTTTATATTTTACCTGACATACCAATGAGATGTGGCTATGAAATAATGAGACCATTTTCAGCTCCTGACCTTAACAATTGATCACTGAAGTAAATGTATAATAGTTACTGCAAAACTGTGTGTCAGTTGTGAAACAAACCATTCTTGATTGTGTTAATGAGTGCTGATTAATCATAAATTTTATAAACATTTCTTGACTTGATGCAATCAAGGTTAAAAAAATTGAGCAAAGCGTAAGCATCAAATTTCTTGCAAAACTGAAGACAGTTGCCACTGAAACATAAATTTGTCATGTGAAGTGTCTGAATGAAACACCCAAGCAAGAGTTTGTGTGTTTGAGTGGCATATGTTCCCAGAAGGAAGAGAATGTTAAAAGGGCAAATGACCTGCACATCCAGTAATGTTGAAAACTGATAAAATGTTGAAGAGGTAAGAGCTGTTTGAGAACTGGTAGCAGAGGAGTTGAGTAATGAGAAGGAAATGGTGAAACAAATTTAAAACCAAATTTGAGCATGAAGAAACATGCATCTGAATTGGTACCAAAGAATCTGAGTGAAAATCAGAAGTTGGCAAGAAGGCAAGTGTGTTTTGAAACTTTGTAGAATTGTAGTAGATTTGGAATTTTTAAGACTGAAGGAATCTATAAGAAAATGGCATTTTAAGCGCTCCTACAAACTTACTGCAGGAGAAGCTTAAAGTCATGGAGGGATCACATGGAACAGTGTGTAGCTTCTGATGGGAACTGTTTTGAAAGGGTAACAAGTCAGTACAATGAAGTTATTTATAAACCACTTTTTTAAACTCTAGTCTTGTTATTTAATAGTCACTCCTTGTAATTAGTAATGTAACAGTTCACATTTTCTTGCAGGGGACCAGTGCCCTATGCATTTTGATGATGGCAGTAACCCATGGATTCATTCAGAGAATTATGTACAAGTTTTTAAATTTGGCAACAGTGGATCTTCTGTATTTTGTAATGCTGCTGGAAGCTTTCTTACAGTTCTGGTATATTATATGTGTATTCAGATTGCATTAGCCGGCTGAATTTTATTACAAGGTAATTCTGCTTTTCTTGGTGAAATGATTATATTTTTGTTATATGTCTAACAAAGAACCCACTGGGTTAATATGTTAATAACTTGAACAAAATGTAATGTCACAGATAATAACACTGAAGGCAAGTTATGTCACATTTTGTTCTAAGCAGTAAAATGTGGATGTGTGAAGCAGCACTGTGGCATTGTTTGCCATTCCACTGTTCTTGCATGTCAGCATAAGCTGTGCTAATTCTCACCTGTCACCTAGGTGGAAAGGAAGAGGTGGGCCCCTTTTGTCACCCTAAGATGTCTTAACACTACTTTCATCTCCTGTGGCATTATGTAAGAGACATTGGGTATTCTAAATAGATTAACAATTTACAAAATTAATGGCACAAAATCATAGCTCAAAAGTTAATGGTGACACCTACACTGCTATTCACAGTATGGACTGAGCTCAGACATCTTTATAGCATTTGCTGGGCTGTAATTGGAGCCTTTATTGAGTCAGACTGATTGATTCATAATCTTCATCTTACCCATGTGTCTTGTTACCATTCTGAGTTGTTTTATTCATATAATTCATGTGTAGTATCACCTTGTGACTACTTCATAAATCAGACTTCATACATTTTGTGATTCAGTTTTCCCATATGTGTTGTTCACGCTTTTTGTGTCACACATTATCTTATGAAACCCCATAGTTTTTTTTTTAACAGACTCAAGTGTATATTAATACAGTTTGTACCAGTTTAAAATTGGGTGAGGAACTAATTTTTTTTGTCATTATGTAACATCTTGAGCAAGATGAATTAATCCATACATATCTAGTTTATTTAAATACATATTCCATGTATTATTTCTTCTACACCACACATTTTGCTGCAAGTTGAATTTGAATGCTGCATAGTCATATCATTCTAAAATAAGGCATACGGAACGGTGCCACTGAACCTGAACCACATTATATTTTCAAGCACTATTTTCCTCTGAAGGCTGTACAGTTTGGTATCAACTCTTAAGAGTTCTGAGTCCAGCACAGATTATATGTAGTCACCTGTAATTTGTTGGGTAGGACATGGAAATTAACAATCAGATGTGTGATTGTCAATGATTAAATTTGCAAAAATTGTCATGCAACTTACAGAATCTTTATCTTGTCCGTATCTGTTCAGTGATGATGCTGTGTTATGTAAAAATCTGACTAATGCACTATATATGTTAACACCACTTTATTCACACTATACATTCCTACATATTTCAGCCCTCAAGGGGCCATCCTCAGGGAGTACTGATACAGTTTGTGTGTAGGATCAACAAAATACATGTCCAGATGTATGTAAATATCTGGAAGTCAAAACATATTTAATTATAAGTTATATTAACTATAAAATATAAAGGATGTGTGTATGTGTGTGTAATTTAAAGTCATTGAATATAAATATAGGAAAAAATATAAGAAAATCAGTGTGAATTAACAGTATGATGAGAGTTCATAACAGATATCAGATTACAGAGGTGTGCTACATGTTACAAAGCAGTTGTGAAACTGAAGCATCATAGTGGTCTCGTGTAGTGCATTGGTCTGATTTTTACATAAAATATTACAGAATCTTGTTTCCATGTGCATTGTTGTCATTTCCTTCACAAAATATGTGGAGGTTTATGTCACCCTCATGAACCTCCTATGAAGGAGGTGTTATTTTATTTCTTGATGAAAAATATGACGTCAAATTATTCAGGATGTATTAAATTAATAGATATATGTTACATAGAAGAGTTTATGTGGGCTATTGGTTACAGACATTGTTAGTAGGAAGGACAGGAGACAATCTGCATTAAATTTTTTGGAAATACTTTAGCCTCTAAAGGTAATTATCCCTAACTGTCATTCCAAATTACGAAAATTGTAATCTGACTCAACAAATGCTTGTTGTTTAACTTGATTGATTGTGTTTACTTTCAGAACTCCCTTTGACTCGAAAGGATGTCAAGCCAAGACTTGAAGAAATGGATGAAGCTGTATGCCCTTTATTTTTTAAGCAGATCAAAGAACTGTCCAGTGATTTTTCATATGATAACATATACAGTGGGGACTGAGATGGTTTCAGATGAGGCCATTTAACGTTTTAATGTAATCTCATAATAATGTTTGAGTTTTGTAATTTTGAAGGTTACTGTTTTCTGGCACGTTGACCCGTGAGGGGTTGTACTTTCATACTGTTAACACATGTGCTGTGGTGTACAGAATTGCTTGGCATCACATCCCACAAAACAGTAATTTCTGGAGACTTTTTCTGTTTAAGAAAGACAGAACTTGACCATTTGATGAGTTACAGTACAAATTGAAGAGTTATTTCATTTAGAGTTGATTCCACCACCCATGGGTGCTGAACCATCACGTGTATCATGATGATTTTCATTGACTTTGCACATGTCACCTAACAAAAATCTTACCTTGTCTGCAAGTAATATTCTCATTGTAATGCAAGCCACATATAATAGTAAGTTAAGTCCAGTAATGGAGGTGGTAGAATTCCCCTTGCTTATTTTATCCAGTTCTTGACTCTTTTTTTGTGAGGGATATCTCCTTTGCTGTGGCCACAGATTTCAAGATCCCTGTCTTGTGCCTTTAGACTTTACATTCGCTGGTAATTCAGTGGATATACCAGCACCTTCTTGGCTTGTGGTAGCAGACTCGGCAGTGTTTGAAATGTGCTGATGTGTAATTTCACACACCTAGTTTAGAAACCTCCATAACTATTTTTCTGTAGTTGCATTGTTAGACTAATTTGCAGCCTACATTCCACTGTTGTTGTAGACACTTTAATTTAACGGTCAGTGTGTTTATGTGATGACTTTGAATTTCCCCTGTCTTACCATCATGTAAATGAGACTGGTTTGTATTCCATATTGCATTCAGTGGGTTTATTGAAATGGCCACTGAGTCCAGGTTCTTTCTGGGAGTCACAAGTTTATATAGATATGTGATGTGTAAAATATAGGAAGTGGCATAGTTTATTCTTTGAGAATCTTTCAGAGGATTCATCTCCTTCCACTTAGGGTAATATATGTAAGCTGGAGGCATTTGTATTCAAAATGTTGGTGGATTTCTGCCATGTTATGTGTTTTCCCATTCCGGAAGAAAGTAATCATTTTATACACCGTAAGTACTTGAAATCTTGCAACAAAAAAAAAATTAAATAAGCATATCTGAGATGTTGTTATTATGTAAGATAGAAAATAGTTTATACAACACTTTTTCATTTTTCAATTTGTGACTCACATATTTTATTCCACAGCTGCATTTATGTTTGCATTGCATTTGCTCAGGTCTTCATATTTAAATTTTGGAGTACATTTCAGATTGTTCTTACAGTTCATGCATTAAAACAGGTCTCAGATTGAAGATTACAGTCTTCTGAGATGTGATGCCATTTTGATTGGTAATTTGTTAGTAACATTTTGAGGAGCTTACTGCCTCCATGTACAGGATAGTCAAAGAAGAATACGTTGCTGGAAGAACTAGTTGCATTCCACAAGGAAACAGCAGGTTAGGCAATAGTTAACAGAAAGTCAGTATGTGGGGGACCTGTATTAGGGGTGGGTGGAGTCATGTAGATCACAGTAGAAGGCAAGGAAACAGAAGGAAGCAGATAAGAACTGCAGGAGGAGAGAGTGTTTCATCTTGTCATTCCTTCCACTTCCTTCTGCCATCTTGGACTGCAGCAAGCTCTACACAGTGGAGACAAGCTCCTCCAAAGTGTTAGTAACAAGTTACCAGTCAGTACAGCCATATATCCCAGAAGAATGTGAAATTCATCATCAATGCAGTCAAAATATCAAACCACACAGGTCTCAGATTGTAAGTAAAGTAGCATAATGATGTACAACATAAAAGGAATTTCTTGTACTATCCATGTATAAGATTATTTGTGAACAAATTTCAGAGATCTGGTGATGTGAAAGCTTTACTAAAGAGGGTTGTGTGCTTTTACAGTTTTATGAATATTTTTAATTGTGGTTTATTTCCTTATATCTTCAAATTTATTAGAGTTATGTGGTATTACTGTCTGGCACAGGCTATATAGCATCATTTAGTTGGAATCATTACAGTATTTTTACATATTAAAGTAGTTTGTAAGTGCAAGTATAGTAAGTATTCTGCACTACTGTTTTCATCCATATTCAGTCCCAAAAATATGTTTGTTATTTTAAGATTTTTGAATCAAGGTGGACAAAGTAGTGTACAGTGTGTGTGTGTGTGTGTGTGTCTGAAAATGATCTTTTTAGATTCAACATTAGTAGGTAGGAAATCTCAGAGTGTGCATGACATTGAAAGGAATGTATGGTGAAGGCACACTTTTTCATTGTAAGGTCATTTTTACCAGAGAAAAATGAGATGTTGAAAACATGAAAAAACTTGGATAGCCAAAAGGTTCTTGAGTAGAGTGTTAATTTTTTAAGTGGTATGAGTCATAGAATACAAGACGCAACATTTTATTGGAGGCATTGCTATGGAGAGAATTAGATTCACCGCCAAGTGTGAAGTTGGCTTAAATTTTCTGCTGGTTTAGCATAATTGGTACTATGATTTGGATATGGCTTGGATTATCAGGATTTTGATTGCCAGCAGATAAAGGAGATATTTCTGTTTTTCAAAGGGTCCAGAATGGCTCTGGAGTCTACCCAGCCTCCTATTCAGTGGGTGCATAGAGCACTTTCTCCCAGGACTAAAGTGGCTGGAGTGTGAATCTGACCTCTGGTGTCAAGGTTAAGAATGAGTGGAGCTATAGCCCCCCCCCCCCCCAAATAAATGCCTCCCTGGCCTGCACAGAGGCAACTTTACCTAAAACTTTGGTGGTTTCCCTTACAATTGAGTAAAGAATTTAGTACACTACTCTGGCAGTAGAAAGCCACTGGCATTAAGAATATTGAAAATACAATTATTTGTTGGCTGGAAGATGACTGTAATTTGTGCAGAATAAAATTGCCATCATCAGGACTATTTATTTGCCAACTGTAAGATGATTCTTAAAGAGTATTACATAAGTAGTGAAAACAAATGGCAATGTATTGAGTATGCATTCTAGACAGTACTTCTAGATTAATGACAAGCCATGCTAGAAAATGAAGTGTGCAGTTCATCAGCTGACCCTTTTGAGGCACCAAATATGGATACTGATTTTCTGAAAATGCATGTTTTTCAAGATGTGTGTCAGACATATTACTGACACTCTACTTACGCCTGCTTTTAACTTGAGTTAGCTGTCGGAAAGTAGGTTCAGTGAAATGATGGAATACATTGGTCTGCTTGCTATAACAGTGTGGTAGTTTCTTTTGGTGTAAGAAAAGTTAAATTTGAAGACAGTATTACATTTAAATGATTGCAAAACTCATTCACTTGGGGAAAAAAGGTAGAAATATTTCAGCATTACACAGTTTATTAGTGCTGAAGTCTAAAACCTAATATATGAAGAACTGTGAAAGCGTTGACATTTCTCAAGTACATCACAATGGTGAAAACAAAATATTACTTGTGCTACAGCTCAGCACAAAATAATTACAAGATTTACACTAAATTGTAGGTATTGACTTATACAGCTGTCTAACTTGTAATGTTCTCTCATGATTATTGAACTCTGTACTGTATGCTGTTACTTCACCTTGATTGTTAACTTTGTTTTTAAAGTAACATATTGTCTCAGTCAATAGCAGTTCTTGAAGTTGAAATGAAAACATGTTACTTTATGTGTAATTTTATTTTAACTACAGGTTACATGAACTTAAAAACAAATGGTATGGTCATAAACTTACCCTGGTTGTTAGATACTTACTTTGAAGACTCACGCCATTGCAAAATCTTTGCTATGAGTAATGTTTCATTTTAAAATTAGGACTGTATGTGACATATTTGATTGAAAGATGCTTGAGATTAATTTTTATATGAGGACAAGCTCTGGTGTGGATCAATAGCCAGTTCTCTTTCCATTTCCTTATGTCAGTACTTAATATTCCATGCTTCTGGATACTGTATAAGCAGTAATGTTAAACCACATTAATAGAATGACATTAAGACTGTGTTCTTGTAAGTGATGACACCATGTAGGTGGTGACCAACATTTAAGAGGAGCCTTTTACCCTGATGATGGAGGCTGAAGGTTCCTTCAAAACATCTACAAGATTTCATGACCCAGAACACTAGAACATTAATTTTCATTGCCATTAAAAAAGATATTAAATCTTGTCTAGAAATGTACTGTTTGATGTACGGGAGTGTCTAAGAGGTCATAAGTAGGCGCAAACATTGTGCACCAAAATTGGGAGTGTCTTAATGAACAAAAGAGTTAGATGGTCTTAATAATCATTTACCATTGGAATGGTACTGTATTGGTTGTTTCTTTCTGAATCTGATATTAATATATTAAAATTTATTTTAAGTATATTTCTTGTAGGATATTAATATGTAGCCATGTACATTAATATTATCTGTTTTAAAATGTTTTTATTTATGTATAAGATCTGATATTGTACATTGAATAACCCTTTGCCTGCTTTACAAAAGGCACTTACAAGAATTCCATCCAATAAGCTTTACTAGGGAGCTATATTTTTTCATATAGAAGCAAGAAATATAAGAAATTATGAGCAGTGCATGAAATATGGTTTTATGGAAATATTTCTCTACTCCCTGCCTGTGGTCATTCAACTAGACTTTTATATTTTTGTATGACATGTGTCTTTGTATGTAAGAGATCTTGAAACATGTTAGTACTAAGAACTGTCTTGTACTTGAGTATATATATCAGGTGAAATAGATGCATTATATTGTTTCTAAAAATAAATTCGTTACATTTTTTAGTGATGAATGTACTGAGAATTTTGAAATAGTATGTACATATGAGTGATCATTTTTGTAAACTGTAGCGTGGTATTATACATGAATATAGAGTGAACTTTCCAGTTTATATTACTCACTTTCCCTTCTGTGAAATGATGTGTACCAAGAGGCAGGATATAGATTATGACTGTTATTTCAGTTTTAATTTCTGTGTGCACAACAGTTTGTTCTTAAGTAATTATGAGCAGCACAAATTTCCGAATTTAATGGAACTTATTTTAACCATTCAGAGTGGATTGTACAGAGCGAGGCACATGACAGTGGTGGATAGCTTCCACAGCTGTGGAGAATCAGCAAGTATTGTGCCTTTCAACCAATATACCAGTGACTTCAACCAGCTCTCTCCAACATAAATGTGAAGTTACTGTATGTAAAATCAGTGTTTATTATAAATTATTACAGAACAGTTTTTTACAAGAACCATTTACTATGGTAAGTTTGTTATCAATATGTAGTGTCTGCATTGCCTGTTCATTTCTGCTGTGACCATATCATAGTTTAACCTTTTAAAGCCTACTGGTTTCATGCACTACCAGGTTTAAAACTTAAGAACTGACATTCTGCCCACACTGTTTAATGTGTTTTGTATTTATCTCAGAATAAACAGTGACTTCTGCCCCATGTAACATAAACTGATTGGTTTTTATAACCGAAATGAAAAGCGTTTACTGCGTCATAGGAACCAGGTCTTTAAATTAAGCAGTCTGTGCTTCGTCTTTAAAGGGTTAATGTCCATTTGACATGGATCACCAATTACAGGCCTGCTGGATTGTTTACAGTATAAATTACACACAAGGTTTGAAGCACTTGGAATGCACATGGAGTTACTAACAAATTAGATGAATTAACAGTGGAATTGAAGAATAACAAAATTTATACCTTTGCAGTTATAGAATGAAGTGGAAGAGGGTCTTTGTGGGTCAGTGTAAGTGGGGGGGAATATAACAGACAGGAGCTATATGAGTAACATTACTGGTTAAAAAGATTTATCCTTACATCCCTAACAGAATCATGACTTACATTTTAAAAAACACATGGACCTAGATCTGATTGCACATTGTTTAGCAGTAAAGGCCATAAAGGGACAGGAGTTTTACAAGGAACCACAAAAGGAAATAAAAGATAGAAATGAGTACACATTACTGGATATTATATTACTGCTTAAGGTGGAAATGCACAAATAAAACAGAGAAGTAGGGTGCTTTAGAGAAAGTGCACAGAACCAGTATGGAGAAACATCAAAAGACTTTCTATACATTTACTAACTCTCTTTACACAAAAGGTATGCATTAATGACTGGCCGAAAGAGGCAGAACCTCTGTCTATGTATCTATCTAATCTATCCATAAGAGTATTCCAGTGTCACAAAATTTACACATTCACAGTTTTTCACCATATTTGCTGGTATACCATGTCTTCAGGTGTTAAAATTATGCTGCTTCATCACTTTCCACATCCCTTTCCCAGATCATTGTGGCATCTTCTATGTAACTGATTATACACAGTGTCAAGTTTGCCACGTGTCTTTGTCTTTGGTGTTCCAGCCAGCTTTCTGCACAATGGAGCAGAAGGCAATTATTCACAACTGAATGCTGACTTGCTTCAGTGCAGGCCTCACATCTTCAATCTGAATCAAGTTTTTCGTCAGTCAGTACATCTCTTTCAGATTTTATGTCTCTCACTGACCTTCCAAGGCATCCAGACTGGCTGACAGGTCCACCGAGCCTCCTAGTCACCAGACACCAGAGGTAAAGAAGCTGGGATGGTAAGCTGACCACACACTCCATCTGGTGCTGAGGTTAAGAATGAGTGGAGCTATAACTCCACTTCCCATTATATCTTCATGGCATGCACAGGGGCAATTTCACCTTCACCACAACTAAAACTGATCCCAGTACACAAAACTTCACTAGTATTGTGCACTTTGTTAGTACACTTCATAGAAAACCTGCATAATCAATATTCTTGACACAAAAATGGGAGGAAAGTATTTATTTTTATTCTTTGAAATAAAGCTACGAATTTAACTGATTTTGAATCTGAAGCTTCCTAGTGCTGAACTTTATATTTACTGTTCTACCATATAATAAAGTACAACAGGTTTTCATGAGGAGAACATTATCAGTGTTAAATACATTGTTTGTGGATGACTGAAAAATACACCTTATACACTGCATTATCAGCTAAAATGTGTATTAATTTCTATACAAACTGACTCAATGCAGTAGTACTCAAATCTATTTTCACTGTGTAATCTGTCTCTTATTGTTATAGAGTTACAAATTTGTACATTTTAAAATGTGAAAATAATAGTTGTGAATACCAGTTGCTGATATATTCTTCCCATATTGAATTTCTATTTTGTCCAGCTGACTTTTGGAATATCAAAATGTTCTGTGAGACTATCCAGATGCCTGTTGAATTCTTCCACCCTCTGTTTGTGTGTCATTGCAGCTTTTTGTTTGATTCGTTCCTTTTGCTGAAATAAAAATGTATTAAGAATTTATATACAGTGGTAGGCATTACCTCTTTAATACTGTATATACACTTACACAGTTTAAAAAAAAAAAGTATGAAAATAATGAAAAGTATGTTATTTCCCTGTCCCACTGCCCAAGATAAACATTGTGCAAAGTGCTTACTGGTTTATGTGGACTGGTTCACAATTACTTGTGATACCCTGCAGGAATAATGTTCCAACTGGTATAGAAGTTTATCACTGAGGAACAGTTCAAGTACCAAATATGTTATACATTTAAGGGATGCATAAACAATACTATATGTGATGAACACAAGTTTACAGGCAAAAATGCATATCACAACTACCTATGCTTAACAATGCTTCAAGTCAAACAGGCCAGGGATTAGAAAGTAAGTAATTTTGAGCTCTTCTGAGACGAAGACAAATACGTGATTTTTACTTTCAACATAATGGACTTGTAGCATATGGTTCACCTATGAATCAACCATCCCACTCAATTACAGTTATCTTTATGTAAGTATCATACTTGAATCAAACAAAGAATGAATCCATTTTTTTTCCCCACCCACCTGCCTAGCACCTAACTTCCATCACCATGCCCTCTGCCACAGAAACCAGTGGCCACTGTCCACATGTGCTGTCTCTCCGTTACTTGTTTGTACAGTACAGTGCACAGTTTTTGGCCAGTGGAATATTCAGAAGGCATGTTAAAGAAAAAATCACTAATGCAGTGAGAGTGTATCATGTTTGGTAGTCCCTCTTTCCTCTCTGTCTCCCTAAGTGCAGTTGATCTTATCACACTAAGTTCCAAGCAAATAAACACACACCCTTCGCCACTTCACCACCCCCAGAAGGCCTACTAGCCAGCTCCACTAACTCCTCCACTGGCCAAAAGCCATGCACTTTATGTGCACAGGCTTGGGTTGTTGATGGAAGGGAGGTAAGCAGTGTAGGGAAGAGTGGGGAAGCAGGTAGGCAACTTTTTAACACCCATTACATATTTTCATTCTTTCACCGACTCTCACTTTTCGCAAAAACAATCTTTGTTCGCCTTTCTGTAGTGGAAGAATAATATGACTCAAAATTTTTAATATTACATGAAACGTACAAATTATTGACCTGTCCCTTGGTGCAGGTATTGTTAACTGCAAATAAACCATTCTACTTAATTTCTGAATCTGATACTGTAGGTTAAATAAAAGTATTAAAACTTCTCCAGGTGTTACTAACATGACATAGTGGGGTTAAACATGAAGTATCAGAGTAAGTGCACATTCATTTTCAGATGCAAGGGAATCCAACTTCAGAGAGAAAGATTGGCAAAATGTCATATTATATTCATGCAGATGTTTATTTTATGATAAATCTTTACACTAATTTAATTTGCTCTAACAATTACTGCATAAATCTCCTCGAACCTGTACACAATGTTACTGTCCCTGTATATACCAGCACCACATTTTGGCACACCTGATAAGCTGAATTGCAAGGTTATGAATGTAAGAGTAGTAGTAGTAATGTTGATGATGATAATCATAATAATAGTAACAACAACAACAACTTGTGCAGAAATCTTACCATTTTCTCTTGCATCTTCTGAAATGCAAGCTCAGCTTTTGTCCGTTTTACTTCATTCACTTGGGACTTCTCTTCCTTTTTTACTTCAGCAACTTTTGATACCTGTTCTAATAATTTCTTCTTATCATTTTTCTTCTTTCTCCTAAAATGAGATTAAAGACAGACTATAAAACAGAAAGTTTCTGTCCACAGGAGTCAGCAGGGCTCAACAGTGAAGAGTGTTAAACAATCACACCATCACAATGTGTACTAAAAATGATAACATTTCAATAAACTGTGGGGTAAAATAGCAATTTGTAAGTGTGAAATAAGAAAAGCTACTATATTATGAATGACAATTCTTAAGACTACATCTGTGATGGGGTTCCCCACACGACAAAAACCCCATAGTTTTTGCCAACTGTGAAGACAGGGTGGTAGAAGAAAGGCAGAGTACAACCAAAATCTCTCCACAATTGTCAAATTGAATAATGGAGAATTTCCCACTGCATACAGTCGCCCCTGAATTACAAGACAACACAATATTCTAATACTGTACCAACAGTATACAACACTCTGGAACACCAAAGATTCAAACTCCAGAAAAGCAATACTCTAGAAAATTTCTTATGGAAACAGGGACAACTGTGACTGCTCGAATTAAGTCTGTTTTGGAATTTCATAGTCACAGCCTTCAAATTACACTAGGACATTAATGTGTCACCACTGATAGCAGTGAAAGGTTGTGTATAAAGGCTCAGCCATATCTAAGTTTTGCCAGAGTGGCCAATGAATTTTTCATTTACATTGTGGACACACATGGTCTCACACTGTGCCCCCTTTCTAGCATGAAGTTTTGCCAGAGTGGCCAATGAATTTTTCATTTACATTGTGGACACACATGGTCTCACACTGTGCCCCCTTTCTAGCATGAAGTGCTGGCCCAGAAAAGGACCGAGTTTACTTGAGCATTAACTGCAATTTTCGCGCATCACTTCACGTCACATTATACCTATGTCATTCCTCTAGAGTGTACAGTTCATTTCGGTCTTCTTGATTCCTTTTTGACATTACCACAGTTTTAATGGCACTGGTTACATTTGGTTAGGATAGTTTATGATTGCACACTTCACCCTAGATTAGGAGACTTCATGTTAGTTTTGGATAATTTAGCACAGGATACTTTACACCTTACTTTAGGCTGGTAAAGTTACGTTGTTTATGTTGAATGCATCATTCAACCCCGTTACTGCACTACTGTGAACTATTTTCCTTGGAATTTCAGATTATCATCCCGTATTGTTTCGATGAAATACGGGATAATAAAAATAAAATTGCTAGAACCAGAAAATGTGGTTATAGTGAGCTTCGGAAACAAGCAGTTCTATTTTATGTTTATTTACATCGATTCCATGTATAGTTGTCGTTACAACAAATGATTTGAGCTCAGCATTCATTCATTCATTCATTTATTTGCATTCATCGATCCATTTTGGTACAAGCCTTTTAGGAGTGGAATTTGTCAATAAGTTAAATTAACGCATTACATGGAACTTGTCTTGACGTAAATAAATACATATATAAGAGAACTGATAAACATTGAAGTAAAATACAAAATTTAAAAACAGGGTTTAACATAAATAAATGCATGTATAAAAAATCTAATAAACCTTACATAAAACTTCAGAATTTAAGTACAAGATTTTATACATATTTTTGTATGTGTCAGCACAATCATGTTGTTGCAATGTATGTAAGGTAATAAACTTTATTGAAAATATATAATGGATTAATTACTGGAGAACACCAATATCCTATGTAACATCTCTATTCATATACTCTTCAACAGAATAAAACGAGTTTTTTAAAAGAAACTTTTTCAATTCATGTTTAAATTTATTAGTATTATGCGTTACTTTCTTGATACCAAGAGGTAGGGCGTTGAATAATATGACACCTGAATAGTAAACTCCTTTTTGAACTTTAGTTAAGTTCGCTGAAGGAACATGTAAATCCAATTTATGGCGAGTATTTATTTTATGCAGTTCAATGTTAAATGTAAATATATCCTTATGCTTTACAACAAACATAAGAATTGAGAAAATATAATGAAAATAAAGTTAAAATTCCAAGCTACTGAACACTGAACGACAAGAGTCCCTTGCTTTAGCTTTTATGATAATTCTTATAATTCTTTTTTGTGTTATGAAAATTGTTCTACTATATGACGAGTTACCCCAGAATATGATACCATCATTTAAAACTGAGTGAACATAAGAGGTATAAATCTGTTTTATAATTTTTAATGATAAGACAGACCTGAGGGAACAAAGTATGTAACCTAGTGAATTTAGCTTTGAATTTATATAACCAATATGTTTTTTCCATGTTAATGAGGATTCTATTATAACACCTAAAAATTTAATGGAATTAGTGCAGTTGATTTTGCAATCAAGATTGTGTATTAACTGTAGATTGGTAATTAATGTTTGAAGGAAACTGCATAAAAGTGGTCTTATCATAATTTAATAGCATTATATTTGATTTAAACCATTTTTGTGTTATTTCTAGAACTAATTTGAGATCTTGGTTCATGTTCATTGAA
>Ga0123353_10005435_pt1 | contig 16727 bp, 11 predicted proteins | sample TergutLab28metaG_3_FD_92763 | JGI IMG/M metagenome (GOLD analysis project Ga0123353, IMG submission 92763) | Labiotermes labralis P3 segment gut microbial communities from Petit-Saut dam, French Guiana - Lab288 P3 | ecosystem: Host-associated > Arthropoda: Insects > Digestive system > Gut ...
ACACTAAAGAGCCGAAGACCCTCGAGATCAAGAAGTCTATGAAGTACGATTTCCAGGTCGAGCGGGGGAGTTTCCCACACTGAACGGTGTTTTGACAGTGCATATTTGTTACGGTACAATCATAATACTGATACACCAGTGGTTTATTTGTTTTTTGGATTTTTTCAACCTTACCAACCCCACTCTACAACGATGCGACATTCCTTCATTTTCGTAACATTGCTGTTCTTCATTAGCGGCTTTGTTTGGGGAGCCGAAAAGCCGGAGTATCGGCTAAACAATCTCAAGGAAAAATTTCCGAAGATCGTCTTCGTCAAGCATTTCGACATAGGCATTGTGCACTACGCATTCACCGAAGGCTTGAGCGATGCCCAGGCGGATCGGTGTTTCGTCCCCGGCTCTGCGCTCTGTTTACTCGAACTCGGCGACGACGGCAAATATCATGAAAAGACGTTACTCAGCGATCCGAATGGCGTGATCCGTGATCCCGACGTTTCCTTTGATGGTAAAAAAATCATCTTCGCTTGGAAAAAGTCGGACCGTGAGGACGATTATCATTTGTACGATTACGAAGTTGCAACGGGAGCCGTGCGGCAGTTAACGTTCGGACTCGGTTACGCCGATTACGAACCCTGTATGCTTCCAGACGGTGGTATTGTCTTCAATTCGAGCCGGTGCGTTCAAATCGTCGATTGTTGGTGGACGGAAGTTTCCAATCTCTACACTTGCGATGCCGACGGAAATTATTTGCGACGACTAACCTTCGATCAGGTCCACACGACCTGTCCGACGTTGCTCGACGATGGTCGGATCATCTATACCCGCTGGGATTACAATGACCGTGGGCATCTTTTCCCACAACCGTTGTTCGTAATGAACCCCGACGGAACATTTCAGACTGAAATGTACGGAAACAACTCATGGTTTCCGACGACGATTCTTCATGCTCGCGGGATACCAGGAACGAATCAAATCGTTGCGATTCTTACCGGGCATCATACCTTGCCGCGCGGTAAACTCGCCATTGTTGATCCATCGAAAGGCAGGCAGGAAAATACCGGGGTGCAACTCATTGCACCAATCAGGGAAACGATACCTGAACGGATCGATATGTACGGTCAGGAAGGGGAACAGTTTGCACATCCATATCCGATTAATGAACGGGAATTTCTCGTTTCGTACCGCCCGACTCACGACATACCTTTTGGAATCTATTGGTTCGACATCGACGGCAATCGCGAGTTGATCGCCCTCGATATGTCCGTTTCGTCGTGGCGACCAGTTCCGCTTACTCCTCGAGTGCCAGTCCCAGAACGGAGTAGCATGGTCGATTGGAATGTCGATTATGGAACCTACACGATGCAGGACGTTTACGTCGGTCCCGGTCTCGAAGGAATCGAACGGGGCAAAGCAAAAACACTCCGAGTCATTGCACTGGACTTCAGGAGTGTCGGCATCGGGCACAACTTCAACGGCGGTCCGTCCGGTGGGGCATGGGTCTCTACGCCGATTGCCATTGGAAACGGAACGTGGGATGTCAAGATTCCGCTCGGTGATGCCGAAATCTACGCCGACGGCAGCGCAAGTTTCAAGGTCCCGGCTCGGACTCCTTTGTACTTTCAGGTTCTTGACGAAAACGGACACTGCATCCAAACGATGCGGTCTTGGTCAACGCTCCAGTCCGGCGAAAGTTTCTCTTGCATCGGCTGCCACGAAGACAAGAATTCAACTTTCCAATCGCCGAAAACGACGCTTGCCATGATGCATGGTCCACAAGACTTGAAGCCGTTCTATGGTCCGCCTCGCGGGTTCAGTTTTCCCAAGGAAATACAGCCGATTTTTGACAAGCACTGTATCGAATGTCATCAGAACGACACTGTGAAACCCGATTTCAAACAAGCGGCAAACTTCAACTCCATGAAAAAGCCATTCAGTTTGAAAGGTGATGCCGTTCACGATCTCACTGCTAAACGGAATTGGAGTGTCTCGTACCTAAACCTGATCAACACCGAACAGACAACAGGGGAACACGTGACAATGTTGGGGCGGCAAAATCGGATTGTCAACTGGATTGACGTTCAGGAAGGTCCCCCCATGCTATCCCCGTATAATGCCGGAGCGGCAAAGAGCGAACTGCTTACGATGTTTGATCCGAATCTCACGCCGTCCCCCCACAACGATGTCAAACTGAGTCGTGAGGAACTCGACAAGTTGGCTTTTTGGATTGACATGCTGATTCCATATTGCGGCGATTACAGCGAAGCGAACACTTGGAATGACGAGGATTTCAAAAAATACGAGTACCATGAAAAGAAACGTCGTGATATGCAGGAACTCGATCACAAGAACATTTTGCAACTTATCAATGCAAAATAGGGAAAGGGGGAACCGTATCAATCTTTCGATAGGTTTATGAACATGTCCAACGCGTATCGGATCCCAACCCAAAAGTTTGCACGGTGATGGCTTGCCAATATATTGTATTGGTGTTATCATGGTGGAGAAGAAATTTCACCCAGTCCACGTTTCGTTCCTTTTTTTTATGGCTGTAGCACCGACCAAGAATCAGAAAATTGGAGCCCTTGTCAAACTCGTTCAAAAGCGGAGTCGTGGGGCAGGTTTGTCCGCTCCACCGCATCGGACGGTGTTGGAGACGCTCATGTATGCCGCTCTGCTCGAAAACTCTACCTTCGACAAGGCGGACACTGCCTATACCGTGCTCGAAAATTATTACATTGATTGGAACGAAATCAGAGTCTGTTCGCTCCGTGAACTTGCCGATACCCTAACGGATTTGCCCCATCCCGAGGCCGCAGCGGATCGCGTGCGTAAAGCACTGCAAGGGATATTTGAGAAAACATATATGTTTGATCTCGAAGAATTGCGAAAAAAAGGAAAGGCTCTTGCCGAACATATCAAGACCCTTGATTCAATGTCGGCGGGCACTCCCTACATGATCCAGTACACCGCCCAAGTTGCTCTTGACGGACATTTGATCCCACTTGATGAAGCGTCGCTACGAATTATGCGTCGACTCAATCTTTCGCAGGTATCAAACGATGGAAAACAGGAAATTTGTATCGGTTTGGATCGGGTGATTCTGAAAAAGAGCAGTCTGACTTTTGCGGCTCAATTGCACCACTTTGCCGCTGGTTATTATGATATTCCCGACTCTCCCGAATTGTTAGCGCAGTTGAGCGCAATTGATCCCGAAGCCGTTAACCGAAGTTGGACTTCTCCTGCTCTGGCATCGCCCCCTTCGGCACAATCGCCGAGTCCGGGAGCAACACCTACTTCTCGCCCAGTTGGTGAGAGTGCAAAAGTGACCAAAAAAGTGGAGTTTCCCAAAACACCAACTTCTCCGGCGGAAAAGTCCAAAGCGTCCTCCAAATCGGTTCCGGTCAAACCGGCTCCTCCACTGAAACCGGTCAAGTCCGTCAAATTGCCCGCAAAGCAGGCTACGAAGCCTGTTATTCCTGTGTCGCTGAAACCAGCAACCAAGATGCCCAAGAAACCGATCCAAAAGAAGTCTGTCCCAAAGAATCTGGGAAAGGTAACGGCGAACGTGAAAAAAACACCAACTAACGCATTGAAGGGGTCGCCGGGCAAAAAGGTATTGCCCAAAAAACAGGTACCTAAAAGAATTGTAAAGTCGGTTGCGCCGAAGAAAAAGGTTGGTGTAAAACAAAATCCGGCAAAACCTCTCAAAAAACCAAAATCTGTTTCCCTATCAAAGGCATTGCGGAAGAAAAAACCAAAATGACATGGATATACGAGGAGTCGAAAAAAGAAAGTCCGCCACACTTGTTCAAAACATCTTGAACGTCAGAATCGCGGGCAACGTCGGAGCGAGATGCAGTATTTTTCACTTATCCGGTTTCGGCAGTCGAGGAATTGTAGCGTCTTCAAGTATGTTTGTGCCGAAAGACTTCGGAACGCTCAGTTTGTCGTCCTTCTCACTCATGAAAAATGGAGAATCAATGAAATGATCCATTTCCCAATGTGCCGGAGGGGTTGTCGAAAAGGCAAAATCACTAGGAATCGTTCTCGATAGACTTGCATACTCGTTGCGCGGGGTGCCTTGGACTGGGGCCGGCTGATTTCGACGAACATACCGCATCGCCACCCTATCAATGACATCACAAAATTCAGCACAAACTTCCTGCCTGATCGAAGAAATCTCTTCCGCCGAACTTTTCAGACCTGTGGCATTGCGGGTAGCGGCTTTGGAAACCTGATTGACGAACGACATCGTAACGTCAAAATTGCTGTCCGCCACCTTTGTCAGTGAAGAAAAAAATAATTTCGCCAGCACGTCCGCTCCCAGACTATTGATCTGGACAAACGTATCGAGATCACAGACGACCATCGGCTCGTTCATGTCATCTCTTGTATATCGAGTTCGTAAAACCAAAAGGACATCTCCCTGATAGGCTTTCGCCAAGAGCGGACCACGGTACTCTCCTCTAGCGTACACAATGCAGAGGTCATCCGTTCGATGTAAAATCTCTACGGTAGCAGTGGTGCCGGTTGTTTCTTTAAGAAGGAATTGATCCTCTCGGACTTCACGGAGTGAAAGTTGTGTGGCACCCAGGTGTTCCCAAAAACCGATGACCACGTCGGGATGCCGAATCAGGAAATGGCAAATTTCGGGGTCGGCATAGACCGTTTGCTGCGGCATTCTATGAAAAAGGGGAGTACCGGCGACTAGGCTTTTGATTCTTGTCTGTGCAGTGGGGGACAACTCACTCCAAGGGAGTTTTTTGAGCGTACCTTGTATGTCCCTCACTGTGCTGGCGTTGGGATTTACCGATTGCGTGGCTCGGGTTTTCCCTTGCGGAACATCCCGGACAGTCCGATTCTGTTGTGTTTTCCCGTCTGAAGATTGAGCATGGATTACCGAACCGCACCAACCGATGGGGACGGCGCATAGAAACAGACTCGGCAAAAAATGACGGGTAAAACTGAAAAACACGAACTCTGGGGGATTCGGTGATGTGGAAAGCCGTCTCGACAACAGCCCCACGCCCCCTTAATCGACAAAAAAAGAGGGAATCGCCAAAAAAATATCGAACCTCCGTTTTTTCCTGAAATACGGGATATTGGACACGCTCTTTCGCAGTTCGTTTCCGGTCGCTCCGGCGTTCCCTGTTTACGCATCGGGTTGCTGTGCTACAATGAGCAAGCGGTATCGGTGACGAACCAACCGCCGAATGTGTATTTTCTTTCCCACTTGGAATCGGAGACTTCGCCATGACCACCAACGAAAAGATTTTCACGATCCTGTATTTCTCACTCGCTCTTATTGTCTTGTTTTCGGTTTCAGGAATTCAAGCCGAAACGACCGTTGCCGATTTGCCCCGAGGGGCGGAAAAGGCACCAGAAGCAATCCCGCACTTCGCCAACCGAGTTCATGTCTTCGTCTGGCGAAACTGGAATCTTGTGCCCGTTGAACGCTTGGCAACTGTACTTCAAACAACACCGGAAAACATTACGGAAATTGCATCATCACTGGGACTACCTGCCTATCGGAAACCTTCTTGGGCAACCGAACAGATTTACATCACACTTATTCGGAGAAACTGGCATCTCTTGCCCTACGAACAGATTCTCCAACTCGTCGAAATGACCCCGGAACGTTTAGCCTTTGCGCTTCAGGAAGACGACTTTCTCTGGGTCAAACTCGGATTTATCAAGCCGAAATGTGAACCGCTCCTTTATGAACCACAGGATGAAACAGCAAAACGACGCGCCGCTGAAATCAAGGACTTTCTGACAGAGTCCGTCGGCAGTGCACTGCTCGAAACCAATGCCGCCGCCCGATTCGCCTTTATCGACGACCTGAAAAAAGTCGATCAAACTGCCTCAAAACAAGACGATGCTGGATTGGAACATTCGTCGCTCCGTTTCATTTACTCGTATTTTGCCATCTTCGGTGATCCGCTGTCTTCGGACGACACCGAAGTCTTTCCCGATGGTTTGCTCCAAAAACTCCAACAACTGAATGTCAACGGTGTCTGGTTACACGTCGTACTTCGGGAATTGGCACCCGGCGGCGACAAGTTTCCCGAATTCGGGCACGGACATGAAAAACGGTTGGAAAACCTCCGCAAACTCGTTGCCCGCACCAAGAAATTCGGGATCGGTATTTACCTGTACATGAACGAGCCGCGAACAATGCCTCCTGCGTTTTTCCAAAATTCCGCTGTTCCCGGACGCGCGGAAATGGCTGGTGTCGATTATGGCAATGCCAAGTCTTTGTGCATTTCTAATCCCTATGTTCAACGATGGATCAAGGATTCGCTGTCGCATCTTTTTCGTGAGGTTCCCGATCTGGCAGGAGTTTTTACGATCAGCGGCTCGGAAAATCAGACGCACTGCAATTCGCACGGACGCTGGCAAGATTGTCCCCGGTGCCGGAACATGTCTTCCGCCGAGGTTACAGCCTTGGCGAATGCCCTCGTTGTAGAAGGCGTTCACCGAGCGGCACCGAATGCGAAGGTATTAGTTTGGGACTGGGGCTGGAACGGGCACGGTCGGGCAATCGACATTATTGAACGACTGCCGGAAAACATTTGGCTCATGTCGGTGAGTGAGTGGTCGCTTCCTATTGAACGCGGCGGTGTTAAAAGTGCGGTGGGAGAGTATTCGATTTCATCCGTCGGTCCCGGTCCTCGCGCTCAAGAACATTGGAAAGCCGCCAAGGAACGTGGACTAAAAGCCGTTGCCAAGGTTCAGTTGAATTGTACTTGGGAAATAGCGGCGGTACCGTTTGTACCCGTTATGGACTTGATCGCAGAGCATTGCGAAAATTTGAAACGCCAAAACATTGACGGAATGCTCCTGAGTTGGTCCCTCGGGGGTTATCCATCGCCGAACTTGGAAATTCCGAAATTGTTTGACCGTAATCCCGTCCCGACCAAGAACGAAGTCCTCGACGAGTTGGCTCGCAAACGCTACGGTTTGGAAGGGACCACCGCTGCCAGAGAAGCATGGACGGCACTCAGTGAGGCGTATCGGGAATATCCTTATGCGGGAGGAGTCGTCTATCAAGCACCGGTTCAGATGGGACCGGCGAATCTGTTGCGTTCCGAACCGACCGGCTATGGAGCGACGATGGTCGGTTTGCCGTATGACGATCTGAACGCTTGGTGCGGCGGACTATATCCGGCGGAAATTTTTGCCGGTCAGTATGAAAAAATGGCAAGCGGCTTTGCCAAGGGGATCGAAAAATTGGAAAAAGCGGTTTCCTTGGCACCGCGTCCGCTTCGGTACGACATTGAGGCGGAATTGCGCTATGCCCAAGTCTGCCGTCTGCATTTTGCGAGCGTTGCCAACCAAGTCCGATTTACGATGCTCCGAAACGAACAAAACGCAACAGAAACGTCATCGGAGCGAAAAGAAAAAATTCGAGGTGAAATGATTCCGATTGTCGAACACGAACTTGCATTGGCAAAGGAACTGTATCTTTTGACGCTCCGGGATTCGAGCATCGGCTTCGAGTCGTCGAATCATTATTTCTACGTTCCGAACGATCTTTTGGAAAAGATGGTCGGTTGCAGAATGATTCTGGATTCGTTGCGCTAGGTTGTCGCTTAAAAATAACATCCCCAAGGTAGGCAAGGTAGGCAAAGTTCTACACCGTTTACTCGGTCAAAACAACATGCCATACCTGTTTACGGCATATCATGTCTTTTGCTACAGTACGCCTTCTTTCACCACAACGTCGTGAACCCATCGGAATTGGACATCCGGCGCCCCCGACATTTTTGTTCCCTGAAAGACTTCCGCCGGGAAAAGCGTTTTGCCTCGCGGATTAGTGGGATCGGGAAACGAATCCCCCTTTTGTAAAATGACCCGCTTTTCGGGGATTCCCCCGAATGCGTACATTCCCGATACCTGACACGGAAACCAAAAACCCACTGACCTGTTGTTTGCTCTGTTGTTTGCTCGCCCCTCCTGCTTCAATTCCAGATAAAATTCCGCATAACAATGTCCCGGCACTCGAACAACTCTAGCCGGTATTTTTCCCGCCCGACACAGTGCTACAAATAAACAAGTCATGTCTTTGCAGTCGGCAGTCCACTGCCCCTGCGGCTGTTTGATGAGAGCCAATGCACCCTTTGCCGGTTCCTGCCACGCACGATTGTTGTACTTGACGTTATTCTGAACGAAAGTGTAGAGAGCCTCGACTTTTTCCCAGTCGGTACGCCGCTCCTTGGTGATTTCTGTGAACATCTTGGCAAACTTCGGGTCGCGGGACTCAATGCAGGGACTCTCCCGGAGGTACTGCTGCATTTCTATCGGAACTTGCTTGGGAATGACGTACTGGCTGGTATTGTCCGGCGGAAGCAATTCATAATTTTCCAATTCAAAGGCAACAACGATTTCCAGCGGTTTCATTGGTCTCACACTGCCCAAATGGAGAAACATTTCCTGCATGCCTCCGTTGATAACCTGATATCGAATTCGGCTTGCCCATCCGGCATCCATCATTTCTTCGTTGACGCTGAGAATTCGCTGTTCCCTCCATTCCATCGGGACGGGAATGGATATTTCCACGTTGTCCAAGGCGTGACCCGGTTCAAGAATGATTCCTGCCCGATAGGTTTGGATTTGACTTTTTCCCAGCCGGGGACCGCCGATGTATCTCGTACCATCCGAGTCGTTTGGCGTAAAATCAAACTGCGCTGTTGCGGTGAGCGTCCCACACAGGAGCAAAAATAACGTGAGGGGGAAATGCTTGGTCATCCTATTGTGTAGAAATCATGCCATTCTCAAGGCGGACTTGACGGCTTCGACAACCTTGGCAAAGGCGGTAATGTCGTTAACTGCCATTTCCGCGAGTGTTTTGCGGTCAAGGCTGATTTGGGCTTTCTTGAGACCAGCAATGAATTCGCCGTAGCGGAGTCCCAGTTGTCGCGTTGCCGCATTAATGCGGATGATCCAGAGAGCGCGGAACTCTCGCTTGCGCACCCGACGATCCCGCGTAGCATAACAATCTGCCCGAACGACCGTTTCTTTGACGGTTCGGAGCAATTTCCCGCGTCCTCCCCGAAAACCCTTTGCCCGCTTGAACAGACGGCGTTTCGACTGCCGACGTGCCGCTCCTCGTTGCGTTCTCATATTGTCTTCCTCTTCTTTTGGATGTTCGCGCTTTGCGGCTAAAACGCAAGCGATTTTGTTATAGGTCTCACTGCGCCGGGATCAGCGCATTCACGATTTTACTCATTTCGGTTTTGCCCACCACGGTCGTTCCACGCAGGTTTCGACGTTGTTTTTTCGTGAGTCGATATGCCAAGTGGCTTGTTCCGCTATGGCGGTGTTTTGCTTTACCGCTGGCGGTCAGCCGAAAACGTTTTTTGATTCCTTTGTGTGTCTTTTGCTTGGGCATTTTCCCCTCCACAGCACTCATACAGCCCCCTCATTTTATCCGAAACAGCAGTAAAGAGAAGGGGGACTAGGACGGACACTACTCACCGCACCCCTGCCCCTCCTTCGGAGAGGTGCCCGATAGGGCAGGGTGGTCTCTCCCTCAAAAGGACATTTCCGACCCGTTTACGGTATAGTTACCTCATCATATACACGTTTGCCCTCCACTTCGGCGTGGCGCATCTCGCCCAAGTGTTTCTGCAAAAGATCGTATTTCTTAGCACGTTTAACATCCGTCGGATCGACCGGTTGGAATTCGCACGATTCACCACGCGGTTGCAGTTTCAAACGCTCTGCTCCTATTCGTAGAATATCAATCACCCCTTGGACATCTTGTGCCGTTTCAAGACACGGACTACGTTCCGGTCGTGTAAAGGAAATGTTCCAAAGCGGTTCCACTCCTGTCAGTTCTCGTATTCGCTCTAACTCTGCATCATCAAGCGGCGAACGACCGAATCTGTTCGCCGGATATGCCGAATAGTACGTCGGATAATACGGAGCGTTAATATCGATCCACGTTACAACACGGTTGAACGACTCTGGATCGGTCGCTACATCAAAAAAGAGTCCCAGCGTCTTGCGCAGTTCATCAATTTCCGGTCGCGGATGTCCACTGCGGAGAACCTCAACGAGCCGACTTTGACTTGATCCCCAGGTGAGCGGTTCGAGTTTTCGTACCGGACCTGCCCCCACCGCACTTACGTGTCCTTTGCTCCACAATTCGACGTATGATTTATTGAAAATCAACGTCAAATCCCCGGCAAGGATCGGTTTCATCTTGTCCGGTGCGTTGTCTTGACCGTAATCATGGCAAGCAATGCAGTATTTGTCGAAAACAGGTTGCACTTCGTCGGTGTAACTGAATAATCGAGGTTCACCGTACCACGGATCAAGTTTTTGCACAGGTTTTCGCATTGCTATTGAAGGATACGGCAACGGCGGAAAGGTGGTCAAGCGATCTTCATGGCAACCAAAACAGCCGTTGATTTCACCGGGACGAACAATGGTTCCGCTACGCATGGATTGAATCATCATGCCATTCTCATCCAGAATTTGGAAATAAACGTATGTATCTGCCGGAACTTCAAATTGAACACTGCCGTCCGCCTCGACAGGAACCGTTCCGATAATCCGTTTGTTGTTAAAGTCCTTCCACGCCATACCGGGAGCCTGTTGTCCGTTCCCCCAGTCGTAGGACGGATAAGTCCACGAACGTTTTTCCGGCGATTCGACAACACGCAAGAACTTTACCGACCCCGGCTTGACGTTTTTCATGCCGAATCCTTCGTAAACATTGGAAACGTAAAAAATACCAGTCGTCTTTGAAAGATCGACCCGATCAGCAATGATCGGCGGCGGTTCGGTCGCCACGAGGGGCATCGGATCGAAACAGCCGGGACCATCGACATGAACGAGCGTCTGAGTGCCGTCGCGGTCAAGAACCCAAATTCCTGTGATGTCCTCCCTGCCAATGGTGCCCGATGCTAAATAAACCGTTTCGGAAATCGGGTAAGGGTCCTCAAATTTCTGCCTCAATTCCGTAAATCTGTCATAGAGATCAACACCGTCTTCTTGAACGAGATCGAGGGCTTCCGGCGGAAACGTTTGGAGGATCGGTGCTTTTCCATCGAGTCCCAGTCGGCGGTCAATCAGACCGATGGCACCCCACGGGTGATCATGACACGATGTCAATGTCGCCAGAAAAACGGAGTTTTCCCCCGGAATAACTTTGGCATCAATCACGGCACCGGGCGACGCGGTGTTGTTTCCCCAGTAGATCGCATGGTTCGTACCATCGGGATTCGTTGTCCAAACACCCTGGGCATCGCCAAAGTTGCGGTCAACGTATTCCCAGCGGTAGTACATGATGCGACCATCGGGTAACAAACTCGCGTGTCCTTCAAAAAGCGTACTGTGTCCGATTTGTATGATGTTGGAACCGTCGCCGTTCATCGTGAAAAGGTTGCAGACGATATGCCGATTGCACATACAATACTTCGGTTCCCGGGTGGAGCCAAAGACGATTTTTCCGTTTGGCAGATAGAGCGGATCAATATCGGAAATGCCGGAACGAAACGTTAACTGTTTCATGATGTTGCCGTCGGGCTTGGACTCTGTGCCGGAAAGCACAATCGGTTCGGTAACGGCATCGAGTTGCAGTTCGTAGATGTGATAATCGTCCATAATGTCCTTACGGATCGAGAGGAGCACTTTTTTCGCATCGAAATGGAGCGCCGGATCACGTACAATGCCGTTGGGAACGTCGAGGAGCGTTCGCACGGAACCGTCCACCGGATTCCAGACCCGAAGGGAACTACCCGGTCGAAACAACTGCGTGCTGATTTCGCCAGTTTGAAACAGTGTTTCCGTGTTGTGGTGGTCAAAATGATACTGATACCGTTGAATGTACAGAATCGGATGCTGTTTGATTTTTTCGAGTGCCGTCGCGACTTCTTCGTCCGCACCGCTTACATTGCCGCTCAAAAGGAACAGCAAAAAACTGAACCACCACAAGTAAGAGAGTCGCCAAGTCATAATGTATCGAATTCTAACTGAAAAAGAGGGCGAATGCAAGATGGTGGAAAAAAAGGTGGAACAGGACAACAAGATCACCCTCCATTGCCTAACTCCTCGCAACCGCCCAAACGTGGTATAATGAGAGGAAGGAAAAGCAATACACACAATACACAATCATGTCAAACGATACCTTTGATTTGAAGCGGATAAAGCAACTGGTCGAGTTGATGCAAGCGAATGGCTTGACGGACATCGAAATCAAGCACGGAGACGGACATGTGATCCTTCGTCGGAATTCCCTGACGACCGTGAGCATACCGGTGGGGCATGCCGCACCGGTGAGTCCCTCGCCGATTGTTGCGCCGTCTGCGCCGGTAGCACAAGACGAGGTAAATACGACCGTTATCAAAAGTCCAATGGTCGGCACATTTTACGCGGCATCGAGCCCTGATGCTCCGCCGTTTGCAAAGGTCGGCGACACCGTAACGCCGGAAAAGACCGTCTGTTTAATCGAAGCAATGAAAGTGTATAACGAAATTCAGGCAGAGTGTAGCGGCAGAATCGTCGCCGTGCTCGTGAAAAACGGCGACACCGTTGAATTTGGCAAACCTCTGTTCCGCGTGGCGGCGGGGTGAACGCATACTAGACATTTCCCTCCAAAGAGTGTACAATGTCTGGGTCATTTGGAGAAATTAACGTGGAAAACGAACAACACATCGAAGAACAGAACGACAAACAAGGGCTTTCTAGGCGATCTTTCATCAGGTATGCCGGTGGAGGCGGACTCGCGCTGGCAACTGGGTGCACGGGCAACCCCAGCGGTGGTACGGGCTGGATGCCGAGTCAATACGAATCGACGGGGAATTTTCCCGTGCAAGTTCGGGGACGGGTTCCCATTGATCCGAACAATCTTACCATTCAGCGGGATGACCAAAAGTGCATCCTTTGCGGACAGTGTGCCGAAGTCTGCGAAAGAGATATGGCGGTCATGGGACACTATGAACTGCCCCTGATCGACGACATTCCCTGCGTTGGTTGCGGACAGTGTACGCTCTGGTGTCCCACCGGCTCGATCATCGAGAGGGACGACACTGGGCGACTCTTTGAAGCGTTGGCAAATCCCGATCTACACGTCGTTGTCCAAACTGCCCCTTCCACGAGAGTCGGGCTGGGTGAGGAATTCGGTTTGTCTGCTGGGACCAACGTCGAAGGCAAACAGGTTGCCGCCCTCAGTGCACTGGGTTTTGACACCATATTGGACACGAATTTTGCCGCCGACTTGACCATCGTGGAAGAAGCAACGGAATTAGTGCAACGACTCACGACACCAGGTTCGACGATTCCGATGTTCACCTCGTGCTGTCCGGGCTGGGTCAAATTTTGTGAAATGTTCTATCCCGAATTGATTCCGCACCTCTCCACCGCTCGCTCGCCGATGGGGATGTTGGCTCCCATCATCAAAACTTACTATGCCAAACAGAAGGGCATTGACCCCCGAAACATCGTTTCGGTTTCCGTGATGCCGTGCACTGCCAAGAAATTCGAGGCGGCTCGACCGGAAATGAATAATGCCGGCGAATACCTTGGCGACCCGGAAATCCGGGATACCGACATAGTCATCTCCACCCGAGAATTGGCGCGGATGATTAAGCAGAAGAGAATTGATTTTATGACGTTGAAAGACACGCCGTATGATAATGTTTTGAGTCAATACTCCGGCGGCGGAGCGATTTTTGGCGTTACCGGCGGTGTAATGGAAGCAGCCGTGCGCACGGCGTATTATTACGTTACGAAGGAGAATCCGCCGCCTGCGGTGCTGGATTTGAAACCGGTGCGAGGGCTTGCAGGAATTAAGGAAGCCGCTTTGGAAGTACCGGGCTTCGGCGAAGTGCGAATCGCAGTGGTTTCGGGAACCGCAAACGCCAAGAAAGTGCTGGAAAAGGTCAAGGATGGAACCGGCAACTGGCATTTTATGGAATTCATGGCATGTCCGGGCGGTTGCATCAGTGGTGGTGGGCAACCGAAGTCGGCATTGCCTCCCTCCGATGCCGTCCGAGCACCTCGGACCGGTGCACTGTACACCATTGACGAAAGGAGTACGTTGCGGTTGTCGCATGAGAACCCGCAAATCAAAACATTGTATGCGGATTACCTCGGCGAGCCAGGCAATGAGATTTCGCATAAACTGCTGCACACGCACGGTTATCATGACCGTGGCGAACATTTTACCGCAAAGAAGTGAACTTTTTTCTGTCCCTCTCCTCCAGAGGGAGAAGGGACAGTGGAATTGCTAACCAAACTTTTTGACCCATCAGCACCCTTAACAACCCATTCAACTATGAAACAGACCATCTTTTTCCTATCGTTCCTATCGTTACTGACTGTAATGGCGACCGCTCAGAGTCCTTCGTGGCATGTTGTGCCCGCCGAAGATTTACTCGGCAATCGCGGAGAAATCGCAAAGACGCTTCACACCACCAAAGACGAAACGACTCTGCTCCAAATCTGGCAGCGTCCCGAAGTCGATGAAGATATTTTATATCTCAAAATGCTTGCTGCAAAAAGGCTGGGTATTTACGGCACCAAAGCGGCAGTGCCCATTCTGGTCGCTCGGCTCGACAACGACAAGGACAGCTTCTTTGCCCGATACGCATTGGAAATGATTCCAGGCGAGGAAATCGATATTGCCCTCTGTGAAGCACTCAAAAAAATCGAGAAGCCCCAAATGCTTACCGGTATTTTGACCACGCTCGGTGTGCGTGGTAATCCTGCGGCGAAAGATGCAGTTAAACCTTTTTTAACGCATAAAGATACCGACGTTCGCAAAGCCGCCGGCTACGCATACGCCCTCACCGCAGGGGAGAGCGGCACGGCTTTCTTTACCGCCGCAAACCTTGATCCGCTCCTCGTCGATTCAGGCTTTCTCTTTGCCGAACAGTTTGCCGCAAAGGGGGATAATGCCGCCGCCGTGAAGGTTTACGATGCACTTAACCGAGTTACCCACGCAAAAGAGTTCCAAAAAATGGCGGCAATCTATCAAGGTGCATTGGCACGTGGACTGGACGGGGCAGGTTGGCTGTACCGGCAGATCACCGCCGAGACACCGCGTCGGTTGTTTGAGGTGGGACTGAAAGCCGGACGTGAACTTCCTGCCGATAGGACAGGAACCGTTGCAATAGGGCTGTCCGAAATTTTCCTTCGCAGTCGCACAGACCCCTATCGGCAAGCCCGAATAGTACGTGCCGCGGGTGACCGGAAAGATGAAACATCGAAAGCAATGGCATTGCCCGTACTCATAAGTTTCGCTCGTGGAGAGCGTTTTGGATCAGAAATGTCCGGCATGTCGGTTGACGTTGTCGTCCGGGTGGCGGCAATCGATGCTCTTCGTAATGTCGGCAATGCGTCGGTGGTGCCTGTGTTGATCGAAGCGGCAAATTCAGAGGAAGAATCTGTCGCAGAGGCTGCCCGAAATACGCTTGCCTATCTGCCCGGCAAGGAAGTTGACGACGCAATCTGTGGTTTTCTCGAAACTGGTACTCCGGCGGTGAAAGTTACTGCACTCAATCTCGTGGCGGAGCGTCTGATTTTCACAGCGGCACCGACTGTCAGGAAGTTGCAACGAAGTTCCGAAACATCTGTGAGTGTTGCGGCAACAAAAGCACTTGAACAAATCCCCGGCATCGAAGAGTTGCCCCAATTACTGGGCAAGTTACGTCTGGTAACTACGGAGGAGGAAACCCAAAAGGTTCTCATCGTGTTGAAGTCGGCATATACCCGGTTCCCCCAAGATGACTCCGCAGCAATTGTTGCCAAAGAATTGGAGAATGCCTCAACGGAGTTCAAAACGAAATTGCTCGACCTGCTTAAGGAGATTGCCGGTGCGAAATCGCTGGCGATTGTCGAAAGTTACGCTTGGGGACCTGATGCCACCATGAGGAATGTTGCTACTGAAATTTTGGGTAAGTGGCGTTCACCACAGGATTTGGATCAACTTGCCGCCGCATGCCTGAAAGTGGCAAAGGAGTCGGAAGAGTACAAGATTCGCGGACTGCGGGGATACATTCGACTTGCCCGGCAGTTCGATATGCCGGAAGAACGGAAGTTGAGTATGTGCCAGGAAGTTTTTGATCTTGCGGACCGAGACGCAGACAAGATATTGATTTTTGATGTCTATGCTCGCGTTATTTCGATTGCCTCGTTGGAAAAGGCGGTTTCGTACCTTGACAATGCAACTTTCCGGGAGAGAGCGGCTGACTCCGCCGTGGCTATTTGCGAAAAGTTGCAGGGTAAAGACCCGAAAATTACCGAAGCGATGAAGAAGGTTCTCCAAGTGAGCACCAACGATTTGGTCAAGGGACGCGCCCAGCGGGTATTGGAACGGCAGTAGAAGACTACAACATGGTTTCGTCCGACGAGTTGCCGTCATCGATTCCGAAATGTCTGACTTCGAGGATGCAGTACAAGCATCGGTTGCCGCTGTCGCCGAAATAGATTTTATCGTAACACGAAACTAAAGGCGATTTTCGGCAGTCTTCCGTTCCCGCCGTGTTGCCGGAGGAACTGTTGGAGAAATTGATATAACCTGCCCAGTGAAAGCCGGAAGCGCAGACAACGCGGGGCGACCGGATTCATTTAGCCGGTATTGCGGGTCTTGCCGCTTGTAAACGCCGCTCGCTCGGGGTACAATAGGGCATGTCAGATAACGAAGAACAACTCGTTCGGGTAGTCCACGCAATCTTACGATTGCGGCTCGTAATCCGGTCGCTCCACGTTGTTGC
>Ga0123353_10005436_pt1 | contig 16724 bp, 15 predicted proteins | sample TergutLab28metaG_3_FD_92763 | JGI IMG/M metagenome (GOLD analysis project Ga0123353, IMG submission 92763) | Labiotermes labralis P3 segment gut microbial communities from Petit-Saut dam, French Guiana - Lab288 P3 | ecosystem: Host-associated > Arthropoda: Insects > Digestive system > Gut ...
AGCAAAAAAGATCCGTGAGGAAGTCAGGGAATTCGCGGACAGGGAGATACGGCCTGTCGCCCGTTTTCTCGGGACGCAAACGGAAGCCCCTGAAAACTTCCCCTGGGAGCTGCTTAAAAAAATGGGAGACAGCGGGATCCTCGGCATACCGTTTCCGAAGGAATACGGAGGCAGGGGTCTCGAGTACCCGATATGCGGCACCGTAGCAGCGCTCGAAGAAATAGGGTATATCAGCGACTCCGTGGCAGCTATCATGGACGTGCAGGTGATCCTCTGCGGCAACGCCATATCATTCGGGTCGGAATATCTCAAGCAGACGTATCTGACGAAGCTGATCGCGGGCGACGTCGCGGGGTGTTTCGCGACGACCGAACCCGACGCAAGCACGGACCTTCGGGTCGCGACGATCCAAACCGCCGCCGACAAGCAGGACGACGGAGGCTGGGTGATAAACGGCCGTAAACGCTTTATCACCAACGGGCCGGTGGCCGCCTATGTTACGGCGCTTTGCCGGACCGGCGATTCTCTGTCGCAGTTCCTCGTCCCTCTTGACTCGCCGGGCGTTTCACGCGGCAAGACGGATATCAAGATAGGCAACAAGGGGCAGCTTACATGCGACCTGATATTCGAAAATGTCAAGATCCCGCCTGAAAACCTCATCGGAGAGATAGGCGACGGACTTAAGATCTCGCTGGGCACGCTTGCTTTCGGAAGGGTAGGCATCGGCGCCACGGGCGTAGGCATGGCGCAGTCGGCGTTCGACGAATCCGTTGACTACATGAAGAAAAGGGAGTCGTTCGGGAAAAAGCTCTCGCAGTATCAGCATTGGCAGTTCAAGACGGCCGAATGGATGACGATGATCGAGAGCGCGAGGAATATCGTCTACAAAGCCGCTATCAGAAGAGACACGGAAGGCGTTTACGCCGAACCGGAATCCGCGATGGGCAAGTACTACGCCACCGAGGTCGCCGCGACGATAGCGAAGGACGCGGTGCAGCTGTTCGGAGGATACGGGTACATGCAGGAGCTCGGTGCCGAGCCGGATACTTATTATAAGGTCAACGAGATATACAGGGATTCAAAGATCACTGAGATATACGAAGGCACAAACGAGATACAAAAAATCATAATGCTGAGAGACGTCTTTGACAGAGGCGATCTTAAGTAGGAGGTAAGAAATGATCGGCAAGCTTTTGGAAGAGGGCAACGCCATCCTGGCGGAAAAACATATCGGGGCCCGCGTCGGCGCGGAAACAGGGGCCGTAGTGCGGATGACAAGGGAGTATTTTGACTCCATAGCCATCGAGACCCGCGTGATCGATATGGTTTCGGCGTTGGCCGATATAGAATTGTTCGGCAAGGAATTCAAAACGCCTGTGATGCCGGCGGCTCTGTCGGGGCTCGACGGATTATGCGAAAACGGTATGGCCGAAGTAGCCAAGGGCACGCTGGCGGCGGGCGCCGCCATGTGGGCCGGCATCGGCGATGAAGAAGAGTTCGCCTCCATCACGGCTACCGGCGCGAGCACGATAAAGATCATCAAGCCGTACAAAGACCCGGACGATATATTCAAATCTATCGAGTACGCGGAAAAGCTGGGCGCTATAGCGGTCGGGATGGACGTAAATTTCGGGTTTGGCGGGAAACTGAAAGATAGCCTGATAAGGACAGAGTGGTTCGCTCCGGTATCCCGGTCTGACCTTCGGCGGTATATAGAGGCGACCAAGCTCCCGTTCGTCGTGAAGGGCGTGCTCAGCTTGCAGGACGCGGAAAAATCGCTTGAAAGCGGGGCGGCGGCGATCGATGTGACGAACCACGGCGGTTCAATCATCGATTACGCGGTGCCCGCGCTGAGGATACTGCCGGAAATCGCGAAGCTCGTCGGCGGCAGGGTCCCGGTATTTCTCGACGGCGGCATCCTCAGGGGTTCGGACGTGTTCAAAGCCCTCGCCCTCGGGGCGACAGGCGTTCTGGTCGGCAGGACAGTGATGGCCGGTCTTGCCGCGGGAGGAAGCCAAGGGGTCACAGATATGATCAGCGGGCTGACCGAGGAACTGAAAAGGATAATGAGCGTTACCGGGGCGAAAGACTTGGGCAGCATAGACAGAGACGTCCTGTGGATGGAGTGAAATAATGAAGAGTTTTAACTTTACAGTCGACAAGGAAAAGTGCACCGCCTGCGGGTCGTGCATCAAAACCTGTTCGTCTGCGCTTCTCAAGCCCGACGAGGAGGATCATCCTTATCTCCCGAAAGAAAAAGACGGTATAGTCGGATGGGAAGGGTGCTACCGGTGCCAGCATTGTCTTGCGGTCTGTCCTCAGGGCGCGATATCCATTCTGGATAAAAACCCCGAAGACTCGATCCTGCCGGAAGGTCAGGCGGACGCCGGACAGCTCGAAGCCCTGATGCGCAACCGCCGCTCTTGCCGCAGGTATAAGGATCAGGAAGTGCCGAAGGACGTAATAGACGAGATGCTGTTGCTGCTTGAAAACGTTCCTACGGGAAGCAACAGGCAAACGCTGAACTTCAACGTCGTCTATGAAAAAAAAGAAATGGACAAGTTCAGGAAGCTGGTACGCGACGAGGCGTTCAGGCTCGCGGAGCAGGGCGTTTACCCCGGTACGTTCACGAAGGAAATGTTTGAGATGCAGGCCGATCTGGAAGGGTACAGAAACCCCGGAGACATGTTCTTTGTCAATGCGCCGCATATCCTCGTGATCCATTCCTTGAAGAACCTGGGGCAGTGGATGACGGACCCGATCCTCGCGGCGGCCTGGTTCGACCTGATATGCGCGTCCAGAGGCATAGGCTCTATCATCATGTCATACCCTGTCGGGGCTCTGTCGAAAATGCCCGAGATAGAAAAAATACTGAAGGTCCCGGAAGACCGCTATTATTGCATCATCCTGGGCTTCGGATATCCTGAGATCCCGTTTGTCCGCGGCGTACAGCGGGAGGGGATCGCGGAGACGGTCGGGCTCAGTTTTGACTGATAATCATTTGTGCGGATTACCAACAGCACGGTATTATTATTGTTAGTGATGATACGACAAAAAGTAGTATATTATTACTAATTGCGAACAGTATAATGTTATTATTGTTAGTACTGAGGCGGCAAAAAGTAGTATATTATAATTCCAAGATTCAAATAGTTACTAATGTCTAAAAGGAGGAAGAAAATGGGTAAGAAAGTATTAGTTGATTTGAGCCATCCATTCAGCGCGGAGGCTCCCCGGTGGCCGTATTTTGAAAAAGCGACCGTAACCAGTACTCACTCGATGGCTAAGAGCGGAGTATTAACACAGTGGATCAACGTGCCTCAGCACACAGGGACCCACTGCGACGCGCCAAGACACGTTATGGAGTATGAGTTCGACGGACGCCGCGCCCGCTATACTCACGAGATGCCCATAGACGCTTATACCGGCGACGCCGTTTGTCTGGCGATCGACGCCGAGCCCTGGCAGCTTTACGGCCCGAAAGAAATAGAAGCGGCCTGCGAAAAAGCCAATATCAAGCCCAGCGAGCTTGAAGGCATGGTAGTCGTGCTCGAGACCGGAATGCACAAACTCTATGACGATTCCAAGGCTTACTACCATTACGCGATCGGCGTAGGCGTAGACGCCGGCCACTGGTTTGTGGATAAAAAGGTCAAGTGCGTCGCGATGGACCAGCAGGCTCTGGATCATCCGCTTCATACGGCGATCGGCACCAACGGCGGTACGGCTCTGAACCTGGTCGGTCACACAGGCATGAAGGTCGTAGACGAGTACAAGATGTTGTTCGGGGAAGAGGCTTTTGCCGAGTTCGATAAGTTCGAGTATGTCAAGCTGCACGGTCAGGCCAAGTATGACGAGAAGTACGGATTCCTTGAAGCGCACAGCGGTTGGGGGACCTGGGAGCCCTGCCACAAGCTCATGCTCGGCAACGGCATCGTAGGCGTCGAGAACCTCGGCGGAGACCTGGCCAAGGTCGCCGGCAAACGCTTTAAGTTCATCTGCTATCCCATGCGGTGGTATATGGGTGACGGCGCGATAGCACGTTGTCTCGCCGAGATCGACGAAGACGATCTGAATGACGTGCCGACAAGAGAGTACTTTTACGGCGGTACCGGTTATGCCGACGAAGCTCATGGCGGCGCGAACGCAGGCGAATACATCCAGAAGCTGTTCAGCAGGAATAAATAAACCTGTTAACGATAACAATATTTATGTAAGCGAAAGGAGAATGAAAAATGTCATACAAAATAGTACGCAAGGAAGACGCTTATGAATATGAAGCGCCGGGCCACTATGACGTCAAGGCTACCCGCCTGCATAATCCCGATGACGTAAACGACGGCAGCATGATAATGGGCCTTTCACATTTCCAGCCCGGAGGCGGATGTGAGTTCGGCAATAACCCGCTCGAGAGCATTTACTACATCATTGAGGGAGAGATGACGCTGAAGACCGATGACGAAGAAACTGTTTTGCACGCGGGAGATACTTTCCACTGCGGCGGCGGAACCAACAAGAGCGTCGTAAACACGGGGTCGGGTATTACCCAGATGCTGGTCGCCCTCGTGCCGCCTAAAGCCTAGAAGGATTGGAGGATTATTAAAATGAAGAACCTTTTTGATTTAACAGGCAAAAAAGCGGTCGTCGTCGGCGGCGGCGGCGGTATCGGACAGGCGATAGCCGGAGGCCTCGCGTTTGCGGGAGCTGACGTCGTGATCGCAAGCCGCAAGATGGAAACGCTTGAAGCCGCCGCGGCAGCTATCAAGGAAGAGACCGGCAAAGACGTAGCCTGCCTGACGGTAGACGTGCTGGATCCCGCCAGCATCCAAAATCTTGCTGACGAGAGCGTCAAGCTCATGGGGACCGTGGATATCCTGGTCAATTCCCAGGGTCTGAACAAAAAGATCCCGTCGCTTGAGATCACAGCCGAGGATTGGGACGCGATGTTTGATATCAATGTGCGCGGAACGATGCTCGCCTGCCAGGCTTTCGGCAAGATCATGGTCGAGAAAGGATACGGCAAGATCATCAACGTATCCTCCATTCGCGGCATCAGGGCTCTCAACAGCCCGGGCAACACATGCTACAGCTGCACGAAGAGCAGCGTCGACATGCTGACAAAGAGCCTCTCGGCCGAATGGGCCAAGAGCAACGTGCATGTAAACGCTATCGGGCCGGTCGTCACGGAAACGCCGATGATGATCAGCATCTTCGAGCAAAACCCGGCGCTTAAAGCCGCTGTTCTCAGCAACATACCAATGGGGCGTATCGGGCTTACGTCGGACAACATCGGGCCCGCTATTTTCCTCGCGTCGGAAGCATCCGACTTCCTTACCGGGCATGTCATCTATCCGGACGGGGGCTGCGCGGCAATCATATAGCGTGCGGTGTAAACAGAAAACGTAACGCGGATGGCAAGGGAGCGTAAAGACTCCCTTGCCATCTGATGTATCAAGAGGAGGTAAATAATGAGGGACGTCATAGTAGCAGGCGCGGCGCGTACGCCTATCGGGGATTTCCTCGGCTCGCTCAAAACAGTATCGCCGGTCGAACTCGCAAAGATAGCCGCGCAGGGCGCTATCGAAAAATCAGGGATCGCGCCGGAAGCGCTGATGGAAGTAGCGTTCGGTATCGTGCTGAAAGCCGGTTTTAAGGGTAATCCGGCGCGTCAGGTACAGATCGGCCTTGGGCTGCCTGTGGATGGAACGGCATATACTATCGATCAGCAATGCGCTTCGGGTATGAAAGCGTTTGATCTGATCTATCAATCCATAGCGCTCGGGAAAACGGACGCGGGGCTCGCGATCGGCGCGGAAAGCATGTCGCAGGTGGCGTATCTGATGCCCGGCGCCCGGGAAGGGTTCAGGCTCGGAGACGGCGCCGCTCCCATCGACTCGATGATGAACGACGGGCTGATCTGCGCGATGATGGGATATCATATGGGCATAACCGCTGAAAATCTCGCCGAAGAATACGAAGTGACGCGCGAAGAGCAGGACGAGATCGCCTGCCTGAGCCACCACAGGGCGGCGGACGCGCAGGAAGCCGGATTGTTCGACGATGAAATAGTACCTGTCGAGATCGCTTCGAGAAAGGGCACTGTCATAGTATCTAAGGACGAACATCCGCGGAAGGATACCAATATGGAAGATCTGGCGAAACTGAGGCCGGCTTTCAAAAAAGAGGGCGGTACTGTGACCGCGGGCAATGCCTCGGGGCTCAATGACGCGGCTTCTGCTCTGGTCCTTGTGGCCGGAGATAAGGCTGAAGAACTCGGCGTCAAACCCCTCGCGAGGATCCTTAGCACTGTGAGCGTCGGCGTAGAACCGCGTATCATGGGGATCGGCCCGGTTTACGCCGTACCGAAAGCCATAGAACTTGCCGGCCTTACAAAAGAAGATATAGGGTACTACGAGATCAACGAGGCTTTCGCCGCGCAGTTCCTCGCATGCAACCGTGTGCTGAAAATCGATATGGACAAGGTGAACGCCAACGGAAGCGGCATCGGGCTCGGCCATCCGGTCGGCAGCACGGGCGCCCGTATCATCATTTCCCTGATAAACGAGCTCAAACGCAGAAAGGAACGCTACGGCGTAGCGTCCCTTTGTGTCGGCGGCGGTCCGGCGATGGCCACCGTTATAGAAAATATTTAAAGCATATTCTGCAGACGCAGGATCTCTATAATGACCTTATCGCGGAAGTCGGCAACGCCATCGACGGTGTTGCCGATTTCTTCTGATCTGTTCGCGATCTCATCGTCTACGCCCTGAGCGATCAGTTCGTCGGCGGGGGAAATATCGCCGCCGTATTTCGCGGCCGCGCCGCGCAATCCGCCCTCTATGCCGAGGCTGATGGTCAGGAGCTGGCCTGTGATCGCCATACGCATACCGGGGCCGTACATAATGGCCTTATCGATATCTTCGACAGAACAGAAACCTTCCTCTACTGTTTTACGGGCTTCGTTGTAAGCGGCCCAGTTAACGCGGTTCACGATAAAGCCTGAAGCTTCTTTTTTGCTGATAAGCGCGACCTTGCCGATGCTCTCGTAGAACTCCTTCGCTATTTCGATCGATTCGGCGCTCGTTTGCTCGCCGCCGCAGATCTCGACCAGAGGCAGCAGGTAGGACGGGTGGTAGGGGTGTCCTACGAGGATGCGCCCGGGGACCTTCGCTTCTTTTTGCAGATCCGTAGGCATAAAGGCTGTGGTGCTGCTTCCGATGACCGCCGTGTCGTCGAGGTACTTCTCCATCTCGGCGTAAAGCTCGATCTTCGTCTCGACCTTTTCCGGGCCGGATTCCTGTACGAAGATCGCGTCTGTGCACGCTTCTTCGATCGAAGTCGTAAATACGGCCCTTGCAGCCGCCGCGTCAGCTTCTTCCTGCGTGATCACGTTGTTTGCGACGAATAACTCAAGGATGTGAGCGACGCGGTTCTTCATCTTCTCGACCTGGCTCCTGGTTTGAAGCGTCACGGGATAGCCGGCTATCAGAGCGTTTACGGCCAGCCCTGATCCGATGATCCCGGATCCGATAAATGCAACTTTTCCTTTTTCCATTTCCTAACCTCCGTTTCAGGCCTTCAGGCCAAGGATTTCCCGCGCCTCGTCGGGCGTGGCGACCTTACGGCCGATTTCATTAGCGATACGAACGACTCGGTGTACAAACTGCGCGTTGGAATCCGCCAGGACGCCTTTGTTGTAAAAGACATTGTCTTCAAATCCGACGCGGATATTGCCGCCGAGAGCAAGTCCTGCGAGAAGGATCTCATTGGCGCCTTTCCCTATGCCAAAGGTTCCCCAGGTGCAGTTTTCCGGTAAATGGTTGACAACAAACAGTAAATTGTCAACGGTCGCTTCCATGCCGCCCGGCGCGCCGAGGCAGATCTGGAACATGCATGGCTCGGCCAGGATACCTTGTTTGATATAGTATTTTGCGTTGTTCAGCATTCCCATATCGAAAACCTCGATTTCGGGCTTGACGCCTTTCTCAAGTATTGCTTTCCCCAGCCTTTCGAGGAATGACGGCGAGTTCTCAAATACGATCTTGTGCATCCAGTTCATTGTTCCGGCGTCGAATGTCGCTATTTCCGGCACGAGCTCGTAAAACGGGGCTATCCGGTCGTCTTCTTTCAGCCCGGCGGCGCCGGACGTCGTAAGGTTGAGTATGATCGGGCATTTGGCGTCACGGATCAGGCCTACGGTCTCGCGGAATTTTTCGATGGCCATGGATCCGATGTCGTTGTCGTCGCGAACATGGATGTGGGCTATAGCCGCGCCTGCCTCATAGCACTCAAACACAGCTTCCGCGATCTCTTTCGGCTGTGTGGGCAGGTTCGGGTTGTCTTGTTTTGACGGTATGGCGCCGACAAGCGCGGCTGAGATTATTACCTTGTCTTTAGCGTTTTTTCGGCATGTTTCAAACATAGTTATCTCCTTTTTGAATGTCGTAAAAGTAAAAAAACGACCTCTTTACGCTTGATTATCGCAAGCGTAAAGAGGCCGTATGGATCATGATCTTATATCGGGCACTCTATCAGTTCGTCGACCGGATACTTAGTCAGCAGATCATACCCGTCCTTCGTGACGACGACATTCTCCTCGAGGCGTACGCCGTCCACGCCGCCTCTGTCGCCGACCCAGTTCTCGATGGCAAGGACCATGCCTTCTTCGTAACGCAGCTCGAGGCTGTCAAGGTCCGCGGATTTATAAAGCCAGGGACGCTCATGAAGCGAGATGCCGAGGCCGTGGATCAGCATATACGGAGCGACCTCAGCCCATGTATCGTAACCCCAATATGAAGGCGAATCCGGGAAGCCCTTATATGAATCCGAACACAGGGCGCCTGCCTTGATATAGGACATACCGGCGTACATCATGTCGCGGCATCTCTTGTGGATATCCTTTTGGTGGTCGTTTGCCTTGCCGCATACGAATGTACGGTAGTAGCAGGATTTATAACCCTGGAAGGAGGCGCCGTTGACGTCGACGACTACGAGGTCGCCCGGGCGCACCATCCTGTCGGTGAAGTCGATGTGGAGCGGGTTCGTCCTCGGGCCTGAGGCGACCACGAATTCCTGGGTCTCGTCGCAACCGAGAGCGTACAGCCTCTCCATGCCGATACCGAGAAGCTCGTTCTCTCTGATCCCCGGACGGATCGCCTGTTTGATCGCGTCAAACGCCGCGTCCGCTATGATGCAGGCCATACGGCAACACTCGATCTCGTCCTCGTTCTTTATCATACGGGCGTCGAACATACACTGCTTGCCGTCGACGGCCGTGAGGCCGCGCAGGCCGAGAGCCTCGCCGAGAAGGAATTCGGACGTGCAGCCGTCAAGCGCTACAGGCTCGTTCTGCAGGTTGTGGTCGCGGACTACCTGCTCGATCACGTCGATGATGCCCTTGATACCTTCGATCGTGTAGTTCATCTTTGTGGTTCCCGGAGGAGACCAGATCTTGTCCTTGAGCCAGGGCAGTTCCTCTCTCATTTTATACTGTGAAAAGCTTGTCTGGGCATAGACATAAGGGTCGCCGTTGATCGGCAAGACCACGAATGTGCCCTCGTACCAGCGGCAGGGGATCGTAGCGTATACGCTTGCGATATATCTTACGTCCCATCCGTCCCAGGTCACCATCGTACCTATCCCGTGCTTTTTCATCATTTCTTTCGTGCGATTGAGCCTATACTCGCGCATCCTCGGGTAATTGATCCCTTGGAGCCTGTCTGTCCCAGCTGTCCCGTACCCCATATCCGACATCTTATTATCTCCTTTCACATCTGAAAATACATTATTTTACTGTAATTGGGTCGTAAACTAAATCTATACCAGAATGTCAAAATAGTCAACATGAAACCATTGAAAAAATTGACGGTATAACACCCGCGTGTTATTATACGCATGCTTAAAAGGCATAGTCTAATTCATTTTACGAAAGGAGTTTCCAAAATGCTTAATAAGATCGGATTGGAAGAAACTTTTGCGATTCCTGAAACCGTGATGGATTCCGGCGGACCGGCCAATTGCAAAGCCGAGAGGTGGAATATGACGGAAAACCGGCTGCTTGACCTCGGGGAGGCGCGTCTCGAGGAGATGGACAAGTACGGTATGGAAATGATGGTGATATCGCTCAACAGCCCCGCGATCCAGGGGATCAAGGAAACAAAGCGGGCTGTCGAAGTCGCAAAAAAAGCCAACGACACCCTTGCCGAGGCGATAGCAAAGTACCCAAAACGATTTGCCGGTTTCGCGGCGCTGCCTATGCAGGATCCCGACCTTGCCGCGCAGGAACTGACGAGATGCATAAAGGACTACGGATTCGTGGGGGCGCTCGCCAACGGGTTTACCTTCCTTGAGACAGAGCCCGGATATGCGTACTACGACCAAGCCGAGTACTGGGACTTCTGGGGTGAAGTCGCTAAATTCGACATCCCGTTTTACGTGCACCCGAGAAAATGCCTCGACGCTACGCAGCAGACCATATATAAGGATCATGAACACCTGATAGCCTCGGTCTGGGGATTCACGGTCGAGACCGGCACCCACGCGCTGCGGCTGATGGGCAGCGGGCTGTTCGACAAGTATCCGAACCTGCAGATCATTCTCGGGCATCTCGGCGAGGCTCTTCCGTGCAATATCTGGAGGACGACCCACAGGCTCACGCGCGAGCCGTACGAGCCGAAGCACAAAAAACCGTTCACCGAGTATTTCCTGAACAATTTCCATATCACGACGAGCGGCGATTTCCGTCTGGCGCCGTTGCTCTGCGCGATGATGGAGATGGGGTCCGACAGGATCCTGTTCGCGACAGACTGGCCGTTCGAGGACGTAAGTCACGCCGCGAATTGGTTTGACGGAGTGGAGATAAGCGAGACCGACCGTGAAAAAATCGGCAGGCTGAACGCGATAAAACTGCTCAAGCTCGATCTGTGAAAAGCTTAATTGGACTTTACATCTTTTTTGACAGGATGTATAATCCCGATATAGCCAGCTAAAAAGGGGAGTTAACCCGAGAAGTAGGAGGAGAATATGTTAAGAGATAAACGAAAATTCATTATTATTGTTGCTGTTATTATAGCAACGCTGGTGCTTGCGGCCTGCGGCGGCGGCGGAACGACCGGCGGCGGAGCTACTGACTCCGGCACAAGCGGCGGAGGCGGCGGCAGCGCTCCGGCGACTGCCCCGGCAACGATCAAGATCGGTGTACCGAACCCTGATACAGGCCCCCTTGCCACGTTCGGCATCGGAACGCCCTGGGCGGAACTGCTCGTACAGGATTACGTCAACAATGAGCTTGGCGGAATCTACATCGCGGACTATGATCAAAAAATCCCGATCGAAACTATTTTTGTGAACACCGAGAGCAGCGATACCAAGGCTGCCGAGGTGACCCAGCAGCTCATCACGAACGACGGAGTGAATATCCTCGTGGCGCGTCATACGCCGGGCACAGCGCTTCCTGTTTCGGCGACTGCCGAAGCCATGAACGTGCCTTTCGTCTCGCTTGAGTGCCCGAACGAGCCATGGGTCGGAGGCGCCCCGTATGAATGGGGATGCCATTCATTCTGGTATGTATCATCCATATGCGCGATGTATATGGATATGTGGAAAGAGCTCGGTTTCGGCGAAGGTACCGAAGTCGGCCTTATCTTCCCGGACGATCCGGACGGTAACGGATGGCGGCCTGTCTTCAATGAGCTGCTTCCGCAAAACGGATTTGTAGTCGTTGATCCGGGCCCGACCGAAATGGAACAGGCCGACTGGACAGGCGTCATCAATATCTTCAAGCAGGGCAACGTCAAGATCGTGACAGGCATCCCCATCACGCCTGACTGGGTAAGTTTCTCGACGCAGTCGATCGCGCAGGGCTTTACTTATGAGATCGCGACGATCGGGCGCGGATGTCTCTTCCCGGCTGCTGTAGAAGCCAGCCCGGAAGAAATCATTCCGAAAATCACTTCAGAGATATGGTGGAGCCCGTGGCATCCGTGGACTTCATCCCTGACCGGCATGACCTGCTCGGAACTTGCTGACAAGTGGGTCGCGGAAGTCGGCGAGCCGTGGTCGGCGCCTAAGGGTTACAAATATGCCGGCATGGAGATCGCGGTCGACGCGCTTACACGCGCCGCATCGCTTGAACCGGCGAAGATCCGTGACGCTATCGTAGCGACCGATCTTGAAACGCTGATCGGCCATATCAAGTACAGCCAGACACATCTTACCGACAAGACCGCCCGTATCGCTGAAACGGCTCTCGTAGGCGGACAGTGGAGAATTGCAGGTCACAGACCTGATGGCAGCCCCATAGCTGAGATCGACGTCGTATACAATAAATCATATCCTGCTGTTCCGATAAACGGAACGCTGCATATCCCGAACTAAAGCGGGGCAGGGTATCGAGAGCTGGGGTTTCTGAAACTAATATATTACTAAAACAATAATGTGTGGGCGCCGCCTTATCGGCGGCGCCCATAATGATATTTAGAATAACAGCCAGGGTTTTATGGCCTGTGGCCGACAGGACTTATATGGAAAAAATACTCACTGTAGACAATGTACATGCCGCATACGGAAAGTTTAAAGTTTTACACGACTTGACTTTTGACGTCGATAAAGGCCGGGTACTCGGGATCATAGGGCCAAACGGCGCCGGCAAGACGACGCTCATGAACGTGATATGCGGTTTGCTGATCCCTAGCGAGGGTAAAATAATTTTCCAGGGAAATGATATTACAAATCTTGACCCTGACGAAAGATGCAATCTGGGCATAGGGCGTACATATCAGATACCAAAGCCTTTTGAAAGGCTGACTGTCTTTGAAAACGTTCTCGTAGCCGCCGCCTACGGAAATAAACGCAGTGAGGCCGAAGCGGCTGCGGATACGATAGAAATACTGAAACAAACCGGACTCTACGAAAAGGGCGACACCGAATCCCATGAGCTCGCTTTGCTCGACAGAAAAAGGCTGGAGATAGCCAGAGGGCTGGCTTCAAAACCTACCCTTTTATTGCTTGACGAGGTCGCTGCCGGGCTGACGGACGCTGAAGTACACGACGTCATGGAACTGGTCGAGTACCTCAAAGGTACAGGCATCACGATCATATGGATCGAGCATGTGCTTAAAACGATGGCTGAATCCACAGACCAATTGCTGTGCCTGTCTGTAGGGACGAACCTGATATGCGACCTGCCTGACATGGTCATGAATTCAAGAGAAGTCGCGGAAGTTTACCTGGGGGTGGATGAAAATGAGTGAAGAGATCCTCAGGGTAACCGGAGTCGACGTCTTTTACAATGATTTCCAGGCGGTACAGAAGGCTCATTTCGAAGTCAACCGCGGAGATGTGATATCTCTGATCGGGACAAACGGCGCCGGAAAGACAACACTCATGCGCGCCATCACGGGCATTTTACCTGTCGCCAGCGGGCAGGTATTTTTTGAAGGGGAAGAAATCACCGGACTACCGCCGCACAAGATCGTCGACCTGGGCATCTCGCTGGTGCCGGAAGGGAGGCATCTTTTCGGGCGTATGTCCGTAAAAGATAATCTGATAATGGGTTCATATACGCCGCGCGCCAGAAAGGGCGCAAAAGCAGGGATCGAAAAGGTATATGAACTGTTTCCGATGCTGAAGGAAAAATCGGAGCAGGCTGCGGGCAGCCTTTCAGGCGGTCAGCAGCAGATGGTCGCGATCGGCAGGGCGCTGATGAGCGATCCCAAGCTCATCTGCTTTGACGAGATCGCTCTTGGGCTTGCGCCTACGGTCATCAAAGATATATACGCAAGGGTACGGGAACTGAACGGCGCGGGGCTGACGATCGTCCTCGTCGAACAGGATGTGAAACGCAGCCTCGCGCAAAGCCGGCGGGCCTATGTCATGCTTAAAGGCAAGGTCGTGCTTGAAGGAAACAGCAAGGAACTCACCGAAGAAGAAGTCGGCAGGGCGTATTTTGGCATGTAGCCAAAAGTGATTTTTAACGAGGGCGATAAATGGATTACTTATTGATACAATCGATAATACAGGGACTGCTCATCGGCGGGCTCTACGCGGCAATCGGTCTGGGGATGAGCATGATATTCGGGATAGTAAGGATCACAAACCTCGCGCACGGCGACTTCCTCATTCTCGCTTGTTATATCAGCCTCATCTTTATGCCGATCTTCAACAACCCGATAGTTACCATGTGTGTCGTGGTCCCGCTGATGTTCTTTATCGGATTCGGGGTCCAGAGATCCCTGCTCAACAGGGTCATAGGCCGCGGGGACGAACCGCCGCTTTTGATAACGTTCGGGATCTCGGTAATAATTCAAAACCTGCTGCTGTATTTTTTCACGGCGAACGCTCAAAGGCTCAGCCATCCGTGGGTGCTCAACAGCCTGAAGATCGGCGAAAATATTTCGATCCCGGTGATGTGGCTGCTGGCGTGCATAGTAGGCGTGGCCGTCATCCTCATACTCGGGCTCTATATGAAGAATACCTATATGGGGCTTGCGATACGCGCGACGTCTGACGACACGGAAGCTGCGCAGCTTATGGGGGTCAATATCAGGTCTACATTCGGCGTCGCGATGGGCATTGCGATGATGACCGCCGCTGTTTCAGGCGTTTTTATCGGCATGATATCCCCGTTTTTCCCGAGCACCGGCCCGAGCTATTTGATCATAGCTTTCGCGGTAGTCGTGATCGGCGGCATCGGCAGCATCTACGGTACTCTTGCGGCAGGCCTTATTTTCGGTCTGGCCCTTGTCGTAGGCGGCCATTTTACCGCTCCCCAATATCAGCAATTGGTCGGGTATGTCATCCTTTTGATCATGCTTGTAATAAGGCCGCAGGGCCTGTTCCAAAAATAGGAGGCGCGTCCTTATGAAATTGCTTGAGCTTATAAGATTCGAAAATACAACGGGCGCGAAGGTGCGCATGATAGCTATCGCTGTAGCGGTAGTTGCGCTTCTGTCCCTGCCTGCGTGGAGTTCCGACTACTTGATGTTTGTCGTAACGCTGATGGGAGTATATATCACGCTCGGACAGATGTGGAACCTTTTGGCGGGATACTCGGGCCTCGTCTCCCTTGGCCTTCAGATGTTCATAGGAGTAGGCGCTTTCGTCATGGTAGCTTTATCTGTCCATCTTGGGGTGCCGCTGCTTTTGGGCCTTTTTATAGGCGCCATCACATGCTCGGTGATCTCTGTCGGGCTTTCATACCTGCTGCTCAGGATGAAAGGGATGTATTTCGCTATCGCGACGTGGATGTTTTCACAGGCGATGATGCTCGTGATCATCAAGATCGACGCTTTCGGAAGAGGCGACGGCCTGTTCAACATAGCGGCGCGTGATTTTTCCGAAACAACAAAATACTACTACAGCATCGTGCTGTTTCTCGTAGTGGCCGTCGTAATAGTGATCCTTCTGCGTTCGAAACTGGGCCTCGGGCTCTTCGCGATCCGCGACAACGATACGGCCGCCCAGACCTCGGGCATCGCACTTTTCAAGACAAAGCTGATCGTGATGGTCATATCCGCTTTTGTCACCGGTCTGTGCGGCGGGGTCTACTACATCATGTTTACCTGGGTGCAGCCATACTCGGCGTTCAACATACTTACATGGACCGTGCCGGCTGTGTTCATCGTCGTCATCGGCGGCATTGGGACCATCACGGGCCCGATCGTCGGCGGCGTCATATACGTAGTACTGAGCCAGTGGCTGGCCACCCTGACGCAAATAGGCTCTCTGAGCATGGTCATTTTAGGGGTGATCGCCGTAACGACTATCATCGTGGCGCCAAAAGGCATCGTCGGCACCCTGCAATCCCGTTTCGGTTTCGAGATCATTTCCGCGAGACGCTGGATGAAGGCGTATTCGGGCAGGCTGCCTGACCCCGCTGTAGAGTAAATGCCGGCTCGCACCGGAATCCCTCCGGTTTGTCGCAGAGATGAGACAAACCTATGAGGAATTCGCGGCTGCTCGCCGAATAGCACAAAAGAACCGTCCCCTTGTGTTCTTCAAGAGAAAATACTGGCAATAGATTGTAAAATGGTATACAGTATTTAAGTATATCGAATTGATATAATCGCTTATCACTTAGTAATTATTAATAAGCTGTGTTTTTACTGAAAGAGAGGTTTATAAAATGAAAAAAAGATGGATCGTGCTAGTAGCTGTGCTCATGGCGTTCTCGCTGGTTATGGCGGCTTGCGGCGGCGGAATAGAGACTCCTCCCCCTGCGGCGACACCGGAAACCCCGGCAGCGACGACTCCCGAGCCTGAAGCGCCGGCCTATACCGGCGAAGTCGTCGAGCTTACGATGATGAACCATGAAGGGCCCCAGAGCCCGACGGCAGAAATGCTTGACGTATGGTGCGACGCCGTTAAAGCAGCCAGCGGCGGATCGCTGATAGTCACTCCGTTCCACGGCTCGCTCGGCGGCCCGAGGGATACGTACGGTATGATCACCGACGGCGCGGTAGATATGGGATTTGGCCTTTCCTCATTCTATCCCGGAGTATTCCCGGTATCCGACGGCGTAGCCCTTCCGTTCATCGGGGCGAAGAACTCGATCCAGGCCGCTCATGCCTGGCAGGAGTTCTATGACACGACCGAATACCTGAAGCCGGAGTATTCAGACGTCCATGTGCTGGTAATCTACACGAATACGGTATCCCCTGTGATCACCGCCGACAAGAAAATCGAGAAGGTCGAAGACCTCAGAGGCATGAACATCAGGACGATCG
>Ga0123353_10005437_pt1 | contig 16724 bp, 11 predicted proteins | sample TergutLab28metaG_3_FD_92763 | JGI IMG/M metagenome (GOLD analysis project Ga0123353, IMG submission 92763) | Labiotermes labralis P3 segment gut microbial communities from Petit-Saut dam, French Guiana - Lab288 P3 | ecosystem: Host-associated > Arthropoda: Insects > Digestive system > Gut ...
GCCGGGGACGGGGACGGGGACGGAAGACTAAGACCACGACTTCCGCTTTACTACTCCAACAGAGAGTCTATAAATTTCTCCACTTCGTCATATTCGCCGAGCAGTATATTCTTCGAAATGTCTCTTACGGCGGCTTTTGTCTTGTCATCCCATGCCAGCTGCAAAAGCTCATCCACGGACCGGTTCATAACTCCGGCGTTCATGTCCTCAAGCGCTTTTTTAAGGCGGTTAAGCACTACGTAATACTGCTCTTTGTTTTGATTATCCGGTTCGGTCTGCTCTCTTTTCTCCAGCGACGGCAGCGCCGCATCGATGTTCACGAGAAGCACCTCCAGTTCGGCTACAAAGGCTTCGTTGTTGACTTCGATATATGCCGAATCCCCCCGGGATGCAGCCTCCTCAAGCGTGCGCGCCGTATCGGACAGCTTGTCCGCGCCGATGTTTGCCAAAGCGCTCTTGAGCGCGTGAACATATACAATGTATAGCGACAAGTCGTCCGCCTTTGAGCTCTGCCTCAACTTTTGCAGCCTCTCGCTTCCATCATTATGAAAAACTGCAAGCGTTTCCAGATACATTTCCATCTTTCCGCCCGACAGCAAGGCGCCCTTGTACGTATCCAAACCTTCGATCTTTATGAGCTCCCTGCTAAGCTGCTCTTTCGCCGCGGCTGCGCTTCTCTTGTCTTCTACAACACGCACCTGTTTCTGCCTGGGCAGCCACTGCTCCAGGATCTCATTGAGCCTGACGGTATCGACCGGCTTTGTCATAAAGTCATTAAAGCCGCTCTCCAGGAACATCTCCTTCGTTCCGGATACGGCGTTGGCGGTCAGCGCTACTATCGGCAGCTCATTGAGATACAGGTCGTCAATGCCCATATCCCTTATGATACGCGTCGCTTCAATGCCGTCCATATCGGGCATCCTGTGATCCATCAACACCAGGTCATAGTCGCTATTTTTCACCGCTTCAATTGCATCGGCCCCGCTCGAGCACAAATCCACCTGCATCTTGTATGGCGTCAGCAAACCGCTTGCAACTCTAAGATTCGTGGTTATGTCATCAACAACAAGCACCCTGGCGTCCGGGGCTATGAACCTTGCGGTCAGTTCCGCGCTGGTGTTGTACGCAAAACTTTCGGACGCGCCGTTGAACAGGTTCGCCACCGATATCGCGTGTATCGGCATTGAAATCACATTCCACATCCCGTCCGGTACGGCATGCCCAAACTCCGTCATCAAGACTATCACAGAGTTATTGCTTGATCTCAGTATCTTTTCCTTGTGATTCTCAAACAGGACATGCGCCATAAAGATAAACGAGTATATGCTGTTATCCAGCTTGTCAAACAGCTCAGCGTCGTTTGATACAAGCTCATATTTGACGCCCAGGCTGTTCAGGGCATAAACAGTCGAGTCGGCATATATTTCCCTGCGCTCGAAAATCAGAGTGTTGATCTGTTCCGCTTTGTCAACGGCAGCCAGTTTCTCAGGTCTGTGGATCTCCTGCGGCAGAAATACTGTGAACGTACTCCCCTTGCCATACTCTGACTCCACGGTTATTTCACCGGCCATAGATTTTGCAAGGTAGTATGATATCGGAAGCCCAAGCCCGACGCCCTCTACGTCCCTGCTTCTAACCTGCACCTGGACATACTCGTTGAATATATTTTCAATGTCCTCAGCCTTTATCCCTCTGCCGCTGTCCTCGACGACCATCTTCAGTACAACGGTTTTCTCATCCACGATGTCTCCGCTTACACTGAAAGATACATAGCCCTTATCAGTATACTTGACTGCGTTACCCAGAATATTGATGAGTATCTGGCGTATCCTTGAATCGTCGCCGATCAGAGCGTTTGGAAGAGTGCTGTCAATATTTACCGCAAAGCGTATATGGGAGTCCACGGCTCTCATTCTTATAATGCTGATAACATCGTTTATGAGCGACGACAATGAGTAGTTCCTCCTGGCTATTATGACGCCGCCCGATTCGATTTTGGAAAAGTCCAGAATATCGTTGATAATGGACAGGAGGTTTGCTCCCGCGTGCTTAACAGTTACGATATGTTCACGCGCCGAGTTTGGCATATCTTCGCGAAGCGCGAGTTCTGTCATGCCTATAACAGCGTTCATAGGTGTTCTTATCTCGTGGCTCATGCGCGCAAGAAAATCACTTTTTGCCCTGCTGCTCTCTTCCGCCAGTTCTATCGCCTCTTCGAGCTGCGCGGATTTTGCAATGATCTCGTGAGTCATTTCATAACGCATCACAGCGTTGGCGATCATTCTGCCCGCGGAGCGTATGATCAGTTCTTCGGTCTCAGTAAAAAATCGCTCCCTGCGGCAATCGTCAAAACTGACGAACCCCCAATAGTCCTCGTGTACAAAGATCGGCACGCCTATAAGTGATTTTACTCCTCTTGCGTTGAGCTGCTCCCGCTGCTCAGGCGACATGTTGCTCGTGATACCGCTTACACACCTGCCCTCCGAAAGAAATTTGCTCCAGGCTTCACTGAAAGGCGCGTGCGCGGCGCTCTCAACATCCAACTGCTGCCCCGACTCACTCGTCCACTGATATATCTGAACGCTGAATCTCACGCTGTCCTCATAAAAGTTTTTCCAAATATACACCCTGTCGACGTCCAGGGCTTTTGCCAGCAATCCCAGAGCTTCAAACAGACTGTTCTCAAATCTTCTGATGTCCGGGTCGAGCAGGAAAGCCGAAACCTTGTTGGCCGTCTCAAGGAGCTCATTCTGCCGGTCGATCTCGTCCATTGCCATTTTGAGATCCGTTATATCCCTGAATATTCCAATCAGCCCAGTCACCTTGCCGTCTCTGATCAAAGGTGATTTTATGAGTTCAACATACTTTTCCGTTCCGTCCGGATACTCGATCCATTCCCTGTCTTTGACAGTTTGTTTTTCATGGATCACTTTCTGGTCGGTCGCCAGGAGACTTCTGGCTATCCTTGCCGGAAGCCGTCCGACTTCCTCGGCGGTTTTTCCCACCATATCAGTTTCGTTGGCGCCCAGAAAGCTCCCATAATGATGATTATAGCTTGTGTACCTGTAGTTGACGTCTTTGCACAATACCATGTCCGGCAGCGCGTTAAACATCGTAGAAAGTGTCGTAAGCTGATTCTCATACAGAGCCTGCGTCTTTTTGTTTTTCACCAGTAACGCTGCAGTAGCGATCAGCAGCAGTGCGAGTACGATCGCGGTGGCGCCCCAGTAAACCAGCAGCATGCTCACCGGCAACTCTGCAAGATTTCCGCCGGTTGCCGGAGCAGGCGCTGTCTGTTCAACGGCTTCCCCCGCACCGCGGTTTGCTGCACAACCCGCGCATACACTTAGAATAAAGCACAGAAGCAGTAGCAATGCCGCTGCGCGCTTTGTCTTCGATTTCATAGGCGTCTATGACCGTTCCTTTCGTGTCAATCTGGTAGTCCGTTTCCGAAGTACTGGTGCAGCTATCAGGGAATGTCCGACAGCTCGACAAGCTTTCTCAATCTGTGATTTAAACATGATTTTGTCACCGGCGGGGTCGAAATGTCAGCGAGCTCTTTTATGCTCAGTTCCGGGTTTTGCAGTCTCAGCACAGCTGTTTGCCTCAGCTTTTCCGGCAGGGCTTCAAATGTCCCTGCTACAATGATCTTCCTGATCGCACCGACCTGAGCCGCCGAAGCATCGACGGTTTTCGTGACATTTGCAGTATCGCAGTTGACTTTCCTGTTCACACTGTTTCTCATGTCTTTTTCGATCTTTGTCGCCATAAGCTCCATTGCGTGCAGCGGCGCACCGATCAGCGTCAAAAAATCCTCAATTGCGGAACTCTGTTTGAAGTAAGTGACGTAGTTGCCTGCGCGCGTAGTGTCCTTTGGCGTGAACCCCATTTCGAGCAGGAGCGAGTATGTTTCGCGGCTGACGTTGAAGTGATCGGTCACCAACTCCAGATGGTAACTCTTGGTCGGGTCGGTGATAGCCCCGCCGGTCAGAAACGCTCCTCTTATAAAGCTCCTGCGGCAACATTCCTCCTCAAGCACGCCGAGGTTGACATGGTGCGCCAGCAGGCTGCCGGGAGAAAAACCGTACGCTTCAAAAATACCCAGCAGTTTGCCCGGGTCGCTGATGATATACGCCTGTTTCCCGGTTTTGCCCGGTTCCGGCAGCACGTCGAAGTCCGTTGAAAACGCGCTCTTAAACCGCTCGCTGAGCAGTTTCCCGAGGTTCTGATTACCCGTTATTATCCTTATTTCCCGCGCGTTGAAAGTGTTGCAGTAAAGCAGCATGCCGTAGCATTCCGCAACGGCGCAGCACTTGCCGTCCGGGATAAGTCTGCATAATTCTGTTTTTGTGTCATAGGAGAAGGACATAAATTGACTCCCTTGGTTTCTCCTTTAGGTTCTCCCGTAGGTTCTCGTCGGGGCTTTTTCATAGAAAACTCGCAGAACCTCGTGCGCGAGCCTGTCGGAGTCGTGCCTTGCCAGGTCTCCCTGCGTGGCTGCCGTGCCGGCCCTGACTATCTCTACTCCCAACTCATCAGCGGCGTTTTGATCCTCGCGGACCGGCTGCGCTCCGTCTCTCATGTACCGTTCAAGCACCTCCGGCGCCGCCGCTTTGTTGTTTACAAGACAGACGTCAAAAAGCTTGCCGCCGGAGTGGTCAAAGAGTTCGCTTATATGCTCCGGAACCGAATAACCATCCGTTTCTCCGGGTTGTGTCATTATGTTGCATATATATATCTTCACCGCGTCTGAGCTCAGGATGGCTTCCGATACGCCCACTACGAGCAGATTTGGAATGATGCTTGTGTACAGGCTGCCCGGCCCGAGCACTATAAGGTCTGCTTTTTCTATCGCCTCCAGGCACTCCGGCAGAGCTTTCGCGTCCGGCGGCGCGAGTTCTATGCGTTTTATACGGCTCTTTCTTTCCGCCTTGGCGGCGGCGATGTTTGACTCCCCCTCGACCATGCTGCCGTCTTCAAATCGTGCCCACAGGCGGATATCGTCTATCGACACCGGCAGGACACGCCCCGTGATCGACAGCACTTCTCCCATCTTCAGTACAGCTTTGTCAAACGATTCTGAAATGCCGTTTATCGCGGCGAGGAACAGATTGCCGAAGCTCTGCCCGGTCAGGCTGCCGCTTTCGAATCTGTAGGCCAAAAGTTTTTCGATCGTCGGCTCAGCGTTCGATAACGCCTGCATGCAGTTTCTTATATCGCCGGGCGGCGGCATGCCGAGCTCGTCGCGCAGCACGCCCGAGCCTCCGCCGTCGTCAGACACTGTGACGATCGCCGTGATATCCGAGGCGACTTTCCTGAGTCCCCGCAGCAGAGTCGAAAGCCCCGTCCCGCCGCCTATACAGGCAACGGCCGGCCCTCGCGCCCTGCCTTGACGAATCGTCGGTTTATTATCGTCGATCATGCTCATTCTTTATCAATATCCCTGTGGATGCAGTCTACCGGATACCCATGCTCGCCAAGGAACTCGGACAGCGCCTGCGCTATCGCCGGCGCTCTGTGCTTGCCGCCGGTACAGCCTATGCAGACGATCAGGTAGCGTTTTCCTTCCTCGATATAATGCGGGAGCAGGAACTCCAGCATTTCGCACAGGCGCGTAAAAAACTCGTTGCTCTGCTCGAGTCCGAATACATAGTCTCTCACCGGTTCGTCCAGCCCTGTCTTATCTTTCAGTTCAGGATCGTAAAACGGGTTTGGCATGAAACGTACGTCGAACAGCAGATCGGCTTCGATCGGCAGCCCGTACTTAAAGCCGAACGATTTTATATTCACACTAAGCGCCTTGTGCTCCTGGCCTTCCATGAACCGCCTGAACAGGAGGCGCTGCAGTTTATTCAAAGTCATACCTGTGGTATCGATGATCTCAGTGGCTTTTTCCCGGATCGGGGCCATCATCTCCATCTCTTTTTTTACAGCCTGTTCTATGCTTTGCCCGGCCGAATCGAGCGGGTGGCGGCGGCGTGTCTCCTTATATCGCTTGACTATTGTCTCCACTTCGGCTTCGACAAACAGTATCTTGTGCTCGCAGCCTATCTCTCTCATTTCGTCAAACGTTCTGAAAAGCTCCCCGATATCCTCGAGCGCACGGACGTCGGTCACAAGCGCGACACGCTCGTACCTTCCGTGCGTGGCGAGGCACAGTTCAGCAAATTTGGGCATCATGGATACCGGCATATTATCCACACAATAGAAATCCATGTCCTCCAGAACCGCTGCGACACGGCTCTTACCGGCGCCGGACAACCCCGAGACTATGATTATTTCCATATCATTCTACCTTGCTTTCCCGGTGTGATTGGCCTGTCCTTCACACGCTGATTATTTTTACTTCCGGTTCGAGTTCGATTCCAAACTTATTAAAGACAACTTCACGCACATGCTCAATGACCGCTAATACGTCCGGGAAAATCGCCCCGCCGCGGTTTACTATGAATCCCGCATGCTTCTGCGAGACCTGCGCTCCTCCGACCGAGTAGCCTTTCAGTCCCGCCTGCTCAATGAGCTGCGCTGCATACCCGTCTTTCGGACGCTTGAAAGCGCTGCCGGCGCTTGGTATATCGAGCGGCTGGTTTTCGCGGCGGATCACAGAAAGCTCGTCCATGCGCGCCCTGATGCTTTGTTTATCGCCGTCTTGCATAGAAATCACCGAAGACAGGACAACATCACCGAAATCTGAAAACCTGCTGTGCCTGTACGAAAAATCATGTTCCCCGCCCTTTACAGTGATAACATCGCCTTTTTGGCTCAGCGCCTTTGTAATGCTTACCGCATCTCCGATCTCACCGCCATAGGCGCCCGCGTTCATTATCACCGCGCCGCCCAGAGTACCGGGTATACCGTGCGCAAACTCGAGTCCCGACAGTCCGCACTCACATGCGAATACCGCGAGCTTGGCCAGCGAAACGCCTGCGCAGGCTGTTATCCCGGTCTGGCCGGTGCGCTCGATGGAGTGCATCCCCGTTGTATTGATAACGGCAATATCCATTGCATCGTCGTTTACAAGCAGGTTTGTCCCATTGCCTAATATCAGTGGCGCCGCTCCGTGGTCGCGCAGCAGGCGGCAAAGGCTGACCATATCCTCCGGGTTTTCCGGGAAGTACATAACTTTTACCGGCCCGCCGATCTTAAACGAGGTATGGTTTTTCATATGCTCGCCCGGCCTGCGCTTAATATGCGGCAGTTCGGAGCTCACCGTTTCTATAGCTTGTGTCAAGGGATCCATATGCCGTCCTTTGAGCGGGCGCCGTGTTTGCGCCCCTGCAGGTTTATTTATTCTTGGCTTCGAAATGCATATTGATCTGTTTTGTAAACTCCACCGCCGCGTTGAATCCCATGAACTTCTGACGCTGGTTCATGGCGGCGACTTCAAGAATGACGGCAAGGTTTCTCCCCGGTGATACGGGGATGGTGACGGTGGCGACTTTGACGCCCAGAATGTCGACTGTGTTTTCAACCATGCCCAGTCTGTCGTAGTTCGCGCCGTCCTGCCATTGCTCAAGGTGCACGACAAGATGGATGTTTTGATTTGCTTTTACGGCGCCGACCCCGAATATTTGCCGTACGTCTATAACGCCGATGCCTCGAAGTTCCACATAATGGCGTATCAGCTCCGGCGCTGTGCCCTGAACGCTGTTGACGTCGATCGCTTTTATCTCGACCGCGTCGTCGGCTATCAGGCGATGGCCGCGCTTGAGCAGTTCTATCGCCGCTTCACTTTTTCCGACTCCGCTTTCGCCGGTCAGAAACAGTCCGATTCCGTACACTTCGACAAGGACTCCGTGGCGTGTGATGCGCGGCGCGACTTCTCTCTTGACTATCCTTATGACGTCCGACATGATCGTCGTCGTGTGAAGTCTCGAGCTGAGTACTGTTTTGTCGTATTTCTTCGCTGCCGCGATCAGTTCGTCCGTTACTTCCGCTCCGTGGCACATGATAAGCGCCGGGATCTTCTGTTCCATCAGCGCTTCCCACTTGCTCTCCTGTTCTTCGACAGGCAGCTTTTCCATATATGCAGCTTCCATGCGTCCGATGATCTGTATGCGGGTCGGCTCAAAGTAATCAAAAAACCCGGTAAGCTGCAGGCCCGGCCGGTTTATATCCCCCGTGTATATGAGCACTTCCTCAAAATCGGACGATGGGCAGATGATGTCCGCCTTCAGATCCTCTGCCAGTTTCGACAGTTTGTATCCGTATCCTTTTTCCATAGCGAACCTCCTCAAACGTCGGAAACACGAAACCTTCAGTTTGCCACAGTCCAGGTGGTATCTGAACTATGGCTTCATTTCTATACACAAGTGTATACAAAACCCCCGGATTTTGCAAGTTTTTCGTGAAATTTCATGATTTATGAAATTAACGCTTGCATTTCAAACTGCGTTCTGTTATCATAAAGGGCGCTGTTTTTTTAACCCATGCAATGCAAGGAGGTGCAACAGATGGCAAAATGTGATTACTGCGGTAAGGGCGTTTCTTTCGGCATCAGGGTCAGTCACTCCCACAGACGCAGCAACCGCATGTGGAAACCGAACGTCAAACGTGTCGCGGCAGTTGTTGACGGTTCACCCCGGCATGTCCACGTATGTACGCGCTGTCTCCGTAGCGGGAAAGTAAACCGCGCGGTGTAAGCGCCCGGATAAAATACCGTTACAATGCCCAAGGAAACTCCTGTGGGCATTGTTTTTTAAATCCATAGGTTTTTCATATGGATAACTATTGAAAGGAAAGAAGAAAAATGAAATTCGGAATCATCGGGTTTGGAAATCTTGGTCGCGCGCTCTCGTCAGCGCTGATAAAAGCCGGAGGCGCCGGCGCGGGAGATCTGTATGTTTGTGAAAAGTCCCCGGAGGCACGCGTCATCGCGGAGAATGCGCCTTATTTTGCGCACCCGTCCGAAGACGTCAACTATGTTATAAGCCAGGCGGACGTCATATGCCTCACCGTTAAGGGTTATGTTTTTGATGAACTGGCGGGGACGATCGACAGACGCGGTTTGGCAGGTAAAACTGTGATAAGTTTCATGGCGGGCGAGACTTTTGAGAAGATATACTCGCTGATCGGCGACGTCGATTTGGTCCGGGCGATGCCGTCCCTGGCGATCGCCGCGCTCGACGGCGTCATTGCATATACCAAAGCGCCGGATGCGGTCGCGCAGATCTTCAACAAGTTCGGTTATGCGTTTCAGACGGAGCCGGAGGTCATAGAAAAGGTCATGGCGTTCTCGGCGTGCGGGCTTGGTTATGCAGCGTATCTCATCGACGCTTTCGCTTCCGCCGGCGAGGCTATGGGGTTCGCGCCCGACGTCGCGTCACATATTGCTGCGCTTTCTTTCAAGAATGCCGGGGATATAGGCAACTTCCGCAATACCGTAAAAGCTGTTGCAACGCCGGGCGGGGCAACTGAGCAAGGCGTCATTCATATGGACTCCTGCGATGTATATGGCATTGTGGCACAGGCGATCCAGAAGGCTTATGAGCGCATGACGTAAGAATTGGGGATTAGGGAGTAGGGACGAGGGATTAGGGAGTAGGGACGAGGGAGCAGGGAGCAGGGAGCAGGGAGCAGGAGAACTACGATGGAGGAAATACTTATGAACGATGAACACGCAAGGCTGAAAGAGGCCATTGAAAACTCGGACAACATCGTTTTTTTCGGGGGCGCCGGAGTGTCGACCGAGAGCGGTATACCGGATTTCCGGAGCGCCGACGGCATCTACAACATGCAGTACAAGTACCCGCCGGAGACTATCCTGTCTCACAGTTTCTTCATAACGCACACGAGTGAGTTTTATAAGTTTTACAGGGAAAAGATGCTTCACCCTGACGCAATGCCGAACAAGGCCCATTATGCACTGGTCGAACTGGAAAAACAGGGCAAGCTAAAGGCCATCGTCACGCAGAACGTGGATGGCCTGCATCACAAAGCGGGCAGCGTGAACGTACTCGAACTGCACGGTTCGCGCAGCCGGTACTATTGTATGAAGTGCGGCATGGTTTTTAACATGGACGTCGTTTTCCAGGCTGAAGATATCCCGTTGTGCCCGTGCGGAGGCACTATCAGGCCTGATGTGGTTCTTTTTGAAGAAGCGCTGGATCAACGCGTTATTGAAAAGTCGGTGCAGGCTATCCGGGATGCTGACGTCCTGATCGTCGGCGGCACGTCGCTGAACGTTTATCCGGCTGCCGGTCTTATCCGGTACTATGGCGGCGGCAAGCTTATTCTTATCAACAAATCCGCTACTTCATTCGACAGCTCGGCCAGTTTGGTGATCCGGGACAGCATCGGGGAAACTCTGGACGCGGCGGTGAACGGTTAATGCAGAATGCAGAATGCAGAATGCAGAATGCAGAATTTCTAATTCACCTGCGCCAGCGCTTGCTTTCTTCTGACAAATATCTTGTGTATCTCACCGACGATCAGCGGAGAGATCGACAGCGGCACCATAATAAACCAGTGCCTGAGGCTTACCGGGACACAGTAGAAAATATCCCTCAGCCCCGGGATCGTAGCTGTCAGCCCCAAAGCAACCAGTGAGAAGCAAATGCCGTAAAACAGCAGCCTGTTTGACGTGAATCCTATAGTGAAGATCGACTGGTTGAAACTCCTGACATTGAAGATATTGAAGACCGAAGACCAGCCGATCACCAGATACGCCATCGTCATTCCTATCTCATGCGAGGGTTTGAAGCCGTCGCTTATTTCGACGAATGCGCCGATGCGATATGCGATCAGTGATACGATCGCGAATACAAGACCATAAAGGACTATCCTCGTCAGAACGCCTCTTGCGAATATGCTTTCGTTTTTCCTGACCGGCTGTTGCTCCATGGCGTCTTTTTCCGCCGGTTCGCGGCACATACACAGGTCGGGCACACCGTCTGCCACAACGTTTATAAACAGCAGTTGCAAGGCGACGACCGGGGCTCTGCCCCAGATCACAAGCCCCGCAAGCATGGTTACGATTTCCGAAAGGTTGCATGAAACAAGCGAGCAGAGCACCTTTCGGATATTTGTATATACGCGCCTGCCTTCCTTTACGGCGTCCACTATCGAAGCAAAGTTGTCGTCCGTCAGCACGACGTCGCTCGCGCTTTTTGAAACGTCGGTCCCGGAACCCATTGCGACCCCGGCATTGGCAGCTTTGAGCGCCGGGGCGTCATTGACTCCGTCGCCCGTCATTGCCACGACCTCGTCATAAGTCTGCCATGCTTTGACGATACGTATTTTGTCCTCCGGACTGACTCTGGCATATACAGAGTAGTCCCTGACGTTTTTTATCAGCTCTTCGTTGGTCATGGTCTCCAGCTCGACGCCGGTGATCGTTTTGTCGCCGTCGCCCAGAATCCCGATCTCACGTGCAATCGCGGACGCGGTCACCGCATGGTCGCCGGTGATCATTACTGTCCTTATGCCGGCTTCTTTTGCGACTTGCACCGCCGCCTTGCTCTCCGCGCGCGGCGGGTCGATCATACCGACAAAACCGGCGAAAATCAGCCCGTGTTCCAGTTCGTCGACGTCCAGGATATCGGGCAGCTTATCATAATGCTTAAACGCCACAGCGAGGACCCGAAGTGCGTTTCCGGCAAACCGGTCGTGTATATTTTTTGCGGTATCCATGCAGACCGATGTAGCGTCGGCCGGGATCCTTTCAAACGCTCCCTTGGTTATGGATATATATCTTGTGTCTTCCAGGTCGTCAAGCACATGCACGGTAGTCATAAGTTTTCTTTCGGAGTCAAAAGGTATCTCGTGTATCTTGGGAAATATATGATCAAGGCTGTCTTTTTCGATATGCTTATTCTTCATCAGGCGAATGATGGCTGTTTCGGTCGGGTCGCCTATTTCTTTTTCTACTCCGTCCTGCATTACGATAGCCGCGTTGCTTGCAAGGCCCATTAGCTCCATCAGGCGCATCTGGTCATGGTTGAAGTCGTCTTCGGCGTCTACAGGATCGTGGCCCACGGCCCACACTTTCTTGATCGTCATCTTGTTCATGGTCAGGGTGCCTGTTTTATCCGAGCAAATGACGGAAGCGCTGCCCAGCGTTTCCACAGCGGACAGCTTGCGGATGATCGCGTTTTTCTCCGCCATCAACATGACGCCATAAGCGAGAGAGGCGGTCACGATTATCGGCAGGCATTCCGGTACCACGGCTACCGCCATTGACACGGCGTTTAGCAGGATCTTCAGCAGTTCCTGGCCGGATACCTGGAAGCCCTTGTTGATAAACTCCAGCAGAAACATGGCGGCGCCGGCAGCAACAGCGACTATGCACAGGATCTTGCCCAGTCCGTCCATTTTCTTCTGAAGCGGTGTTTTTACCTTTTTCGTTTCGCTTAGCAGCCCGGCTATTTTGCCCATCTCCGTGGACATTCCTGTTCCGATAACGACGGCTTTCGCCCTGCCGCCGGTAATCAGACAACCGGAAAAGAGCATGTTAGTCTGATCGCCGAGCGGCGCTTTTTCAGGGATCTCCGCGTTTGCGTCTTTTTCCACGGGTACGCTTTCACCGGTAAGTATTGACTCGTCGACCCTGAGGTTTATCCCTTCGATGATCCTGGCGTCGGCGGGTATCATATCTCCGGCTTCCAGCACCACTATATCACCCGGGACCAGCTCCTCGGCGTTAACTGTCATTTTCTCGCCGTCTCTTATGACGAGCGTCATATGCGCGTGCATGTTCTTCAGCGCGTCAAGCGCTTTCTCAGCGCCCATCTCCTGTTTGGTTGCCAGTATGACGTTTATGATCACGATCGATAAGATGACGATCGGGTCGGTAAAGCCGTGTCCGGGGTCAAAAATCGCCACATAAAACGCGATCGCCGCCGCAGCCAGAAGGATCAGGGATGTTATATCCTTCAAGTGGTGCAGGGCTTTGACTAAAACCGGCTCTTTCTTTTCATCGTCAAACCTGTTTCGCCCTTTTTCTTTTTGGATCTCGATGACTTTTTGGCTTGTTAAGCCGTTTGCCGGGTCCGTGTTTTGTGCTTCATAGATTTCTGAAAGGCTGCTCCGACTGAATTTCATGGCTTTCCTCCTGTGTTCATATGATCAGCATAGGGGCCTGGATTGCTTCGTGCGCTCGCAATGACGGGGGACGGTAGATGACGGCATCAGCGCAATGGCGGGCAATCATTCTTTTACTTTCAACTTTCAACTTATATGATCAGCATAGCGTCGCCGAAAGAATAAAACCTGTACTTTTCCCGTATCGCTTCTTCGTATGCTCTGAGTACGTTTTCCCGCCCGGCAAAGGCTGAGACAAGCATTATAAGCGTGCTTTCCGGCAGATGGAAGTTTGTTATGAGGCCGTCGATGCATTTGAAACTGTATCCGGGATAAATGAAGGCGTCCGTATAGCCTGAACACGCGGAAACCGCCCCGGACTTTTCGGCGCAAGTCTCGAGAGTGCGGCATGACGTCGTTCCCACGGCGATCACGCGGCCGCCGCGCTCTTTGGTGCGGTTTATCGCGGCTGCTGTTTCGTCCGGCAGTATGAAAAACTCCTCGTGCATCCTGTGCTCTTCTATGATATCCGCCTTGACAGGCCGGAACGTGCCGAGTCCGACATGCAAAGTGACATAACAGAGGTCAACTCCGCGCGATCGTATCTCTTCGAGCAAATCAAACGTGAAATGCAGCCCGGCTGTCGGCGCCGCGGCGGACCCGCTTTCCCGGGAGTACACAGTCTGATACCTCTCGCTGTCTTCGAGCGTCTCATGTATATAATGCGGAAGCGGCATTTTCCCCAGCCGCTCCAGCACCTCAAGAAAAATCCCGTCATATTCGAAACGTATTATTTTATTCCCGTCTTCCGCCTCGTCTGTGATAGTGCCGGTAAGTTCTCCGTCGCTGAAAAAGAGTCTCGTGCCGGGTTTGATCCTTCTTCCGGGTCGCGCAAGGCACTCCCACGTCGTCGTCGCGGACTGCGCTGCTCTACGCCCGCTTTTCAGCGGGCATCCGCTTCGCTCCGTCGCTCCTCCTCTCTGACACAAACCCGCTTCGCTGGGCTTTGCGTCAGGTATGGGCGAGGGTGCGTTGCGGGGCGGTTCGCCGAGCTCACGCAGCAGCAAGATTTCAGCGGCGCCGCCCGTTTCTCTCTTGCCTATCAGTCTCGCCGGCAATACACGCGAGTCGTTGAGTACAAGACAATCGCCCTCCCGCAAAAGCTGCGGCAGTTCAAAAAAACAGCGGTGAGCCGTATCCCCCGTCTGTCTGTCCAAACACAACAAACGGGACTCCCCTCGCAACACCGGCGGGGTCTGCGCTATTTGTTCTTCGGGCAGGGTGAAGTTGAAGTCACTCCTGTTCATCCGGCGTTGACCCGGGTGATCTCCACCCCGGTAAAGTAAAACTGGATGATTTCTATATATGACATATTATGGTTGAGCGCCATGGAATACGCTCCCCACTGGCTCATGCCGACGCTGTGCCCGCGGCCCGTTCCTCTTATTGTGAACACGCCGTTTATCAGATTGGTGTCACTGCCGCCCGAGGCTTCTGTCTCGCCTGTGACCACAGCCACATCACCCGAGCCTGTGACAGCGAACATGTTATCACCCGGCACCGCGATTTTGTCTCCGTTTCCGTCTATTGCGAAGATCTGGGAGCCCGGGTCGACCGCCTGTGCGGGATCGTTTGCAAATATACTGCCGGCTTCCCATCTTTGACTTCCTATATTGAACCGCTGCGTCGGAATACCGAGCGCGGAGATGAGCTGCGCCCGCCTGGAAAACACATGTCTTCTGCCGTTGGAGTCCGTCATCGTCACACTGACCACATTGCCAGTGGGCGAATACTGGGAGACGACCATGCTTACTATCGTCGAGACGTTGAACCCCCTGCTTCGCAGCCGTTCGGTGATCTGTGCCGGCGTATATGTTATGGTCCAGTGATAGTTTGATATTCTGTGCACGACGTCCGCTTCATACGGGTCCACGACTCCCCTAAGATACGGGATCGCTTCCGTCCACACGTTTTCTATGTTCTCGGACGCGCCGCCGTTTGACGATGCATAGTATGTCTGGCAAATTGCCCCTTCATATGTAATATACATGCCGGCTGTTTCATCCACAGCCTGATCCGTCCTTGAGTTTGCCGCTCCTCTGCCGCGATACACCTGGCAGTGCTCCGTGGTGCACAGATCGAACCCGTTGGCGCCGTGCCTGTTCAGCGACGCAAATGCATAGGTCCGCGCACAGCACGCCTGCGCCTTGAGCGCCTCCATCGGCCATGAGTTGCTCATCTCGTACGGAAGGATACCCTGGACATAGTCCTCGACTTTTACGAATGTCACCACCGTAAGCTGCATTCCGTCTCGTCTTGCGTATTGAAAGCCGCCGTTGTATCTGTACCCCTTGAACCATGTTTCCGGCTTTTCCGTGTTTATCGGCCTCGGCATAACACCGAGAGGCGTTGAGCCCATGTCAAATTCGAACAGGATCAGATCAGTCCCTGTTCTTGTGACTGTGATCGTGTTCGATGTGCCGGAGTTGACGGCAGTTCCGCTGATGCCAAGAGACGACATCGCTCTTTCGGCGTTCGCCCTCGTCGTGTGACGGCCGATAAGGACCAGAAAACGCTCCGACTGATATCTTACGAAAGCGTCCTGATGTTTTTTTGCTTCGTCTCTCGCTTCCTCAAACGTTTCATATCCGGCGTTCAGTTGTATATGGAAACACCCGACGACGATCGAGCCGTCCGCGCCCTCGCGATACTCGCCCGCTCCGCCTCCTTCTCCCGGGTGCCAGACCATATTGCGGTCCATCATCATCGATATCCTGGTTTCGTCGGTCCATGCGCCGATCGGCACAAACTCTCTTGCTCTGTCGAAGTATCCGAAATCAAAGCCGCTGCCAAACCCGCTCACGTTTTGCAGGTTTGCCGACGGCAGTTCGCTCGCTCCGAAAAACAAGCCTATTTGCAGGGTAGTGAATGGCGGTGTATATTGCGCACCGGCCGACGGCGCAATAGTCGCGGTCAGCACGCTAAGTAAAATCACCAACGCGATTGTTCTTGCGGGGATTTTATATCTTGTCATGTAACAACTCCTAATTGGTCGATTACAGGCCACGGGGGTTTTTATTGACAAACACATAAAGTTATGATACCGTAACGTTCAGAAAAGAGTGCACAGAGGTGCGGCCTGTATCAGTAGCTGCGGCGAGGACTCCGTTTCGTCCGGTGAATCGTATGTGAAAGGGCATGCCGCCGAAGAGCTCGCGTGGTTCGGAAACGCCTGCTCTGGTTTTCGGGTAAATAACCCGCAAACTGTCACCTTATGGGTGGAGCGCTGTCTGCTTTTGGGGTATAAATTGTTACGCAATGGTGACATCATGTGACATTATATTACAAAAACAGCCGGTTGACTAGCCCCACCGGTCAATTTTTTTAGCAATTCGCATTATAAAGGGGATACAATGAGAAAGTACAGAGTTGGAGTGATAGGCGCCACAGGCATGGTTGGTCAGCGTTTTGTGTCGCTGATCGACAACCATCCGTGGTTTGAACTGACGGCTGTCGCCGCAAGCAGCCGTTCCGCCGGCAAGACATACGAAGAGTCGGTTTCCGGCCGCTGGATGATGCCGACCGGGGTCCCGGGTTCGGCAGCGTCCCTGATGGTAATGCCCGCCGAAACGGATATCGCCGCTATCGTAGACAGCGTTGATTTCGTTTTCTCAGCAGTCGATATGAAAAAAGAAGAGATCAAA
>Ga0123353_10005438_pt1 | contig 16722 bp, 20 predicted proteins | sample TergutLab28metaG_3_FD_92763 | JGI IMG/M metagenome (GOLD analysis project Ga0123353, IMG submission 92763) | Labiotermes labralis P3 segment gut microbial communities from Petit-Saut dam, French Guiana - Lab288 P3 | ecosystem: Host-associated > Arthropoda: Insects > Digestive system > Gut ...
CAATGCTCATACTTTTTTACTGGTAAAAAGCCGAGCATGTATGATAGCCGTATATATGCTTGTAGTGTTGCTATTTCGATATCCAGATCTTGCAACGTCGTTTTCTTAAAGTACTTCTTCTGTGCAGAAATTGATAGTCTGAGCATACTATAGTAGCACCGCTTAATATCAACGCAGAGTGCCAGTTTCTCCGATTTCTCGTACTGCTTTAGTGCTTGATGGCCGTATTTTATCATGTCGAATATCTTTTCGGTTATCACCATATTCTCGACTGATACCGCCCCCTTGCCATCACGTACTCTGAATAATAACACGATTCTGAGATTGCATATCGTGAATCGTCCTATAATTACGGAATACGTAATTTCAAAATTTTGCGCGGACGCTCGACTATCGTCGAGCTAAACAGAACACAGGTGTTCAGATTACAGGGAATCACAAGCGCCCCGGACACCAAAGTGCGCGCTCACGCTCCAAGGAACACCGCTGCCGTGGACAGCGCGAGGCCCCGCAAGGACCCCATGGTTCCAGGTGCCACCCACGAGAAGGGCACAGAATTGATTTGAGGCATTCATATAGACTTGACCGTGCTCCCCACCGGGAAATACATCGCGCCACGTCCATGATGCCTGGATCGCCGCAGTTCCGGTCAGGTCATACCGCGTGACAAATTCATTTATCCATTCCCACACGTTGCCGGTAGTGTCTCTGCAGCCGACAGAAGATACGGCAGGAGCGACAAAGCCTGTGCGTTGACGCGCCGTGTTCGTGGTCGCTGCCCATGCGTTTGTATTATTGCCGTCTTGTCCTGGTGGAGCTCCAAGCGCACCTTCGATCCATTCTTCTTTAGACGGCATTCTCTTGTTGGCTGCAAACAGTTTTTCGCACATCGTATACCAATGATTGCCCTCTGTTCCGGTTTCAGGCAATTCATTAAACGCCGATCGGAGACCTCCGGCACCGTCTCCGCTTGAAATGTAAATATCAAGCCACGATCCTGATGTGAGATATGTCATCCCCTCGGGAGCACATTTCGGACGATGGAGCATAGTCCAGACCGAGCGCGGAACAATACCTTGATAGATATTGCTCTCCCACCCGGCACCGCGCTGTACACCTGCGGCGTTGATAGGTTGCAGTTTTTCATTATGACGTCTGCATTGTCCGTAATGGAATCCGCCGATCTTGCGCGAGTTATCAGCATTGAACCCGTTAGGAAATGTGCTGTTAAGCGATATCTTGTAGATTTCGTCGTTCGTCGGATTGTCGCAGATGTACACATAATAATCGCGCCCCATCAGGAAGCTTGTGCCCGAGTCAAGATTACTTGTGTCCAACACTTTACGGTCGGTCAAGAAAATGCCGCCGCCGACAGACAAAACAACATCCTCGTAGAGGAGCAGATTGTTGTCACCGTTAGCCACCAGATATTCGTTTCTGGGTGATATGATACTTGTAATCGCTGACATCCTTGCAGCTGTTAACAGCGCTAATGGATCCGTCCTTGTCGGGTCGTCTTTCATAAATCTCATCTTGCTAGCACCCCCAGAATGTAATTGATTGCAGACATATCAAAGCCGTTTTGAGTGAGGAAGTTTTCAGGCATAAATATCGAAAGCACCGTTGTTTCCTCGGGCGCTTTCGAAAGTGTTATTTGTGTTTCGGAGTACTGTACTCCCTGTCCGTCATGCTCTTTGTCCTCGATGTGCTTTACACTATTGACCGTCAAGCCATCATCTGTAACCGCGCTCTCCGTGCATTCGGGGAAGTAGTGCGTTGTGATTTTTGTACCGCTTGCCTCGAGTATCGGAACGCTGTGGTACTGCTTGCGAAGCAGGTCATTGATCTGTGACGTTAGTACCGCCCCGCTGAGCTCGCCGCTCTTAGTCATATCGAATAAGTTATCAAGATCTGCAGGGGTTTGTATAAATTTGGGGAAGCCTTTCATTGTCTATTATCTCCTTTCCATTAAGTAGGCCGCGCCAAGATACGAAGCACCCAGTATGGCAGCTCCGCTGGCAATGCTGCCCTCGACCAATTGCAGCCATGTGAATATCCCGTCTGATGTATCTATGCAGACAAACAGCGAACCTGTGTCTACGTTGACGTAAAATTGTGATAACGTACCGGGAGTACTCGGACGCGGATCGACCATGTCCAAGCGCGGTCGATTAAGCGAAGCTTCGATCGTAAACTCCCAAGAAGCTTCGTTGCTGAAATTGATGATTGCGTAGAACACAAAAAAGAATTGTGGTATATCCGTTCTTGACGGGATATATAAACCCTCGCTATCTTGAAGAATCGCCATCATCACCGGCGCTTGGTTTTCGATGTGTGCCCAGATCCCAAACTGTGTCATTTTGTAACTTTCAGTGACTTCGTTATTTGTAATCATGCACCCGATTTCTTTTCCGTTATGCATATCCTTCGATTGTATGATTGGAAACTGCTGTTTCGGGCTGATCAGCGCAACCTGCTCTTTAAGTTCTTCAAGCGGCACTGTGTAAATACCGCCTACCGCATAATCAAGATGCAGTTTTTTCCCATCAAGCACTTGTCGCAATAGCTGTATGCCCTCGTTTGTAACTACTCCTTTATCCCAAAGCATCTAAATCCACCTCTACTTTCGCTCTCAACTCGCCGGCTATACCCGTCAGTGCAGAGCCGGAATAAATAGTACAACTTGCAAACGGTCGCGCAGAGTACTCGATGTTGTACGGAGCTGACCGTAAGTTCTTATAATATTCAAGCCTGTCGAGTACCCGTTGATGTTTCTCCGGATCGACAAGCTCATAAGTCGCGTCGATATGCAACCTGAAATCGAATACCGGACCGTCATATTGAAACCACTCGCTGACATACGTGTTGCTGTAGATCGCAGAGATAGCCGTTTCCACTGCATGCTTGGTGCCCAGAGTCCGATGTACGCGCCAGCTCTCTTTAAGAATTATCCGTTTTTGCTCCACTGAATAATCCAGATCCCACCAGTCGACCTTGAAATCGTATGCGAGTATATCAAGCAGCTCTTCGGGTAGCTCGTCGATCCTGGGATATATCCGCGCGTTATCTACTGTCTCCGGCATTTCAGACAATGTTTCCGCGATTGATCCTGCTATCGCCAGCATAGTTGGATCTCTTTGCAAAACAACCGGCAGCGTGCTCATCAGGTTTTCGATGGTTACGCCATGCTCATTACTCATGCTCAAATCCTCCGCTCTCGATGTTCACGGAGTTAATCCTTGCGATTTGCGGCTGTTTATTCTCGTCAGTGTGTAAACCATCGCGGAGCGCTGTAAAAGCAGGAGCGGTGATTTCCAGACGTTTCACGCCACTTGCGCGACGCACGTACTTCAGCAGCTCGTCCGGGTTTATATCTCGGCCAAGCTTTCCTGCCTGCCATGAGATATAATCGTTGACTGCTTGATTTACCGCTTTCTTTGTATCGTTCAGGCTGAACCTTGCTCCGTGCGAGTACACAAAGTACTTGAAGTCTATGTTGTAATCAACATACTCTGGATCCTTCATGACCACTTTATCGGTTAGCGGTCTTGCATCGTCCGCATTACATGAAGCATAAACAGCGTTCTTTATTTCTTCGCCTGCCATAGTGCCATCTTTCATTAGCACGTAGATGTCAACTTGTCCCGGGGATGGGCTGTTCGGGATAACGTCACCGATATCTTTTGACACTTTCATTGCGTGGTAGATATAAGACCCTCGCGCTCCTGCAGTGCTATACGAGTCCTGGCTTCTGCGCAGCAACTCATAATACTCCTCGTCGTCTGCTTCTTCCGCACCGCCAGCGCTTTCGGTAGTATTTTCCACTGCACTGATAATGGGTACCTGCGGTATGTCAAGGAAAGTGTTTATCTGGCCGGGCATGAACCCGTTACCAAAAACACCGGCTCGCGTGCATCTGACAGGCAAGTCGATGTATTCATCACCGATCGGAATAATATTATCTGCGATTGTTTCCCACCTTACCTGGCCGCTTGAGTCAGTTACTCGTACACCGACAGGGATTGTTACAAGAAAATCCTGTGGTACCGGCAGGTGGAATCGCACCGTGCAAAATGCTGGCTGTGCTTTAGGGCGTTCTATACTTTGGAATAACTCGCCAAGTTCGTCTAAGTTGCCACCCTCTGCCCGACTCGGCAGGTTTTGGTTGCCGGCATAGTTTGCGCTTCGTAGCAAAATTATTATGATGTTTGTCGCCCACTGAATGTATAGCCGCTCCTGGCTAGCCGGCGACAGTGTTTTCTCTGTCATTCGTTCATAAACACGTATCATATCCCTAAGCAGCGCGTTACTGTCTGTATTGACAAACTTAAAATCAGTGTTCCTCATTTATTGCTCTCACCTCCACGACGGGGTATAGACGTCCTATGTTTTTCTCATCATATTTTGGGATAACCCGAACAAGCTCTGCGTTTGGTACAAATTCCCGGATAGCTTCAGTCACCTCGGCAACCATGACAGGCTCGCCTACTGTACCGGGCATATCCAAGAAGCGCATCGGTAACCCGAAGTTCCGATATAGTGGTATCGAACCTTGCCGCGTTGATAAAACAACAGCAACCTCTTGTAGGGTTGCTGCAATGTGCTCAGGTTCATTTAGATTCGCGTTTCCACTTTGATCATTTGCGCTCACCATATACGACACGTTTGCTCACCGCCTCTCATTCTCGCACGTATTCGATTAAATTAAGCGTTACTACTGCCAGTTGTGGGTTCGCTGCAATGTCGTTCACGTCGACGTTTGTGTTGTATCCATTTATCAGCCAGCGGAAATCTCCATATGAAGTGCGACCTATTACCAGCGGAAGCAGTGTGCCGCGCTCTGTATGTGCGATGATTTTATTTATTTCGACCAGAACGTTCGTACCAAGATCAGCCGACAAGATGATATTGAACGAAACTTTGCGCGGGTCAGATCCGTTGTACTCGATAAGCGTTTTCTTTCCTAAACGGGTATGTTCGGATATCCGCGCCGAACCCGACAGGTTCAGGCTGTTAAGCGTCCGTACCACTCGATTACTAACTTCAAATATGATGTCTCCTAAACAGCCTACCTGCATGATTATCCCTCTTTTCTATGCAGCCCTCAGTTTAATCATTGTCGTGTAGCCACCGTTACCAACTGTGTGCTTTGTACCCTCGATTACATACACTCCATTCCATGGACCAAACCGCCCCAAGGTAACTTTTATCCCGGATAGCAAATCCGGATTTCCCGGCATCGTGAACTCGATTGCTTTTTCAAGGCGCTTAACATCGTCGTCTTTTGATCTGCTTGTCCGAATCTTGACCTTTTTATACGTGCCGTCTTTCCTGTTTATAGTGAGGCTGGATAAAGGTGCTCCGGATCCGTCGCGATCATAGAGTACGAAAATGTTGTTTGTGACTTTCAGCGTTATGCCCGTCTGAGCACATAAGCGCTTCAGGAAATCATAGTCACTTATGTTCTCCTGATCTATTGTGTGGAACGCCGGGTTTTTTGACGTTTCATACATGATTGCCATGCCACATTCTCTACCGATACGATCAGCAATATCACTCAGCCGCAATGATCTGAATGTCCTTGTTTTCTTGTATGAATAGACGCCAATCCCGCGCGGTAACGCAATGCCTTTAATCGTGACAATGTTCGGGTCGTCGGTATATGTAATTTCATCTACTTGAAACTGGCCGCAGTCAAGTAGTTTATCTCTACCGTCACTGTTCCAGTTTTTCCGTAAAATAACACCCGACATCATAAATCCGGGATCTGGCGGCGGAGGTGGTGGCGGTGGTGCATGAGCTGCTACCGTGGTGGTACCGCCTGCACTTACCAGAGTAAGATATGACATACAGCTCCAACCGTCGCCCGTGAGTTTAGCCCAATTACCTTGCACGTATGCAACACTCACATTGGTACCGAACGCGTTGAGTCCGATCCTAGCTGTGCTTGTACTCGGTCCTTGCCGGATCCTTAACCCGCTTTTCGCGGTTACCCTGTACACCGCAGGAGTGTTTACCACTCGTGTAAGTGGCGGCGCTTGAGGTGGTGGTGGAGTGACCGTGCTTATCATTTTCGCGATAATGTCCGAAAGCCAACTATTGATCCAGACATCATCGCGGTCATGCACTACGATCTGCAGCTCGTCCACTACCTCTTTATCGTCTCTGTTTTCTCCCTCGGAATAAGTAATCGACTTGATGTACTTCTGCATAGGTTCGGTGATATTGACACCGTTAAATGCTAATTGAGTTCCTGCGCTTCTCGCAATATTGCTCGCACTCATCCCTCCACCTGCTTCCATGGTGGCGCAATGCTTGATACATCAGCCATGATATCCGGCAGTTGAAGCTTAATCCCGGCAGGGAAGATATACATGGCGTGATACTTGCGGTTTAGATCCATGAGCTTATCCATGTGTTTATCGTTGCCGAGCTCGTTAAACGCTATGGTGTCCCACATATCGCCTTGCTTTGTTGTGTATGTTCGCATCGTTATTGCCTCCTCAAAGAATCGCGCTGCCTTTCTTCGATCGCGTCCATGATTACATCCACTAACTTTTCATTGTTCTCAGCGAACACGACTCGCAATGCTTCTTCATCTGCACCCGATACTCCGTCGATGTTGTATGTGACGCTGACCGAAACACCGCCAGAAGTCGAGCCACCGCCCCTGGCTGATAAGGCAGCCGCAAACTCCGGAGCAAGTGTAACTACGTTCACGCCGGCAGTGACCGCTTCAGACCCCGCCTTAGCGGTAGCGCCCATTGCGTCGGTAACTTCTTTTTCCATATCCTGGGTTTTCTTGATGTAACCGATCCAGGTCATTTCCGCTCGGTACTCCATCTCTTTTGATGGACTTTTTATCTGTAGTTGGCGGTCAATAGCGTCCATGGCAGCTCTCGCGATCCCACCGTACGCAGCTTCGACCTGTTCCGTCATTCCAACCGCGCCGTCTATAAACCCTTGGATAGTATTCCGGGCAGCAGCAGCGGCTTCATCGGTCATGTTCATATTTGAGATCGTAGACTCAAGCTCGCTTTCAAGTTCTCCAAGCCTTTTGCTGAAATCAGTGACCAGCTCACCCATGCTTGTCGCAACTGCATCGTGTTCTTTTTGTAGCTCTTGCCAGTTCAGCACCATTGCCGAGAGTTCTTCATCTGTAGCGTTTGCCATGCCCTTAATCGCGTTAACACTATCAGCAGATCCGTCAGCGAACGAGCCAATCATTTCACCAAGCCCCTCGATGTCACTTGTACGTTCTCCGAGCGACTGAAGATCCCTGTTATAACCTTGCCAGTATTCTATCTGGCTCTCCAGTGCTTTGTTAATCGTGTCTGCGCTCGTTGCAACGACCTTAGCGGCTGTGTCCCAGATGTTGTACTGTCCTTGCACACTCGTAAGTGCAGCTTGATAGACGGCGTCGTACGCCTCTGTGAGAGCTGCCATTGATTCTTCGATGTGTTCAAGCAGAATACCCATTTCAAACATGGTGCGGTTAGCTTCTTCTGCTGATTGCTCAAAGTTATTGATTTCGGCTTCGCAGTTAGCAACTTGTCCTGATAGATAATCTATCCAATCAGCGTTATTCTCGACTGCGTATGCTGACCGCTCATGTGCTTCAGTCCAATCATCGACCGCGTCACGCGCTTCTACCAGAGCTTGTTGAGCTCTCGATAAAGCCAGCGCTTGAGTTTCAGATCCGTAAAAAGGATCCGCTTTTTCCAAGGCCTCTAACGCATCGTCATACTCTTGTTGCGCTACGATCAGTGCGCGAATAGCAGCTTCTTTTTCATAGAGGTCAGTAGTTGCCTGCTGTTCAAGGTCACGATGTTTCGCAAGGCGCTCATTTAGATCAGTTTGATGTTCGAGTTGTTTTGCTCGCTCACTCTCGGCTGCTGCAAGGAGCGCAACGGCTTCAGCAGTTGTATTCAAAGTACCGTGATATTCGTCGTAGCTGAGGTTAAGCTCCGGCATTCTTTCACTGATTATCTCAATGATAGAGAGCATTTCCTGTGTTTGTGCTGCGCTTCTGCTATCGTCCTCATATAGGTCTTTAAGCCGTTGCATAAGCGATTCATTAGCTGCAGCTTCATCTTCGATCGCCTTTACATTAGCCATACGCAACTGGGTATATTCCGAGTATGCGCTCATCGCTTCATGATGTGCCGCGGCTGCTTCTTCGGCAGATCTCTTGTTCTTATCAAACGCATCGGTGAGCTCGTCGAGTTCTTTTTTCAACAGCTGCGCTTCTACTGATGTTTCGCCCATTGTTGAGCACACATTTGCATAGCGTTGCTCAAGATCGCGTAGCTCCCTGTACTGCTCTTTTGATGCATTGGACAACGATCTATATTCTGCTTCTGTGTCTTGGACTCTTGAAGATAACCCAACGAAGACACCAACCAAGCCGGCAACGGCTAGAGCAACCCAACCGATCGGACCCAAAGCAGCCATTGATGAAATTGCGAGTGCTTTTTTGGCGGCAGTTAAGGCAACGACCGCAGCCTTATATCCAACAACACCCACGGTAGCTACACCGAGTACTGCCACGAACGCCGTCATACCACGTACCAGATCAGGGTTCTCCTGGACAAACTTTGCAATCGCTGTATTAACTTGTGTTTGCATGTCGTAGTACTGCCGCATAATAGGCGTGAACGATTCGCCAAACGCCATGCGCAGCTCGTTTGATGATGCCGTCGCTTTATCAGCACTGTTCTGCAAGTTATCTGTAGCGGTGGCTGCCATGCCGGCAGCTTGACCCATGCCGTTAAACGCTTCTGATGATTTTGATATTTCCGCGCTAAGTTCCCTTACCGAGTCGATACCGTCAGCTGTTATCATGTTCCAGCCTTTGAGCGCGACATTGTCAAATATTATTGACTGCGTGCGGTTACGCTGTTCGTCCGTCATGCTCGCCGTCGCAGCTTCAAGATCGGACATAATATCAAGCATGTCTCTGCTTGCGCCTGTAGCAAGGTCATACAAGCTTATTTCTAATCTATCAAACTCTGCGGCAGCTTTTTCAGTCGGTGCTGATAGGTTGCGGAGAATACCATTTAACGATGTACCTGCAGCACCACCTCTAAGACCGGCTTCTGCCATGATTACAAGCTTTGCATTTATGGTATCTATATCAAGCCCTGCATTGACCGCAGCACCACCTACATTCACGTACGCCGCTGCGAGTTCGCCAAGGTCAGTGTTGGTCTTGACGGTTGTATATGCAAAGCTGTCAGATACAGCCTGCGTTGCCGCGACGTCCATCTTGAATGTCTTCATTGCAGATGATAGGAAGTCATAAGACAGCCCGAGATCGGAGTTGGTGGCAATCGCAAGTTCGGCACCGGACACCAACTGTTCCTGCACTAAATTCATATCACTGCCGACTTCCATCAGATCCCGTGCGGATTGTGCCAAGTCCTGTACCGCTAACCCGGTATCAAGTGCTGTCTGCCTTACCGTCGCTGAAAACATACCCATATAGTCAGCGTTTGCGCCTGTAACCGCAGATATAATGGACATTGAAGCTTCGTACTCCATGGCGGCGTCTCTTGCTTCGAGGAACGAATCTTTTAGCGCACCAACAAGCTTGACCACACCTGTAGCTATAAGCACACCGTGAAGCGCAACTATGGCCTGTGATGAGGAATCGCCCATCTGCTGTGCAGCTTCTGCAGCACGTTCCTGCTCTCTTTTTAATTCTTCGACTTTTGCAGCGGTCTGCTTGCTTGCATTTCCGAGGTTATCTGTATTGACCCCAGCTTCGCGTAGCTTCTCGCCGGTCGTCGAAAGGCGCTCCTCTTGCGCTCTTAAAGCTTCGGTGGTTTTATCTATCTGACGCTCTTTGTCGAGCATCTTGTTTTGGAGAACGGCGGACGAGCTGCCGGTCTCTTCATATTCTTTTTTAAGGTTCGCCAGTTGTTGTTCATATAGCGTGATTTTATTTTTTGAGTTTTCAACAGCAGTCTGCTGTTTCTCGAACGATGATATATCCGACTGCGTTCTGTTCAGTTCACGTATCTCGTTTTGGAAGCTTGACATAGCTTGTTGAGCAGAGTTGAACGCGCCGCCGAAAGCGTTGTCTATTTGCGCAGATAAAGTAAATTGCGTTTCAAACATTTTCTTTGACACGGAGCGTTCACCTCACTTCTTATCAGGATATAGTCTTGCTGAAACAACATTGCTGTCCCGAATCCATGCAGCTAATTGCCGCAAAGATAGGGACAGCCAATATGTAATCGGTGTATTTGTGAATTTTGACAGTAAGATAGAGTTCTGCCGGAGCCAATGGCCACCGTCGTCGACCTTTACCCCGCAAGAAGCAAAAAAGTTTTCACTTGCCTTGTTATCTTGATGTATGCAGCCGCTTTCATCAACATAAAGATGTCAGAGCCGATTTTCTCAGTGCATGCCTTTGCTGCATATAGCTCATGGAACTTCGAGTTGAACTCGCGTGCTGTAACATTAACGCCTTTGCGCTCAAGCTCATCGTCGATGTTGCTAATGTCACGCCCGGTAAGGCTGTCGAAATCGAAGTGCAGCTCCGTATAGGTTTTTCCATCATACAGTAACGGGGTTTTGAACCTGTGTGTGTACAGTCCTATATTACCGCCTGCTGCTTCTGCTTCATCTTTTACTTTTTCAGCTTCTGTCTCCATGGCTGAGAACTCTTCCGGATCGATCACCGGAGTATTGATATCTGTAATATTGTTTTCCATTGTTTAGCTCCTTTCATTTTGTCAGCTACCTGCCGAGCGCTTTTCGTACAGCCGCCCCGTAGTCAAAGCCGTTGATCATGTTCTTGCCGTTTATCGGGTCAAACTCTTCAATCAATTCGCCATTAACATAGATGGCCCAATATCTGCAAGATGTCTCTACCGTTGTATCGTTGGCACTTGCAGGCTTTACACTTCCGCCTGAAGATTTCTTGGGAACGACAACCATAATGTGCTTGATTTCATCGACTTTCATGTTGCCCGTGACCGGATCTTCGTATTGTTCAGCAATGCGTAAATCCAGTGTATGTCTGCGCGGTTCGCGCAGTTTTCCGACCGAAGGGTTGTATGCCCGGAATTTGAAGATTGCTGTCATAGGTTCATACTGGCCTTGGATCGGGACTTCTACGTCTCCACCAAGCCCGGCGCCGTTTACTGTGACAGTTTTTTGAACTTTGTCCGGAAGAGTGGTTTCTGATACTCCAATGTAGGAGTCGCCATCTTCGTAGACATTAAAATCAATAGTTCCTATGTTAAACATATTCTGTCTCCTTTCTTATGCGACCATCGCCAGGAACGGACCGAGATCATACTCAAGTACGAACTCAATCTCCATGAGCGGGGGCGGTGGTGTCAGGAAGATATGTACGCGGATAAGACCTGCCATGAGTCTTTCGGGCGGGTTCTCGTTTGGCCTGAACACAACTTTTCCACCAAGCAAGTAGTCACCACCGGTCAACCCGTTAAGCCAGATATTTGCGCCATCAACAATGCTGTCGATGAGCCGGGCGATCTGCGGCTTGTCAAGGTTCCTCCAGTGTGTCCGGATAAGCGTGTTTCCTACCCAGTCAAACATTCTTCTGAGCGGAATGTAGTGGTCTTTGATATCGACATTCTGCGGATAGCACGCAGTAAAGTTACCCCAGGTCGTAAACCCGTTGACAAAGTTCAATGCCGTAACAGCGCCGTGACTCTCCACACTGTTCGCTTGTGTGTAAGTGATCGGTACGGGTGTGCCGTCTTCAAGGGTTATACAGTCAGCGATAAGCGGTTCGTTCGATGGAGATTCGTACGGAATGCCGTTATTGCTTGAATCGACCGTTGCCATGACTCCGGCTAAGTGTGTGCTGAAGTGGAATACCTTTCCATCTTTGCCAAGCATCGGCCAGCATGTGATCTGGTTTTTGCTTGTAAGATTGTTCTTTGCCTTGATCGCTGCAACCTCGTCAAACTTCCTTGCACCAACGCCAGGTGCAGTGTCAATGTCGATCAGCGGGTGAGCTTTGAATAAACCTTCCGCTTTGAGCGTCATGATCGCAGCAACCGTCGCGTTCTTCGAGTAACCGGGAGCGCAGATTAGGTCCGGAATAAGACCTGTATGTGCAAGGCACATTTCGATGCTCTCAAGCCCTACTGAAACGATGTCGTTGTTAACGCTTTCGGGTGTTACAATCGTATATGCAACATTGATCAGGTCCGCACCGTATACCGCTCCTGTAGAGAGAAATTCAATAACGAGTGAGCTTTTTGAGAAGAATGTAGAGTAATCTACTCCATGCACAAGCGCATCACCGACTCCGCCAGCCTCTTTAATAACGAGAGTGTTGTCATTGATCGCGCCTTGAGGTAAGAGCACTCTGTTATCGGAGACGGCAACATCCTTGGCTGCTACACTCGTTTTCATTGTTAAAACGTCGAGCAGGTTACAGAAGATTACCGGGCTCTTTTTGTAGAGCTGGAAATGCGAGTACATGAACTCGCAAAGGTTGTATTTTTTCCAGTCGTCGGAATAACCGAGCTTCGCCACCGCTTCATTCCAGTCTCTGCACAATACAGGAACACCAACATCGACGGGTGATGTTGCGCTTTGTACCGGAGCTGCGCCTATGACAAACGGAATTCCGACAGGCACAACAGTCGGTGAGCTGACACTCGTCGGTTGTTCCTTTACGCTAACGCCATGTGTTATCATTTTTGTACCTCCTAATTTATTTTGCCGGCAAGCTGTCTGTAGTTCTCGTACAGCAGGTTTCCGGGTGTTTCAACTTTCGCCCTGCCTATGGCTACTTCGTTGCCGGGCACGATCAGCACTGCAACAAGGGGGTATTTTTCGAGTACTTCCTTGTTGGCTTTCAGTACCTCGCTCCTCGTAGCATTGAAGACGGCTCCGTGTTGGAGCGCTGCCCTGATAGACGGGCCCAAATAAACACAAAACCCGCATTCTTCTTTTGCAGGTTTTGCGCTAGGTTTTGGTTTTTTATTTTTTTGAGTTTCAGTTTCAGGTGTAACTTCTTCCGCGGGAGCATCGTTATTCGGTGTTTCCACAGTTACATCGTCAACTTTTTTGTCTTTATCGGACATGTACCTTTACCTCCCTTTTAATCGCGGGGAGCGTCCATGTCGAGACGTATTCACCCGCGTAATATGATTGCAGTTGTCCTTCGTCCGGATAGATGATTGAATCCAGACCGTCATTCAAGTCGATCTGGAACCGGTTATCGAGCACAACTTTCTGAAGTATTTCGACACGGAACCGCTCCATGAGGTTAAGCAGCATGAGCGACCCTTCCTGCTCGTCCTCGTTGTATACGCAGAAAATTGAGCGGATCACTGTTTGCGCTGTCGCCTCATTGCCCGGACTTTGCGAATCCCTGCCGGTTATGACCTGATGGATAATGTACGGTGCTGCTTTTTCGACCGATGAGCTTTTGACCAAGCGCATCATGTGTATATTGGCTGCCCGCGGTGGTGGCTCTTCCTTATCTTCCTTTTGCCTTTTAACAGGCATGATGAGATCCTTGGTGACCTCTTCGGTAAACACTTTTAATGCTTTAAGTAAGAATATTTTGGTCATGCTACATTCCTCCGCTAAGAAGACGCCACACTTCGTGCTCAATGCGTTCGTCAAATGTTTCCTGGATCACTTCGCTCATTGCATCGACAATCTCCTCGTTGGCCATCATCTGTGCCGTGCTTGGTCCGTACTTCTGTTCGACCGGTAAACGCGCTTTCCCGACACGTTCAAACACTCGCATAGGTCCAAACACTCTCGCAACAAAAGCACTTTGAATAGTGCCGCCGCCGCCGCGTTTAACCTGTGCGGTCAGAGTACCGCCACGCGAGTACTTCACCCTGAACTCCATAAGCGGGATCGGGGTACCTCTGAAAATAAGGTTCAGCGATGTTAGACCGCTACTGTAACCGCCTCTGACATCAGTTGTAGTGGTTACGTTTTTCATAAAGTCGCCTTTACTGATAACGTATTCAGCAGCAATGAATCTTCCGGCTTCGGTCTTAGCGCGTTCACCGGCACGTTTGAGCGCGGCATGTGATGCTTTAAAGACGCCATCGGGCACACCTGCCAGTATTTTGTTTATGCGCTTAAGGTCAATATGACCGACTTCGCGTACTTCGATTCTCGCTCTGCTCATTCGTCGATCGCCTCCAGTACAATGCGCAGCATACCCATAGAGCAACTTGATTCCTCGATGTTGTACTCCATAAAGTAACCGTCGCCACCCTCCTGAAAATTCATTTGGATAGGACGTCCTTTTTCCGGCTCGACGCCGTTAAGGTCGCTAAGCGCACAACACAAAACGGCAGAGACCATAAACAACCCTTGAGTGTTATCTCGTCTGCCGTCCTGGATAATAACAGTGCGTCTATCCAGTTCAGTCACATTAGCAAGAATGATCGGAATGTCGGTATAAGTTTCTCCGTCATACTTGATTGTGCGAAGATCTGCAAACGTATCAGTATTCAGGAATACCTTTTTAGTTGCAGTTTCGACCATTTGTTTAAAGCCCACTAAGTCACCGGCACATTAGCACCCGGGGCCGGAGGATCTTCCGGCTCTTCGGTGTCCTCGGAGTCCTCATCGTCCTCGTCCTCATCTTCTGGATCATCTTCCGGTTCTTCGATGTCCTCTTCCGTTTCCTCGACGACTTCGTAAACGTCTTTCTTGACCTCGACTACAGCTGCGTTCAATCTCTCAAGCTCGTCCCAGATAACCTTTGCGCGGCCATCTTTGTTTGTTGTTGCGGATAAATCCACATTGAGCCGCTCCGCAAGTCTTTCATGGGTTTGCTTGTTGAGCCGTGCGATTTGATTCAGAGACAGTGTTTCCATGATTTTGCCTGTACCGGCAGTTTCAGCAGGCGGTGCTTCATTTGCATATTCGGCAATACCCATCTTGACAAGACGCTGAGCTTCATCATCGTCAACAGGAAATGCAGGATCCGTCCGTGTCTTTGGTGACGTTATAGTAGACCCTGTTTTTCTGTGGCCGTACGTACCGCGGATTATTTTAATGTTTTTCATCATGTGCTCCTTTCCCTATACGCTACGCTACAACGTTTTCTGCGTAGATATATGGACAGTAACTGTTCGGAGCTGCAAGCGGACGTGCACCAAGCCTGAGCTTGCGTGTGTCCTTGCCTTGATCTACTATCAGCTTCGGAATACGTCTCGCTGCGTGTGTCGAGAAGTTGGTTGCTCCGAAGTCTATCTGTGTGATTTGGCCATACATGAGGTGTCCGCAGTTCGGTGCGGTGACCATCGCAGAGGTCGGCGGGAAGTATGGCTTTGCACTTCCATCATCGTCAACATACTCATGGTCAACTTCCCAGAGGGTCAGTTTAAAACCACCAAAGTTGAGGATCCCGATTGTTGCAACGCCGGGATAGCTCGTCAGACTCGGGGCGATTCCACCGAACTCCATGCGACGGTTGTCAAGCAGATCGCGCACTTTCGGAATGTCGATGATCGCGTCTGCAGCTTGTGAACCAAGAATCAGATCAGCAGCCTGCAAACCGCGCTTCGAGAGCTGCTTGCACATGGCTTTTACGTCGCCAAAGAAGTCACCGTCTACTGCGTTCCATTTCTTAGCAACTGTGTACTCATGGTCACTGGTTGTGTCATAGAAGCGAACACGCAAAATCTCGCCCTCTGTTTCGGCGTCGATGTACTCTTGCATTTCACACTGGTTGTGTATCATCGTATTAGCACACATCCACTCTTCGCGGCGCCTGATCCTTGCGTCCATGTCGTTCATATCCTCAAGAACAATACGCGCTGCGCGTTGTGCTTGTGTTGAGTTTGACAGGAGTGCTTCACCGAATCCACGCCTGTTAAGCTCGTCAACGGTGAGTATTCGAGACGGTAGAATATGGGGCGGTGCAAACTCGTGGATCTCATAGCCTCTGCGATCGACGGGGATATCGCCGGCACGAGGCGCCACAAATGCCGCCATCTTTCTGTCGGCTTTGCGGTACTCGACAAGTACTTTATCAGCCTTGAAGATATCTCTGTCGGAGGTCGGGAAGTATCTGTCTTTGAAGAACGATGTTTCCGGGATGATTTCCTCGACAAGAGCTTTCATGAAATAGGTGCTGAGAATATCTATTAACATTTTTGAATCCTCCTATGCTTCTTTTTGAGGCAGTCTAAAGACGATATTCCGCATACGCAGAGCGTCCTCGTCAGCCACTTTTACTGTGTAACCGCTTGCAACGGTTACTTTTTCCGGATGGAAACAGCCTGCCGTGTAAACGGCTTGGTTCAGGTCGGCATCGGCGCCAACCACGCAATCGTCACACAGAACGCTGTGCGGGGTGAATGTGGTGCCCGGGGTACCCAGGATATAGAGCTTGTTGTCGACGGAGTTGATGGCAAGGATTGTTCCGCGCTTATACTCAGTTTCTGCCGTCATCTTTGCGGGAACGCCGCCACGTACTTCCACGGGTGGATTGAGGTCAGTAATCAGACCGTCATACTCCATATCGCCAACTTTCCTGTTTAAGTCTTTCATGGTTTAGCCCTCTTTCTTTCCGAGCAACTCTTTAACCTGAGCGTTAGCTTCGGCCTGTAATTGCTCTTCTGTTTTTAGTGCCGATTCTTCGCTGTTACCACCGGCGCTTGCTTTGACATCTTTTGCTCCAGAGTTCTCTGCATCCTTAGCTATGTCGGCCAAGTGTGTTTGTCCGTCCTTCGCTGCTTTGACCGC